>Ga0172373_10008703_pt1 | contig 12822 bp, 8 predicted proteins | sample Lak10m_2_FD_114546 | JGI IMG/M metagenome (GOLD analysis project Ga0172373, IMG submission 114546) | Freshwater microbial communities from Kabuno Bay, South-Kivu, Congo - kab_092012_10m | ecosystem: Environmental > Aquatic > Freshwater > Lake | place: Democratic Republic of the Congo: South-Kivu... | reverse complement strand
TGATAAACCAACGAAGCGAGTAATCGCCAATCCCAATCGAGTTTTTCGGAATAGGTTTTAAACATTTCATCAAAAAGCGAAATCTTTCCTTTCTTTCTTGAAGAAAATTCCGAAATAAGTCTGTTTCGAAAGCCGCTTTTATTCTCGAAATATTTATGATTTATCAAAGCGAAATCTTTTGTTTTCTTATATTCTTCAAGCCAATTATCTAAGACTTCCAATAATTTTTTGTTGGATTTTTTTACTGCCCAACAAATATCAACATTCTCAGAAATTTCCGGTCCGGTTTGAATATTGTAATAATATGAAGAATTTAGTTCGGCAATATTTTTTTCGGCAATTGTGTAATCAATATCACCCTCGGCAACCATTTGAATTAGGTCTTCTGTACTCAAATTATTATTTGCCGATTGTGTATAAATTTTAGCGCCAAAGTCCAAAGAAATCTCATTGAGTTTGTTCTCATAACCCGCGGCGTTGCGAACGTAAAAGATCTTTCCGAGCAGGTCTTTTGATGAATTGATGAACTTCAGTTTGTTTTCATTTGCTTCTGAAAATTCAAGGCGTCGCTGAACAACCACTTGTGTTGTCGAATAAATCGGTTTTGTGTAAGCACAATCCGCGAAGTATTTTTCCTGCGGAATCAAATTGAATGCAGCCAAATCAGCTTTGCCGTTTTTAATCATTTCGTACATTTCATTTATATCTGTAACGGTAATGATTTCGGCATCCACACCAAGTTCATCAGCAAGTCTGTTCAATAAATCATAGTGAAATCCACCGGGGTGTCCTTTGTGAACAAAATATCCGTATGCGTTGCTGCTGGTTACGGCAATAATTTTTCCTCGTTTAATAATTCGAAACAAATCAACCGAAGCTTCATCCTTCGCATTGAAATCACAGCTATTATTGAACGAAAATAAAAGCACAAAAATTATATATATGAATTTTTTTATCATATCCTGTTTTTAATTATTACTACAAATTTTAATCAGTGTTGGAACTCTTATTTCCCTTTGCAATACAAATAAAAACAACTGAGGAATGAAATGCAAGCATAGTTTAAATTAAAACAAGACATTGATGCTTGATTAAAAAAAATAAAAGCTATTTTCGGTTAAAGAAAATAATATTATTTTCGAATATCCCAATAGTAACTACTATAATTCGAGATGAAATTAGAAAAGACCTTATTAATATTTGCTTTGTTTTTGATTATCCAACCCAATATTTACTGCGAAGTAAAATCAGTAGATAGTCTAAAAAATTTGGCTTCGAAATCAAGTGGGATTAGGAAAATTGATTTGCTTATAGAAATTGCAAGCAGTTTCCGGAATATCGATAACAATCAGCAATTGACTTATTCGGGACAAGCGATTACAGAAGCACGCAAGATCAATTATCTTTCAGGAATTGCACGGGCATTAAATCAACACGGATATGCACTAAATGAAATGAATAAATTCGATGAGAGCAAATCCAATTTATTTGAAGCAAAAAAAATATTTTCTCAACTTTCGGCTGACGAAGATTTGGCGAATTCATATCACTACATTGGCAAGAATTATGATTATCGAGGACAAGCTGATAGCGCTATTTTTTATTACCAAAAGTCCTTAGCTCTTTTCAGCAGCCTTAATAGTTATTTAAATATTGCTCAACTTGAAATGAATCTCGGTATTCAAATGTGGAATCGAGGTCAATTTAAGTCGGCGCTTGGATATTTTCAACGGGCATTAAAAATAAGAACAAAGTTAAATGACATTGAAAGCATCGGAAATTCAAAGAATTCAATTGGCTCTGTGTATTATCGTTTGGGTGATTTTTCAAGTGCAATGAAATTTTTCCGCGAATCATTAGTGATGCGCCAAAGTTCAAAAGACACGCTCGGAATGGTCATTTCTTTCAATAATATCGGTTCGGTTTATCAAAAACTTGAATCATTTGACATCGCAGAAAAATATTATAATTCAGCTTTGATTTTTTCTGATAAAAAAAATTACAAATTTGGTAAAGCTCTTACTCTTTATAATATTGGTTTGCTTTATCTCGATAAGAAGGATAACGGCAATTCGCTAAAATATCTAAACAATTCTTACTCGATTGCTAAATCTATATTGAGCCAAAATCTGCGGACAATGATTTTGAATTACAAAGGCCGGAATTACGAAAAAATGAAGGATTTTGGCAATGCAGAGATGTATTACAAATGGGCGCTTTCGATTGCTAAACAAACAAAAGACAAATTTGTTGAGTCGCTACTTCTTCAGGCTCTATCGCGAATATACGTTGAAACCAACCGGATAAAAGAAGCAAAAGAAATATTAGATAATGGGAATGATTTTGCGCAAAAAAATGATATTAATGAACTTCTAAAAGATAATTACTATCTCTACTATAAGATTTTTTTGAAGAAAAATGAAAACCTGAAAGCATTGGAATATTTTAAACTTTATTCCGAGAAAAAAGATTCGCTTTTATTCAAGTCGGGAAATAGTCTTGCAAATATTTTACTAAAATTCGAACTCGAACAAAGCGACAAGGAAAAAGAATTATTACGAAGAGAAAAAACGATTGTAGAAAAAGAAAAAAATTATCAGACCGTACTGAAGAATTTTTTTATTATCGCAACTGTTTTGGTGCTTTTAGTCGGAGTTCTTTTGCTTGTACTTTACAGAAACCAGATTAAGACCCAAAAAATCATTGAAATACAAAAAGCCGATCTCGAAAAGTTAAATGAACAATTAAAAGAATTAAATAAACAGAAAGACAAACTTTTCACGATAATTGCTCACGATTTGAAGAGTCCGTTTCAGGCATTACTGGGACATTCGGATTTGCTGAATAATGAAATTGATTCGTTGAGTAAAGATCAAATTAAAGAATGTGGAGAAAACATTAACGAATCAGCTAAGAAAATTTTCAACCTTATTCTGACATTACTTGATTGGGCAAGGCAGCAATTAGGGAAGTTTTCATATTCTCCTGAAATATTTAACGTATCTGAATTGATGAATGAGGTTCATTTGCTGTATTCGAACTTGCTTGAATCCAAAAAAATCACCTTGATTAATAGTTATAGTGTTGATATTTATGTTTATGCCGATAGACAAATGATTAATTCGGTGATTCGAAATCTGTTCTCTAATGCTATTAAATTCACAAAAGTTGGTGGCCATATCGAAATAAAAATTGAAGATAAAATTGATTTTGTTGAATTCTGCATATTGGATAACGGAGTTGGAATGGAGGAATCAATAGTTAACAATATTTTCAATGTTGATTTTGTATCTTCCAAAATCGGAACTCAGAATGAAGTTGGTACTGGTTTGGGCTTGAATCTTTCAAAGGATTTTATTGAAAAAAACTCAGGAAAAATCTGGGTAGAGAGCAAAATCGGCGAAGGAACAAAATTCCATTTTACATTACCCAAAAATCCAAAATAAGAAATAATCTAAAGAATTTTTTTGTCATATTTTCGTTTTACAATGAACTAAATATTAATGATTAAAAAAATCTATAACTTCACTTTTTCATGCTGGGTTTGTTTATACTGATAACCCCAAAACTCAATTTATTATTATGTTTGCAGAAACATTTTAGCGAAATTCATGAAGAATAAATTTTATAACGATTTTGACTTTGAAAGACTTAACGAAAGTAAGCGCGAAAAAGACTACAGAACACCTTTTCAGATCGATAGAGACAGACTGATTCACTCCTCTGAATTTAGAAGGCTTCAAGGGAAAACGCAGGTTTTTATTCCGGGCGAGTATGATTTTTATAGAACGCGGTTGACACATTCAATTGAGGTTGCGCAGATAGGTAGATCAATCTGTAATTTTTTGAATCAAAAGCACAGTGACATTTTTAATGATGAATATTTTATAGATCAGGATTTGGTTGAATCTGCATGTCTTGCGCACGATCTTGGTCATCCACCGTTTGGTCATGCCGGAGAAAGAACTCTTAATAAATTGATGAAACCGTACGGGGGTTTTGAGGGGAATGCTCAGACTTTAAGATTGCTTTCGGAAATTTTTTACACTGTTGAGAGTGGCAGACGCGGAATGAATCCCAGCCGTGCCTTTCTTGATTCAGTTTTGAAATACAAAGCTTTATTTTCACAATTTGAAAATCCAAAACATCATTTTCTGTATGATTATCAGGCAGAGTATGTTAGGTTTATTTTCGGTAATACAAATATTCCTGCTGAGATTAATAGCCCTAACAGAATAAATAATTTCCGAAGCATCGAATGTCAGGTTATGGATTGGGCAGATGACACAGCTTATGCAACAAATGATATTGTTGACAGTATTTCCGGCAGTTTTATCACAATTATGAAACTTGAAAGATGGATTGACAAAAACTCTGATTCACTTTCACAGCTGCAAAAAGATATTGTAAATGAAATTATTAACTGGATCAGAAAACGTGAATTCAAGCCAAAGTTTGGTTCTGAAATCGGAAGTTTAATCGAGTCGTGTCATATCCAGCCGCGTAAAACTTTTATGGATCAGTTCTCGGAAAGATACAAATATGAGTTGATAATTGAACCTGAGGCATTAGAGCGTGTTCAGCTTTATAAAAAAATTGCGGTTGAACTTGTCTTTCAATCATCGCAGCTGCATCAGATGGAATTCAAAGGCGATTTAATGATTCAGGGAATATTTAAAACGCTTGAAAGTAATTACATAAAAGAATTAAAGGAAATGAATCTACTGCTGGAATTTACAGACAGAATCATCCGAAGCGAAAGTGATATGAATAAGCGTGCCCGGCTCGTTTGTGATTTGATTGCCGGCATGACTGATTCATTCGCGATGACAAATTATAAAAGATTATTCGACCCTGATTACAGCTCAATAAAGGATTATATTTAATATGGCAGCAGCAAAAAAAATTAAATTAATTAATAGTAAAGAACTTTTAATACTATGGGATAATGGAAAAGAAAACATCTTTCCCTTAAAATTTCTGCGAGATGAATCGCCGGACGCTACAAATAAAGGTGAAACAATACTTTGGAAACATTATCCTCCCACAAAAAAACAAAGTGAAATTAATTTGCCCGGCAAATATGAAATTGAAAAAATCGTTCCCGTTGGAAATTATGGAATACAAATTACTTGGAAAGATGGCTACGATTATGGTATTTACTCATGGGACTTACTTGAAAAATATGGTGAATTTTTAGAGGTAAAAGGTTCATTGCCAAATTTTGAAAATCATAAGGAGAATTCTGGTTTAAATTAGTTGTGCGTTGTTTGCTGTTTGATATTTATATTCCAAAAGCGAAAAGAGAATACAATAAAAATTTCTGATATTAAAGTTCATTCTACTGATAAGCAGAAAAGACAACAATGACCGGACTCAAATCGATAGTCCAAGCATTTATTTTCGTATTAAACTTATAATTTGATTTCTCAATGCAACTGCTCCTGGATAATTTGGGTTCGCACGCAAGCAATTTTCAACTGAGGTTAATGCGCTTGCAAAATCCTTTAATAATAGATTTGCACCGGCAAGATTGTAAAGCACTTGTGCATCTGTGGGATTTGAGTTTCTGCTTATTTCCAAAAATTCTTTTGCAGTCTTCAAATTATTTTTAGATAGATTTATTATTCCAATCCACTTTGCTGAAAAAGCATCGGGAGTTCTTCTGTGATATTCATTTAAAAATTCAAGCGCAAAATCAAATTGCTTTGCCACGAGCATTTCATTTGCGGCAATTTTAGGATATTCATTTATAGTCGGATATTGATACATGATAGCTTTTATTTCACGTCTGAAGCCCGCAGGATCATTTCGCTTTAACAAATAACTTGCATAAAGTCGATGAGCTTTTTCCCAGCCAAGTTTATTGTCGATTACTTTTAAGGCAAGGCTATCGCGAAAATTTTGTGGATTCATTTCGGCCAATGTTTGCTGAACTGATTTTGGGGTTTTTACATAGGGCCAGTCGCTCTTTAAAATTATAATTCTGTAATGAGAAATCACTGAATCAAGCTCGGTAAAATCAAAATCATTTCGGATTTTTTCATCTGCATCAGAAAAAAATAATCTTTTCGTTTTCGGAATGTTATTTGTCTCAAGCATTTTTTCGTAGAATAACTTCCCGATTATTTTATAACCTTCTATTGTAGGATGTAAATGGTCTGTCATTAGATTATTTCCTACAATACCATCCGGACTAATTGAACTGAAAGCAGAATCCGTTTTAACAATCGGATAACCGAATTGCTTTCCAAGTTTATGGATTACGCTGTTGATTTCACTCGGTGCTCGGAATTTTAATCCATCTAAATCTTTTGCTTTGTAAAATTTTTCTTTGGCAATTGCGAGATTTCCATTTTTGAGCTCTTGCTCTGCAGACTTAAAAACCTCATTAGCTGAAGGATTGCTATTGCCGCTAATATTTATAAATGGTTCGTGATTTTTAATGTTGCTCGCAAGATCGCTGATAATAATAGGCGTTTTTGCTCTTTTTGCTATTTCAAAAATATCTTTAAGGTTTCCTTCAAACTGCTGAATTCCCAACTTATATTCAGGTGAATTCAAAGCGATTGATTGTTCTTTTGCCATTCGTGACATCAATGTTCCATGTCTTGAATTGTCTGTTGAAAACCATGCAAGAATTTTTTTGATTATGTCTCGAAAAAATTGAGTCGTTTTAAATTTATTCATTGAAAGCATTAGCTTAACAATCGGACGAATATTTCCCAATGATTCGGAAGAACCAGCTCCAAGTGCGCCGTAGTATTCATTGTGTCCTGCATAAATTAAAATTAAATCCGGCTTTTGCTCAATGATTTCAGGCATAAAATCAAGTAAAGTGTATGAATTGATTGCGGCAAAGGCAAGATTTACCACTTCAATATTTCTATCGGGGAATTCGAGTTCCAATCGTTTTTTAATATACTTTGAAAAAGTTCCTGAGGGAGTAAATGGATAGCCTGCAGCTGTGCTTGCCCCAAGTACAAAAATTCGAAATGAATTGGGCTTCTTTTCTATATCAAATAAATCTCCAATCGGGTAGGGAATTGATTCAGTGTCATAAAAATATCGGAAAGCAATTTCATTGTTCAGCATATATTTTCCATTGCCGGCATCAATCCATTGCTCAAGATTTTTTCCGTAGTCAAAATATCTTAATGAAATTTCGAGTGTAATTACCAATAGAATTGGAATTATTAATGCAATTCCATAAAACCAAATTGGGAATGTTTTTTTTATATTGTTTTTAGCTGCGGCGTCTTTTTTCTTTTTCTTCATAATTATTTGAGTAAAACTAATTTTTTTGTGGCTGAAAAATTATCGGCAATTATTCTGTAAAAATAAATTCCGCTTGAAAGATTTGTTCCATCGAACTTCACTTCATGATTCCCGAAAGTTTTTTTTTCATCAAGTAAAGTTGCAACCTCTCTGCCCAAAACATCAAAAACTTTTAGTTCTACATTCGGGTTATTGGCATTGGAAGCAACTTCGGGAATTGAAAATTTAATAGTAGTAACAGGATTGAACGGATTAGGAAAATTTTGCTCAAGTGAATAATTAATTGTTTTTATATCATGACGACTGATTGAAGTCAACTCGGGGTAGGCAATTCTTAAATTATCTAAAAAAATTTCGCCGGAATAAGTTGCCCCGACTTGTCTGTCATTTCCAAGAGTTATAGCAATTTGTCTGATTGAAATCGGAAAATAGAAAACAGAACTTGGCAAAATCTTTATCGGATTTGAAAGATCAGCATAGACCGAATCGAAATGTTGATTTTGATTTGCAAAAGTATTTGTTAAAAATGCGAATTCTTCCGAGTTCTCATCTGTGACAACGAATGCAATTTTGTGATTCCAACCATCTGTCATCGCATCGATAATTATTTTAGAAGGAATTCCCAAAACTGGTATAACTTTATTAATATAAATCCAATACGTTTTTCCCGTTTGATAAGTGTATTCATAATTTATTTTTATCGATGAACTGCCTTCTGAAAATTTATCAGAATTAATTTCATAAGAAAAATCGGATGAATCAATTCCTTTTGTAGTTACTTCAAAGCCAGTTAAATTCTCAAAATTTTCAATCACATTAACTCCTAAACCCTGCTGAACTTTGATTATCGCTGTATCAGAAATTGATCCGTAAGTTAATATCAAATAGCTTTCACCAATAGTGTGGGGAATGAATTCGCCGTTATTATTGAAATCGCCAATGGCAGGGTTAGTAAGTTCTGATTTTACAGCATTGAAGCTTAAAACTTTGTCATATCCATAAAAATCTTTGGCAGTTAAATTGAACTTAATTTTTGTATTTAGGTCCGTAACTACTGAGTCGGGAGTGATTTTGAGAAAAGATAAATCCATTTGTTCTGTAGTAGAAATAAGTAAGCAATTTGAAACTTTTCTTTCAGTTCCATCAGAAGGAAAATTTACAATTTTATCTCTTACTAATATTGTTGATGAACCACCGCCATCAAGATTGACGGCATTATAGGCTCCAATATTTTTAAAGAAATCAGCAAACTCAATCAATGACATACCTTTGCTAATGGGTTGACGTCCATCAACTACAGCCATAAATAAATAATTACTATCAGCAGAAATTCCAGCTGCAGTCCGTGGATGACGATCAGTAGCAAAAGAAGCCGAGCCGCCTTCTTCTGCATATCCTTTTAATGCATAATTGACACCGTTTTTTAGAATTATTGGAAATCCCGAAATCATCTCCCATAATTTATTCAATCCCGGTTGAAGATTAATTATAAGTTTAATTGTATCGCCGACATTAATAAAATTGTTAATGAAATCTTTTGAAGTGCCATGACCTGATAAAACCGCATTACCAGTATTAATCACCATATTACCAGAGTTTTCAATTTTGTTTTTCACAATTAATTTCATTGTATCGTTGATAATCCATGACCCAAGCGGCTCAACTTCAACTTCCGAACCCCATTCGTTGGTCTGTGTCGTGCTTCCGTTGTATGAATTATAAAGAACCATAAAATTTTCACTTCGGGTCTGATTGACGGAATTGAGTAAATTTGTCTGGTCACTAGCAATTACCTTTCCTGAGAAATTAATCCTGCCAAGCATTGGATTATTAAATTTATCGAATCCAATTTTTGTCCACGAAGGTGCAACACTGCTGCTTATCAATTCACCATTGGAAACTTGCGCACCAATTGGAATTCCAACGCCATCAAAAAAATCTGCATTAATTGCACCGATAACTAAATTTGAATCACTGCTGTTTCTCTTTGCCATAGATGAAGTTGTTTCTCGTCCAATTAATTTATCTTCAGCTTTTACGGTTTTAATTTTAATATTAGGATTTCTTAAATCAACCTTAATAAAATTTAAATTCCATGGAATGTTTTTCTCTTGAACATGATAATAATAAACTCCATCTGCAACGAGTTTTATGCTCAGTGTGTCGAATTTAACCTGACCAAATAAATTTGTTATCAGCCCAATGAATATTAATACAAAAGATTTTTTCATATTTATCTCAGAAGATTAAAAATTCTTTCTTGAATCTATGATTCTTCTTTCTGTAATTATTTTATCAACACGCACATCATGATTTGATGATTCGATATAATCAAAAACCTGAAACTCAAATGCGAGAACATATTTCGGCGAATAAGTTTGCTTTAGCAATTTATCATAATATCCACCGCCATATCCTACTCGCTGACCGGTTTTGGAAACAGCAAGCGCAGGAACAATTATCAAATCAACATCGCTCATATCGTCATCAATTCCATGTTTGGGTTCCCAGTAGCCATCATTGTTTTTTTCTAAATCATCCCAACTTGTAAAATGAAAGCGTCGGAATGATTTTGTGTTTTTGTTTAGCTTAGGGAGAAAAACGTTCTTACCCCAGCCAATGATTTGGTCAATCAATATTTTAGTATCCACCTCTCCCTTCATACTTGCGATATAACAAAAAATATTTTTTGAATGAATGAAATCATCAGTCGTTTTCAGAAGCTCAACTATTGAATTAGTTTTATTGCTGATTTCAATTTGTGATAATTCACTGCGTCGCTGAACAACAATCTTCCTTGCTTCTGATTTGGGAATTAATGGTTTTAGTCTCACAATACACCTGATTGATAGAATAAAAATATTTTTGTTATAAAAATTAAAAGAATTAATATTAAAAACAATTCTTGTATTTTTTTTTTAATTATAACTAAATAAATATTTATCTCAATTAGCAAAGGAAGGAATATGATTAAAAAATATTTTCATCTTGATGAATTAGGGACAAATATTAAGCAGGAACTTATTGGCGGCTTTACGACCTTCATAACAATTTCTTACATAATAGTTGTAAATCCCAAAATACTTGAAGCAGCTGGTATCCCTTTTGGTCCTTCAATGGTTGCAACCATTTTGACTGCATTTTTCGGAACGATAACACTAGGTCTTTATGCAAACAAACCATTTGCAATTGCCCCTTATATGGGAGAAAATGCGTTTATTGCTTTTACAGTTGTGAAAGTTTTGGGTTATAGCTGGCAGACGGCTCTAGGAGCAATTTTTATAAGCGGAGTTGTTTTCACAATTATTACATTACTAAAAGTTCGCAGTTGGCTTGCCAACTCAATTCCGGAATCATTGAAAATTGCTTTCGCAGTTGGAATAGGATTATTCCTTGCTTTTATTGGTTTGAATGATACGGGTATTGTAACATTAGGTGTTCCGGGCGCACCTGTCAAGGTTGGGAATTTTAATGATGCACGAATTTTGCTTGCAATCTTTGCATTTCTGATTATTGGAATTATGTTGATAAAAAAAATCAACGGTGCAATAATTATTGGAATTATCGTTACAACATTTGCAGGAATTATTTTCGGTGTTGTGGATTTGCCGTCACAAGTATTTAGTATGCCGCCAGACATCTCGCCTATCTTGATGAAGGTCGATGTTTCCGGAGCTTTAACATGGGGATTTTTTGCGGTGATCCTAACTGTTTTAATAACTGATTTTCTCGATACTATTGGAACATTAGTAGGATTAGGATTGAAAGCAGGTTTACTTGATAAAAACGGAAACATGCCTGAAATTGAAAAACCAATGCTTTGTGACGCACTTTCAACAGTGGTTGCGGCTTTATTAGGGACTACTACTTCAGGAATTTATATCGAATCAGCAACCGGAATTGCTGCGGGTGCCCGTTCAGGTTTAAGTTCTGTTTTTACTGCAATACTATTTTTGCTTGCGCTTTTCATTTCGCCATTTCTTACGATTATACCTGCATTTGCCTATGGCGCAGCATTAGTAATTGTCGGTGTTTTTATGATGACACCTATTTCGAAACTTGATTTTAATAATCTTTCAGATGGAATTCCGGCATTCATAACTATAGCATTAATGTCATTTACATATAATATTGCAATTGGAATGACAGCGGGATTTATACTGTTACCGATTACTTACCTGATTGCTAGCAGGGGAAAGGAAATCGGAGCAGCACTTTGGATTTTATTTTTCTTTTCAATTTTGTTTTATATTTTTTACCCCTATTAAATTTTAGGTGAATTTGGAGAATGTTATTTATCTGTCTGGATTTATGACAAGCGGTAAATCGACCATTGGACCGATTCTGAGCAATGTAATTGGCTGGTCATTTATTGATTTGGATTGTTTGATTGAGCAAAATGAAGGCATGACGATCAATGATATTTTTGATAAGAAGGGTGAAGAATATTTTAGGAAAATTGAACTTCAAAACCTTCTGGAAATTTCTAAACAAAAAAAGTTAATCGTGTCACTCGGTGGCGGCACTCTTGCATCATCTGCTAATTTTAATATTGTCAGACAATCCGGTAAGTTGATTTATCTTAAGGCAAAACCTGAAATCATCTACAGAAGATTGAAGAATAAAACCAACAGACCTCTGTTTCGTGATCTGGTTTTATCTGGAGCAGGCGAAGAGGATTTTTTGCAAAGAATAGTTGATTTATTAAATCAAAGAGAAGTATTTTATAACCAAGCTGATTTAATTATTAACACAGACAACATTGATATCGGTAAAACAGTTGACCTAATTGCTAACAAAATTTCAAAGTGGGTTTATGAATAAAATTAAGATTAAAACCAAAACAAATTCTTATCAAGTGATTATCAGCAAAAATATTACTGAATTCATTTCTCATGAAATTCAGGGTAGGAAAGTAATGTTTATTGTTGATAAAAAAGCTTACTTGTTTCATAAGAATAAAATCGATACAATTTTGAATAAGGTGAAAGGTAATTGCTCGGTTGTGTTCTTAGAATCGCATGAAAAAAACAAAAGTTTCAATTCATTAAATCAAATTCTTCAAAAATTAATTGAGGCTAATTTTCATCGGGATTCAATCCTGATTGCTATCGGAGGCGGGATTGTTGGTGATATATCAGGATTTGCAGCATCTGTTTATATGCGCGGAATTCAATTCATACAGATACCAACTACTTTGCTTGCTGCTGTTGATAGCTCTGTTGGCGGGAAAACAGGAATTAATTTTTTTAACACAAAAAATATAATTGGTGCATTTCACCAGCCGCAACTGGTTTTGACAGACACTACTTTTTTTAATACACTTCCTAAAAGTGAATTGATTTGCGGTGTCGGAGAAATTATTAAGTATGCATTTATATCTACACCGGCGTTTTTTGATTTTGTTTCTGATAATCTTAAGAAAATCCTTGAACTTGATTATTTTGTTATTGATAGAGCTGTAGCTGAATCAGTTAGGATTAAAGCTGCGGTTGTTAAAGCAGACGAGAAGGAGGAAGCACTAAGAAAAATTCTTAATTTTGG
>Ga0172373_10008701_pt1 | contig 12827 bp, 10 predicted proteins | sample Lak10m_2_FD_114546 | JGI IMG/M metagenome (GOLD analysis project Ga0172373, IMG submission 114546) | Freshwater microbial communities from Kabuno Bay, South-Kivu, Congo - kab_092012_10m | ecosystem: Environmental > Aquatic > Freshwater > Lake | place: Democratic Republic of the Congo... | reverse complement strand
CAAGCCACGAATCGGCTGGCCGACGCCGAGCCCCTCATGCGGCGAGCGCTGACGATTGACGAACAGAGCTTCGGGGCGGACCACCCCGACGTCGCAAGAGACCTCAACAATCTGGCGACGTTGCTCCAAGCCACGAATCGGCTGGCCGACGCCGAGCCCCTGATGCGGCGGGCGCTGGCGATTGACGAGCAGAACTTCGGGGCGGACCACCCTACGGTCGCAATTGCCCTCAACAATCTGGCGCGGTTGCTCCAAGCGACGAATCGGTTGGGCGAGGCCGAGCACCTGATGCGGCGGGCGCTGGCGATTGGCGAGCAGAGCTTCGGGGCCCACCACCCCAAGGTCGCCATCGGGCTCAACAATCTGGCGGCACTGCTGCAAGCCACGAATCGGCTGGGGGAGGCCGAGCCGTTGGTGCGGCGGGCGCTGACGATCTGGGAACAGAGCCTCGGTGCAGATCATCCCAACGTAGCCAGTGCGCTCAACAATCTGGCTACGTTGCTGCAAGCCACGAATCGGCTGGGGGAGGCCGAGCCGTTGGTGCGGCGGGCGCTGGCGATTGGCGAGCAGAGCTTCGGGGCCGACCACCCCAACGTCGCCATCCAACTCAATAATCTGGCGGCCTTGCTGCAAGCCACGAATCAGCTCGCCGACGCCGAGCCCCTGATGCGGCGGGCGCTGGCCATCCGAGAGGCGAGTCTTGGCGCGAACCATCCTGACGTGGCTGTTAGCCTGTGGTGGATTGCTGAACTTCACAAACGCACGAATCAACCTGACTTGGCCAAGCCGTTGATGCAGCGCGCACTTTGGATTTTATCGCGATTCACACGTGCGACTGGACACAAGCATCCACACTTGCAGGCCGCCGCCGAGAGTTCGCGAACATTGGCTCTGGAACTGTTCACGCGCGGTGAGTTCGCCAAGGCGGAGGAGTTGCTCAAGGTATTGCTCGATGCCAGCTTCGAGCCTGCCAGCACCCGCCATCATCTCGCCCGGCTTTGCCTCATCACCGATCGTTTTACCGAAGCCCGCGAACATGTCAACCAAGGCTGGGCCGGCCGCGGGGAGGCCAAACCCTACATCGTCGCCCGCCTCCTCTGGTTCCAACTCGCGCTGGAAATGCTCCAAGCGAATGCAGAAGGAAGAACGCAAAATGCAGAATCGATTTTGGGCCGTTTGAAGACCGTCCTGCAGAGCGACGGCGCCTGCATGGAGTGGACCATGCAACCCGTCCTCGACCATTTGCAACCCAAGCTGACTGAAACAGACCATGCCTTGCTCACCTCCCTCGTCGCCGCTCTCAGCAACCGCGCGAAGTTGCCCGAATTGGACCGGTTCCCCGAATGGCGCAACGCCACTCCGCAACCGCTGGATTGAGCCATGCCCCACGACATCTTCATCTCCTACGCCCATCAAGGCGACAACACCTCCCGCGAAGCGGTGGCCGCGCTGGTCGCCCGGTTGCATGCGGAACTGGAAGCCGATTTCCGCCGGCGCTTCAATCGCGATCTGGAGATCTTCTTCGACAAGGAAGACATCCAGGACTTCGACCATTGGCAGGTGCGTTGCCATCGGGCGCTGCGCGACTCGCGCTTCTTCATCGCCTGTCTATCGCGCACCTACCTGCGCAGCGATGCCTGTCGCTGGGAATGGGAGGAATGGTGCCGGCACGAACTCGAACACGGCCTCGTCGGCCAGACAGCATAGTGGCGTCTCGGCAGAGCGCCGCCATCTTGAACACGCAGGGGGAGTTTGCGGCGTTCTGCCGAGGCGTCGCTACGGCTCACGGGCGTGCGCCCGTGGCGGTTCGTCCGTGACGGCGGCATGGGCTTACATGCAGGTCGTCGCTGATTCTGCACCTTGCACTATGCAAAATCGCAGGTTATTCTGCCGGCCATGTATCTCAAAAGAGCAGCCGAAGAGGCGCTGAAGGACATTCTGGTCGGCGACAAGGTCGGCGTCATTCTCGGTGCGCGGCGGGTGGGCAAGACCACCTTGGTGGAGCATGTCCTGGCCGGGCAGCCGGCGATATTCCTCAACTTCGATGTCGAGGTGGACAAGGCGCGTTTCCTGGCCGCCGCCGCTTTGTCGCCGGGCGATGCGCTGCGTTCCCTGGGCAACCCGGCGGTGCTGGTGATTGACGAGGCGCAGCGGTTGCCCGAAGCGGCGCGCATCATCAAGGGCTGGCACGACGCCCGGTTGCCTGCGAAATTCCTCCTACTCGGCTCGTCGTCGCTGGATTTGCTGGATCAGACCGCCGAGAGCCTCACGGGGCGGAACCGGAAACTGGTTCTCCCGCCACTGCTGTTTTCCGAGACGCTGGGCACGCAAGTGTGGGCCGACGCCCCGCCCGCCCACCTGCGTCAGCATTTTGCGCCGCAGTTGCGTGCGTTCCTGCTGCAGCGGTTGGCGTTGGGCAGCTATCCGGAGGTGGTCACCAGCCCGAATCCCACGCCGCTGTTGCGCGAACTGAGTTCGGACTACCTGTGGAAAGACGTACTCCAGACGGGCCTGGTGAAAACGCCGAACCTCATCAAGCGGTTGCTGCTGTTGCTGGCCCACCAGGCCGGCTCGGAGGTGTCGGTGAACGAGCTGGCGACGCAGCTTGGGATGGCGCGCCCGACGGTGGATCGCTATCTGGACCTGCTGGAGCAGACGTTTGTCATCTTCCGGCTGCCGTCGTTGAGCACGAATCCGCGCAAGGAAATCGCCAAGAGCCAGAAGGTGTATTTCTGGGACACGGGCATTCGCAATGCCCTGCTCAACGCGTTTTCGACGGACGAGTTTCGGCCCGATATCGGCGCGTTGTGGGAGAACTGGGTCATTGCCGAGGTCGCCAAACACAACGCCTTGCTGGGCGCACCGGCGGAGTTGTTCTTCTGGCGCACACGGGCGCAGTCGGAAGTGGACCTGGTGGTGAAACAGGGAGATCGGTTGCGGGCCTTTGAAATCAAGTGGTCGCCACGGAGGGTTTCGGGCCGTGCCTTCCGCGAGGCCTACGGCGTGGAGGTTGAACCGGTTCATTCGGACAATCCGTTTGCGGTGGTGGACCTCTTCAAGATCTGACGAGGAACCATCATGCCTCACGACCTTTTCTGGCCCGTAGGAGCGCGGCTTCAGCCCGCGAAGAAACGGCCCCGGACTCCCGGGCTTTGCCCATCGCGGGCTGAAGTCACGCTCCCACAGGGCCATAGGATGTGCTGAGGTACGAAGCGCATCACTCGCGACGGATGCGCCTCCTGTCGTCGGTACATCCTGTAGATACTAATCATTGATCTATATGCTCTTCCGGGTTCAAGCCAGATGAATGCGCAGAGTCTCTCCCTCGCGGTCGCGGGTTACGAGGCCCGCGAGATCCTGTCGGGCAACACCGCCGGCGGTCTCCAAAACCCGCAGTTCGATGCGTTGCACGCCGCTCAATTCCTGCCGCGCTTCCGCCAACGACAACTGTTCCACGATCCGGTGCCGCAGGATCGTGCTCAGGTGCCGGACTCCAAAGCGAGGTTCCCAGCAGTTGGCCAGAATGTCCACCACGGCCTCGTCCCACTCCAGCCGGTAGCCGCGCACGTCGGCGCTGGCCCGCAAGGTTTCCAGTTGCAAGGCGACGACCCGGCGGATGGCCTCGGCGTCCAAGCCCTGAAACACGAAAAACTCATCAATCCGGCCGAAAAACTCTTCGCCGAAACCGGCTTGCCGCAAGGCGTTCAGGACGGCATCGACCGTCGCCGTGGGGGTGACGGCCGCGGCGGGCGCCTCCGCCAGAAAACCCATGGCGGGCGCATCGTAAACCGCGCCGGCGTTGGTGGTGAAGATCAGAAAGGCGCGCCGGAAGTCGAGCCGGTTGCCGTCGTGATCCTCGATGAGCCCGGTATCCATGATTTGCAGCAGAATATCGGCCACTCCGGGGTCGGCCTTTTCAATCTCGTCGAACAAAACGACGCCTTCGGGGATGTCGCGGACCCGGGACAGCAGGCCGCCCTGCCCCCGCACATAGCCCAGATAACCGGGCGGGGCGCCGAGCAGGATATTGAGGGCGGGTCCGGCATCCCGCGCGCCGCCCTGCAGGAGATTGCAATTGACCCGAACCAGCGCTTCATGACCGCCGCCGAGGATGCGGCCGAGCAGCAGGGCGGTTTCGGTCTTGCCGACGCCGGTCGGTCCGCAGAAGCAATACACGCCGCGCGGGCCGGTCCGCTGGCCCCAGCCGCCCAGGCCCGTGAGGAACGTCCGGGCCAGGCGTTGCAGCGTATCCTCCTGACCGAGGATCGCCTGGTTGAGGGTGTCCAGCAGATCCGATTCGTCCAGCGCCCGGGCGCGAACCACCCCATGCCCCAGCAGTCCTTCGAGCGCTTTCCACAATGCCTCCTCGGTCACCTGTTCCGGCCGGTCATCGGCGGTGACACACCAGGCGCACGCCTCGTCCAGCAGGCGCAGGGATTTCGCCGGTTGAAAGCGTCCGGGCAGATAGTCCTCGGTCAATTCCACCGCCCGCCGGAGCATGGCATCCGGGATGCACAGTGGTGGCGGCGAGAAGTAGGCTTCCAGCCGCGGCCGCCGGACCTTGAGAATCTCCACGGTGATCTCCTGTGTCGGAGGCTCGACCCGGATCAGACCGAACAGGCTGGCCAGCCCCGGATCGGGCTCGATGGACTGCCGATATTCCGCCGGCGTCGCGCAACCCAAGGCCGTTATGGCGCCGCGGGCCAAACGGCTCTGGAGCGCCTCATGGGCATCGCTGAAGGGTTCCCGCTCATGCAACCCGCTGCTGAACAGGGTATGGATGTCATCGACGAACAGCAGGATTTGTGGGTGGGCCTCCAGTATCCGGACCAAGTCCTTCACCCGTTCCTCGTACTGACCGACCGACGCCGCGCCCGAACGCAGGAACCATGGCGACAGTTCGAAGATGTCCAATTCCCGCAGATGAGCGGGAAGGTCCTCGGCGCCGTGGTAAAGCTGCCGGGCCAGTTCGTAGATGGCCGCCGTCCGACCGGTGCCGGGGTATCCGATCAGAATGGCGCTGCGATGCTTCATCCGGCTCAAGCTGCGCCAAAGCGCGTGGAGGGTCGGTTCCAGACCGTGGCTGCCCTGGTATGGGGGTTCAGTCGCGGTGAGCATGCGCCCATAGGAACCGAGCGCCTCGATCGCGGCGCGCCGTTCGGGTGAGGCGCGCCAGCGGTGGGGTAACCCTTCACGCCCCCTCCCAGCGTGATCGCCTCCCGCTGGGGAGAGCAATCGATCGTCTGGCGCCCTCAAGGAGGGGTGAGTCTTTATGAATGGATGAGCAGGTAAAGATTCATTTGAAACTCCCTCACCCCAACCCTCTCCCGGAGGAAGAGGGGGTTGATGTGTCTTTACCTGCTCGCTTACCCGATGGGCGGATCGTTCGGGCTCGGGAAGCGCCGCCAGTATCGCCGACCGCGCCGCTGCAAGCCCTTGCGCCTCCAGCCAGGCCAGGCCGGCGTCACTATCCAGCAACGCACGGAACAGTATCTCCGGCGTGACCGGTTCGCTCCGCTGGTACAGATCCCCCAGCAACGCACGCAGCGACGCCTCATTCGGCGTCCGGCGCGCCCCCGGCGACCGCCGTGGGTGAGGCGGTTCCAGCCGTCCCTCGAACCATTGTTGCAGGCGCTCCTTGAGGGGAGTGCCATGATAGAGCGCGGCCAGCAAGCGCCCGATATCCAGTTCGCCGCCCTCCGGCACCGACTGGCTGGCCAGGTCCAGCGCCCTCCTGGCGGTGTCGGTCAGTTGCATGGCCATGATCGCGGACTCGGGCAGGTATGGCGGTGGAGGAACCGTAGCGGTGTCAGACGGCTTTGCGGTACACCTCCAGACCCGCCTTGGCGAGTATGGCGGGGAAGCTTTTCACGGCAAGGCGATCCCAGTGCTTGATGTCCTCGGGCAATGGCTGCCATGGCAGCAGGCAATCATGACGCTTCAGGGCATCATCGCGGGGTCCTGGCCGCCAACCGTCACGCAGGCGCTCGACATTCCAGCGGCCGTGCTCCCGCTCCGCCAGGCATTCGACCACGGCTTGCAACTCCTGTGGAGTGAAATCGAACAGCACAGGCGCTCCCGGCGTTTCCGCAGGGCGGACGCCGAACCCGCGGGACTCGAGAATCTCGATCGCGAACCGCGCCTGCTCGCGATTGGCGCGTTTGTAGGTTTCCGGGAGGCTCCATTTGGGGGGCTCCGCGTCCCAGGGGCGCAGCTTTTCCGGCAAGGCCTTCATAGTGTCAGCGCAGTAGCGCCGGTGGATTTCCGCCGCCATGGCGTCGAACAGCCCGGCGTCGAAGGCCGGCGATGGTTGGCGGAGATAGGCCCAGAAGGTGGCAAGGTCGGCGGGCAGCGGCAACAGCCGGGGCAGCCCGGCCCACAGGCTGTCCTTCAGGATGGCCTGCGCGGCGCCGCCGGATTCCGCCAGCACCCCGACCTCCGCGCCCAGGGCCAGCGCGACGTGGTATTCCACCGCGCTCAGGGAGCCGCCGCCAAAACCGAGCACGGTCACCTCGGCCGGGTGCGTGCCCACGTCCAGCAAGTCGCGCCAGCAGCGCAGAATCTGCTCCGGGCCGAAACTATCGCCCTGGACGACGAAATGGTCGTAACGGTCCTCATCCTTGGGGCCGTCCTGCGGGAGATGGGTGGGGATATAGCCGACCAGCTCATGGTTTTTGCGGCCCTCGGCCCGCAAGGCCGCGATGATCTCCCCGGTCAGCCCGGGGATGCCGCTCCGGGTCCCCCCCGAGATGACCAGGCCCGAAAAGGCGGCCAGGGCTTCCCGCAGCAGCGGGCGCGCTTGTTCCAGCCCCGCCGGCGTCAGGCTGGCGGCCCCGCCGGCCACGATCAACACCCGCGGGCCGGTCGCGGCGGGGGTTGCGGGTACCCGCCGCGCCAGATCGAGCAGATCCAGCAGATCCTGGCAGTTCTGGGGAATCCGCTCTTGGCCGAAATGCAGACGCTGTAGCCATCGCACTTCCTCATCGAGGATTTCGCCTGGGCAGCTCTGCTCGCCGCTCAGGTAGTGCCTGACCCCCAGCGCATGCAGCCCCAAGGCCGCGCGGTCCTGTAGCAGCAGGGCCAGCCGGCCGGCGGTGAAGTAGGCGCGCGGCAGTTCGATGCCGCGCTCGGCATGGTCACGGCTGGTGTCCAGCGCCGCGCGCAGGGCGGGGCGCAGCGTGCGCGGCAGATGGCTCTGCTGGGTGCGGTACAGTTCATAACCCAGCATGTCCGTCAGGTAGTAGGGATTTTCGGGCTCCTGCTCATGAGCGGCCAGATAGCATTTGGCCGCCTCGGGTACCCGCTGCTCACGGTCGTAGGCCCAGCCCAGCCGGGACAACACCCGCGCCCGGCCCGCGCTCCGCTTGCGCGGGTCGATGACCAGGCGGCTATCGAATTGCTCGAAGGCCGCCAGGGCCATCTCCAGATAGCGACTGCCGCGCTGGAATTCCTCACTGTTCGGGGTCTTCGCATCCTTCCGGCAGAGGGCATGGCCGTAAATTTCCAGGCGGGTGGTCCGCCCATCGTCCGGCTGATCGATATCCGCCTTCAGCAGTTTGGTAACCCCGGCATAATCCCCGCGCGCTTCGATCAGGCGCGCCAGCTTGAGCGCGAGCAGAGGTTTCTTGCCCTGATCCGGCTCGTTTTTCAGGATCATCCGCTGTATGTCGATTTCCCGCTCGGCGTCCGCCCGCGTCGCGTAGGCGGTGTAATTGGCGATCATCCCGTCGAGTTCCCGCGCCATCTGGTCGACGTTGCGGTCGCCCTCCTCCAGCAAGGCCGCCAGCAGGTTGCCGCCGCGCTGCAGGGCATGCGAATGTTGCAGGCTGCTCTTGTAAATCCGGTCATGGAGCGCATCCGCCCAGGCGTGCTGGAGCCAGGTGCGTACCTGAATTTCCGCGCGCCGCTTCCCGATCTTTTCCAGTTCCGCCGACGCGATGCCCAGGTGTTCGGCGCCATCCGCTTTGAGCCGGATGATGAAGTGCGTGTCCCGATAACCGAACACGTTGTCGGCCAGGTGTTCCGCCTTGTCATCCCGTTCCTGGACTTCGAAGTTCGCCTCGATGAAAGCGCAAACCGCCTGAACTTGCGCCAGGGTTTGCACGATCACCCGCGCTCCGCACAGATCGGTGAAATCGTTGATGGCATCCGGATACCGGTCGAACCGGCGGACGCACTTCTCGGCGAAACTCGATAAGGTCTTGGCGCGGACCTCGATCACGGCCTCCGGTATCGCCGCCGCCCGGGCGCGATCGAGCAGGCGCTTCAACAGTTCGGCATAGACCTCGTAGCGGGGCCGTTCGTCGGCATAGGCGGCTATCTGGCGGGCGTGTTCGGCCGGGTCGATGGATTTATCTGCGTTGGACATGGGGAATTCTCCAGAGTGGAAAAACGGTGCGCCGGGCGAGCGCCATGCAGCGGCGTCTATTGCCGATTATCGCCGATTTGGGATGTGGCGGGGTTGGTTAGCGTACAACCCACGGGCGCCATGGCGTTGTGTCCAGTCATCGCCACATGGGCGGATGGGCGTTCGGAGTTCCGCCTTCAGGCGGTCCCCCTCGGGCTCCCCCCGCACCGCGTAAACGCGGAACTCCGAACGAAAAAGCGCAATCATCAAACGACCAGCGCCCGGCTGCTTGGGCCCCGCAGTCGCGCGCTTCGATAGGGTTCGATGTTCCACGCACCCCACTCATTCGGGGTTGCGCCCGTTCGGAATTCCGCCTTCAGGCGGTCCCCCGCGGGCTCCGCCCGCACCGCGTAAACGCGGAACTCCAAACGAAAAAGCCCAATCATCAAACGACCAGCGCCCGGCTGCTTGGGCCCCGCAGTCACGCGCTTCGATAGGGTTCGGCGTTCCACCCGCTCGGAGTTCCGCCTGTTTGGAGTTCCGCCTTTAGGCGGTCCCCCTCGGGCTTCGCCCGAACCGCGTAAACGCGGAACTCCAAACGGAAATGCGTAAAGCTCGAACACTCGGCGCCCGGCTGGTTGAGTCTCAAATCCCCTCCCGTAGTCGGGGTTTCGGGGTGAACCCGCAATCCCACCACGCCAGAGCCTCCCAGGCGCGTTCGGAGTTCCGCCTTCAGGCGGCTCCTCGCGGGTTGGAGAGTTGCGGTGGCGGGATACAAAATGAAGTTTTCTTTCCCGCGCTCTCCATATTTCCCGGGCGGGGTTAAGCGAGATCAAAGGGTAATGACGATTTTGCGGTGAGGTCATGGTATCGTATCGGTGAATACTCGGCAGGGGCATTCAACCGTAGTGGTCTGGGTTCGTCGGTTTTGACATGGGCGCGATTACATTCGGACATTCAATGACATAGTGCACATGAACGCGCGCCCGTCAGCTCGGCCAACCGCTTCGCCCGCCCGCCAGGCCTTGCTTGTCCGCCTTGTCCGGGGATCGGCCGCGGCGCCATTCGGCAAGGCGATGCGCACGTGATCAGCGACAGCCGGAACAGACTTCACCAGGTAAGAGCTGTCCAGCTTGCCTGCCCTGACCCACCACCAGCGCCGCACGCTTTCCGCTCTGCCTGGACGGCTGCATCGACCTTTTTCCGGGGTGCGGCTGGATGATGGAACAGCGCCGCACCGGTCCGCTCTGTGGTTGGCAGTTTACCCATCCGACGCAATTCCTCCGTATCGATGCACACGCGCGAGCCGCGCCCAGGTCCGCCGCCGCCGGCGTCGGCAGCCTGGCGCGGTATCTCGCCGCGGGGTCATCGAGTGAACTCGAGAAAGCCCGGGGCATTTTCGTCTGGCTGACGGCCAACATCCGCTATGACACCGCGGCCTACTTGAGCGGCCGCTTTCCGTCGACGGAGCCCGCCGCGGTCCTGAAGCGCGGATTGGCATTGTGCGGTGGCTATGCCAACCTGTTCGCCGCGCTGGCGCGCGAGATGGGCCTCCGCGTGCAGATCATCGAAGGCTACGCCAAAGGCTTCAGCTATCGCGTAGGCGCCGTCATCCTCGATTGGAGCAACCACGGCTGGAATGCCGTGAATATCGCGGGCGATTGGTATCTGGTCGACGCGACCTGGGGCGCCGGGCACCTAGAAGATTCGGGCCACTACGCGCGGCAGCTCACCGACTTTTATTTTCTGGTATCGCCAGAGCATCTGATCTACACGCATTTCCCGCGAGATGGCAACTGGCAGTTGCTGCCAACGCCGCTGAGCCGCGACCGGTTCGAACGCCAGGTCTTCCTGCGTGAGCCCTTCTTTCGACTGGGCCTCACGCTGGACAGTCATACCGAGGCGGTCATCGAGACGGGCGGCGAACTGGACATCCGCTTGGGGGCGCCGCCCGGTGTGTTCCTGATGGCGGCGGTCGGGACTGCCGGAGATGCGGCGGAGGTGCGCCGGACAGCGAGTGGTTGCCAGGTCACCTGCCGCTTCACCAAGGCCGGCCGCCACGAAATTGTGGTCTTCGGCCGCGGCGGCTCGGAATGGGGGACCTACGAAGCACTGGCCGTGTACGTCGCGCGGGTGGACCTCGGCAAGCGAGCGACCGGGATAGGTCCAGCACCGCACCTCCCGCCCACGGGCCGCCTGCCCGATGTGAAGTGGGTGCTGCCGTTCCGGAAGGCCTTGCGGCCCGGCCAGGTCGAGTTCGCGTTCATCTCCGCCGAGGCGGTCGAGTTGGTGATCGTCCAGGGGGAGCGCCGATATCGCCTGCGACGCCGAGGCGTCATCTTACGCGGTAAAGTGACGCTCTATCCAGGCCCCTGCCAGGTCGTCGGCAGGTTTACGCATCACCCCGCGTCCGTCTCGATATTCTCCGGGCAAGTTCTGAAACCGTGCGTGCCGCATGCGGTCAAGTGGCTGCTTGGGCTCATTCTCATGCTCATCGCCCCATAGGGTGGATGAAGAGAAGCGAAACCCATCGAACCGAAACCGCAGCGAACCCCATCCTCACCTGTCGCGATGGTCCCGATGGGTTTCGCCGCGCTCTACCCATCCTACATTCCAGGCGCTGGCGCTGCGTCTACAGCAACCGGGTATCGAAGACGAAATCGCGAATGATCCGGCTGTCGGCGCTGGCGAGAGCCGGATGGCAGGGATTGAGCAGCAGGTTCGAGTCTTCCGGCACAATCACTGAAGGCACTTTGAGCGCGGCATCATCCGCCGACCGCAGCCAGGCATCCCCCAGGGCTTGAAGGGCGGCCGGCGCCGGGTAGCTTCGCCAGTTCGGTGGCAGCGCATCCGCGCTGAGCGTCCGGACCGGCGCGGTTGCCGGAAGCTCGATCTCGATCAAGACCCAATCGTCGGGCGCCAGGTCGGGGTCGATATGCACCAGCATTTCCAGTGCGGCCAGTGATATGTGCTCCGAGGTATAAACAGCGGGAATCCCGGCGCTGTTCCAGCGCCCACCGAACCGCCGGGCGCCTTCGCCATCCAACGGGTTGTGCGCAAACGGACGGCGGCAGAGGCGCCAGACCCCCTTCAACCGTAGATACCGTGCTCGATGCGGCCCAGGGACTTCCTCACTTCCTCGGTCCCGGCCTCGGTTTCCAATAACTCGATGGGTAGAGCGCCACCCAGGGACCGGTTCGCCCGGGACAACCACAAACAGGCCTTTTCTTCCGAGCCGAAGGCGGCCTCGGCCCGCGCCATGACCTGCGCCAGCCGGTAGACGCGGTTGGACTCCTCAAGATTCAGCCGCTCGCCGCCCAGCCGCCGGGCCAGGGTGCGTTCGGAAATACCGGTGATTTTGGAAAACTGCTGCCGTGACAGACGCAGGCGGCTCATCAGCGCCGCGATGGCCCGGGCCGGAATGCCGTTCTTGATCAGTCGAATCGCATCCGCGGGCGATTGGATTTCACCTTCCACGGTGGCCTTGCCGCCCAGCAGTTCCGCTATCCGCCATGCTTCGCCCATATCATCACCCCGGTCATCCAGTGCTTGCCATTTGGCAATGAGTATACTGCCAATCAGGAATAAGGGGACAGGGGATCGGCTGACTGCCTGTCACCCTCGGAGGAAAAAGAACCAGCGGCGGCGCCTCCGCTTCGGACTGAAATGGAAGGGCGCGGCCAGCTTCTCCGTTGCATGGCGGATTGCGCCGTGAATCCGCCATGTCCTGTGTGTTCATGGATTTGCCGAATTCTTCTCTCTGATCGGTCTTTGGTAATCTTAGCCGTACAATTCGTGCCATCACCGGGGTATCGTTCATGACCACATTAGTCCAGGGGCGCGATGAGCGCATCGATCTGCGTCTGTCGGGTGATCTGAAAGCGCTGCTCGCGAGAGCGGCATCGTACTCGGGCATGTCGCTGTCGAGTTTCCTGGTCGCGGTCGCGTCGGACCGTGCCCGGGGAGTCATCGCCGAGCATGAGACTCTGACCTTGACCCCGAGGGACTGGGAGTCCTTCCTGTCGTCGCTGGACGAGGCGGAGCGCCCGTGTCCCCGTCTCGAAGCCGCCGCCCGCCGCTATGAGGAAAGGCGCAAGTCTCGCGATGCCGGCTGAGTGACGCATAGAGGCGCTGCGGAGGGAGCACGACCGCGATCGTTTCGATTGCGGCGAATGGGCATTGAACGAATATCTGGCGCGCTATGCCCGCCCGCTTGGAGTTCCGCCTTCAGGCGGCTCCGCCAGGCTCCGCCCGCTCGAAGCTCCACCCGCTCGGAGTCGCGCCTTCAGGCGGTCCCCCGCGGGCTTCGCCCGCACCGCGTAAACGCGGAACTCCAAACGGATATGCGTAAAGCCCGAACACTCGGCGCCCGGCTGGGTGAGCCTCATATCCCCTCCGCCGGTTGCGGTTCGGGGGTGAACCCGCGTTTCTACCACGGCAGGCCTTTCCAGGCGCGCTCGGGGTTGCGCCCGCTCGGAGT
>Ga0172373_10008698_pt1 | contig 12830 bp, 15 predicted proteins | sample Lak10m_2_FD_114546 | JGI IMG/M metagenome (GOLD analysis project Ga0172373, IMG submission 114546) | Freshwater microbial communities from Kabuno Bay, South-Kivu, Congo - kab_092012_10m | ecosystem: Environmental > Aquatic > Freshwater > Lake | place: Democratic Republic of the Congo... | reverse complement strand
TTTCGTGAATTTGTAAAGCCTGAATAGCTTCGGTCTTAGTGACCAACAGCCTTGTTGATACGTACTGGGATGGTGCGTGGTCCACGAACCTGACCACCAGCCCACGTGACTTCTGCATCGTCAACGAGTTCAAAATCTGGAACCCGCGCCAGGAATTCTTCAATCGCAACGCGCATTTCCATACGTGCAAGGTTTGAACCAACACAACGGTGAATGCCTGCACCAAATGCGACGTGACGGTTGTGCTCACGGTCGATGATGACCTGGTCTGGGTTCTCAAAATGTTCTGGGTCGCGATTAGCGGCTGGGAATGCCATGAGCACGCGATCGCCGGCATGCATTGGGCAACCTTCATATTCCATGTCTTCATTCACCAAGCGAGCCATGGTCACAGGTGAATAGGCGCGAAGGAATTCTTCAACAGCTGAAGGAATGAGCTCTGGCTCTTGTACGAGACGTTCACGGTCTTCCTTGTGTGTTGCAAGGTGCCACAGAGAAGATCCGATACCACTCCATGTTGTGTCAACGCCAGCAATCAATAGCAACCCGCACATTCCAAGGATGAGACCGTCAGGGAATGGTTCGCCGTCATGTTCTGCATGAACGAGTTCACCAATGAGGTCACTTGTGGAACCGGATTCGCGACGCTTAATGATTTCGCCCATGAAGAAATCCTGAAGTTCAGCGCGTGCCTTGATTCGTAATTCAGGATTTGTCAAACCTGCTTCAAGTGTCCAACGCACCCACTGCGTGAAGGTGTCTTTCATTGTTGTTGGCACACCAAGCATGGTTGCGATGACTTGGGCCGGAATTTGTTGTGCGTAATCAACAGCAGCATCAGCAGTCGGACGCGCTGCAATTCCATCCATCAACTCACGACACCACGCACGTGTAAAAACTTCGAGTTCATCAACGGCACGGGGCGAGAACGCAGGCAACAGTTGGCGACGTGTGTACGTGTGCATAGGCGCATCTACTGAAATAGGAGCACCCTTTGTTTCGCCGTATGCGCCAGAGCCAGGTGCTTCGGCGGGAGGAACAACGAGAATTTCACGGGATGAGAACAAATGAGGTTCGCGCGCCATCTTCGTGACGGTGTCGTACTTCGTCGGCAACCAAGATCCACCCCACTTATCTGTGTGAGCAATGGGGCATTCCTGACGAAGCGAATCCCAAATATCAAAAGGATTCTCGATGTAGTCCTTGTCAAAAATGTCGTACCCGGTTGTCCAATCAATCAAGCCGCTCATACTTGCCCCTCAATGTCAGCGCCCTTATTGAGCTCCTATGGTGAGAATAACTCCCCGATACGGCTGCGACCATAGTCATAGGCATACGATTCGGCCATGGCACAACATTCCATTGACGTCGACCCAACAGAAGTGGGCTTTGACCCGCAACGCCTCACCCGAATCGAAGAGCACTTCGCCAAATATGTTGACGATGGTCGACTCCCGGGCTGGCATATTGCCGTTTCTCGTCAGGGCAAGCTTGCATACAGCACGTCATACGGTCATGCGGATGTTGAGAATGGCAAGCCGATTGCTGACGACACCATCTACCGCATCTATTCCATGACGAAGCCCATCTGTGCTGTAGCCGCTCTCATCTTGTGGGAAGAAGGCAAGTTTGAAATGCGCGATCAGGTGAAGTGGTTCATCCCTTCATTTGGCGATCAGAAAGTTTTCCGCAGCGGAACAGTGACTGCTCCACGATTCGACCCAGTGACAGAACCCATGGAGATGTGGCACTTGTTCTCTCACACAGCGGGCATGACGTACGGATTCGTGTACTCAAACCCTGTCGATCAGATGTATCGCAACGCAGGATTTGAATGGGGCATCCCGAAAGACGCAAGCCTTGCTGAAATGTGCGATCTTCTCGCACAACTCCCGCTGATGTTCCAACCAGGAACCGAGTGGGCGTACTCAATGTCCATTGATGTACTTGGTCGCGTTGTTGAAATCTTGTCTGGCATGACTCTTGGTGAGTTCATGAAGAAGAAAATTTTTGAACCACTTGGAATGACCGACACTGCATTCCATTGTTCGCCTGACAAAGCAGACAGGCTCGCCGCTCTCTATGTGCCGAACCCAGGTGACAATCGTCGACGAATTCGAAGCGATGCAATGGGTGCAGGCGCACTTGTTCAACAAAAGGCCGATCTTGGCGGTGGTGGCTTGGTATCCACCATGTCCGACTACATGAAGTTCGCGGAGATGTTACGTGGAGGTGGACAACTCAACGGCGTTCGCATCTTGTCTCCACGCACGGTGGAATTCATGGCATCAAACCATTTGCCCAACAACGCTGATCTCACAGCATTTGGTCGACCATTGTTTTCTGAAACTGCATTCGATGGAGTTGGTTTTGGACTCGGAGTCAGCGTCACGCTTGACCCTGCGGTCGCAAAAGTTCCAGGAAGCCCTGGCGACTACGGATGGGGTGGCGCAGCAAGCACCAACTTCACTGTGGATCCGAAGGAAGACCTTGTGTACACCATCATGACGCAGTTGCTGCCATCAAGTACTTGGCCATTGCGCTCACAACTCAAGCAACTCGTGCACCAGGCATTGGTCGATTAACAGCACGCTTCATTTGAATTGTTAGAACACCGAGGACCAACAGTCCCGTTGCGATAATGACGAGACCTTGTGCCATCTCATTATCAATCCATTCCACTGTTGTCATCACCACTCCAGCGACAACGCAGAACGCACCAGCAACCAGCATTTCCGGAGCCAACAACATTGCGCCGAGCGCGAACAAGACTGCCCCGGTCGCAATTGGAGTTGGCCTCAACCAATCTTCGGCGCTACCCACATTCAACGAGCCGATAATCACGAATAAAGAACCGATGGCACGTGCGAGTTGTTGAGAGCCGATGTTCAACATTGCGAATGCGATAACAACGGATCCGCCAGCCAAGATGAGTGCGCCTCCAAGAATTTGACTGTCGGAATTAATCAATGCACCTAAAGCAATTGAAAATCCAACGGTCCCCACTGAGAATGACACAGTGCCAGCAAATCGATTTTGTGTACAACGGATGGCTCCCCAGACAGCGGCTACACCCGTGAGAATCACTCCAATCCATTCGCCGCGGCTAGACATATCCGTCTGATTAAGAACAATTCCAGTTGCACCGAGCGCTGCACCAAGTGCGGCAAGTTCAAGCACTTCTGCAAATCGTTGGCGAATTTCTGAACCACTCGACAATTTCCACGATGCAACTCCAGCAAGAGCAGCCACAACATAGAGAGCTGCTGCAATGGCACCTTCTGATGCATCTTTAAATGCCAGTGCAAGCAGGCGAATGACACCAGCAGCAATGATGAGAGACGCTAGATACGTCACTAGTTCACGAATACTGAAAGACCACCGCGGCGCATCAGAAATGTCATCGGCTTGGCTTGATGTCAGCGCACCTTGGCGCACCAAATCGTCTAACAATTCTCGCTGGGTTCGCATTTGTTCCATGTCAAGAGTGTGACACGAATCAGGGGTTATTTGAATACCAATCAACAAGTGGACCTATTGCTGCGTCAAGCAACGGCGCAACAAATGACGCATACGTCACCGTCATATGGTTGTCATCTCGATACACCAACAAATTTCCAACAATTGTTGGGCATTGATTGTTGGCACAGAACCAATTGCGCACCCACACCACATGCTCCCCTGCCTTGTCAAAATCTTGCATCATCTCAAACATGTCGGAGCGATACGCGTTTGTCACCGTCGGCGAGCACACTTGCACACTTGTGTAGTTGCGACTGAGGCATGAAGGAATCGTTTGTCCGGGCCACGGTGTGTCCTCCACCAAAATTGGTGTGATGCCGCGAGACTTCAATTCATTAAGAGTGCCTTGCATCCCATCGCGCCATTCCTTCTGCCACATTGGCTTGCGTGTTGATGCAGACAACAAGCGATCAAAATGCAGAACAAAGGCGAATTTCACTCCATCGGCCACCATTGCGTCGAGGACGTTCTGTCGCCACTTCTTGCATTCGGGGTACACACGGCCGAGCACTTTGTTGTACACCGGAATTTCTGCAGGTGGACAACCCGCCTTTGTGTAGACATTCAATTTCCACTGACGTTTAATTGCAATTTTTTCGAACGCTGGAAACCACTGCGCTGCATGTGAGTCACCGTAGAGTCCCACCACTGTTGATGATGCGGTGTCGCCGAAACTGCATCCCTTCTTTGGTGCAGTTGGAGTGAAGCGAACATGACAACCGTCGCTATAAATCACAGGTTGATCGGAAATTGCTTGTTGCAAAGAAGGAGTGAGATTCCCCGGCAATCCTGTCGTTTTCGTTGCGTCAATGACGGCCTGAATCGGCATGCCAAGACCAGGTATCTCTGGAGCTACTGGAACTGTTGTAGTGGGACCCGCAAGCGTGGTGGTCGTCTCCAACGTTGGTGTTGTGGCATCTGGGCCAAGCGTGATTGTTGGTGGATTATTTCGTGCAAGAACTGCAGTACCACCAAGAAGTGCAACGAGAGCCGTCGCAAATGCCACAGCGCGAAATCCTCGAATAGTGATGTTTCGACGAACTGGATTCTCAACGAATCGATATGAGAATTCCGATAGACCAAGTCCGATTGCTGTACACAACAATCCATCAACAACTGTCAGTTCTCTTCCTAGCGCAGGCTCAGCGATGATGAGAATTGGCCAATGCCACAAGTACGCAGAATATGAACGTGAGCCAAGCCATTGAAATGGAGAAAAGCGAAGAACTGAGACCGGTGCCCACGAGGTTGCTGTTCCGCCCGCAATGGCGAAGAAGGTTGACACAACAGGAACTAGAGCCCACGGTCCGGGGAACTTCGTTGTCTCAGTGAACGTTGCGATACTCGCGAGAATTCCCACTACACCACACCACGCAAGTGCGGCCGACACATTGCGAGCAATTTTTCCCGCAGCAATCGGAAGCGCCGCCAACAGAGCGCCGAGTGCCAACTCAAATGCGCGGGTGTGTGGTGAAAAGAATGCCCACGGTTGCGACCGATTCATCATGATCATGCATGCAATAAATGAACCGATTGCAATCACTGTGGACACAAGTCCGATTCGCACACGAATTGTGAAGCGTGATTGGTTCTTCACTCCAATGCACACAACTGCAATAAGCGCCGGCCACACCATGTAGAACTGCTCTTCTACGGCCAAGCTCCAGTAATGCTGCAGCGGGGATGGAGGAAGCGTGGACTGCAAATAGTCAGCACCTCTATGTGCAAACAAGAAATTTGATGCAAATCCTGCTGTTGCAATCATGTCGCTTGTTAATGACCGGACTCGGAATGGTTCTAGCCATATATATGAGGCGCCCAATGTGAGGACAGCGACGAGGGATGACACGGGCAACAATCGTCGAATGCGGCGAGCATAAAAGGAACTAAGGGAAATTGAGCCTGACGAGGTGCGCTCATTGATGAGAAGCGACGTAATTAGGTATCCAGACAGAACGAAAAAGACATCAACACCGACATATCCGCCATCGAGGCCCGGAACACCCGCGTGAAAGAGAAGAACTGCTGCAACAGCTATGGCGCGTAGGCCCTCAATATCTTCTCGACGTTGCATCCCTTCAAGTATTGCTCCCCTAACAGTCTCTCCTGAGGCACAGGTCACAGGCTGTTAGTCACACCGAATGGAACTTTCGCCAGCAAATGTTGGTCTGTATGAGTGGAATGAAGATTTCAGTGAAATGTCGGGCAGTTATTGCAAGTCTCGTGTTCATCGTCTCGGCCTGCGGTGGTGAGTCAACGTCGGAACTACGCGGATATCAAGCACCACGCGAAAAGACGTCTGCTGGAATCTCAGTGACCGACGCAGTCACTAATGCCCCGTTTGAACTAAAGGCAGCAGATGGAGAGTTGTTAGTGGTGTACTTCGGTTACACACACTGCCCCGATATCTGTCCCACAACGTTGGTAGCAGTGAAGAACGCAAAGAAGAAGATCGGCGCACTCGCCTCCAATGTTGATTTGGCAATGATCACAGTCGATCCGAATCGCGATACGTCCGAGATTCTTCCAAAGTATTTGTCATCTTTTACCGACAAGTTCCACGCTTTGATTCCAGCCAATCAAGAAGAACTACGCACTGCCGAGAAAGCATTTGATGCAACGTCTTCCGTTACCGAAGTTGACGGAAAAATTGAAGTTGTACATGGCGGTACGTGCTACATCGTCGACTCCACCGGAAAAGTGGTGGATGAATGGCCATTCGGTATGGACGCCGAGTCAATGGCACACGATCTCAAAATTCTCCTACAACAAACTAGAGAGGCAAACACATGAAGACATCAATCCAACGAACTGCTATCGCAGCTCTGGCCGTCATCAGCATGACTGGACTTGCAGCCTGTGGAAGTGACAGCGGTGCCGCAGACACCACGATTGCGGCGGCTGACACAACACCTGCAACACCAAACATCACCGTCAGTGGGCAATGGGCACGTACAAGTCCTATGGCAACTGACATGGGTGCTGCATACATGACCATCAACTCAGATGCTGACGATGAATTGTTGGGGGCCAAGGTGGACATGTCCATTGCCATGATGACTCAGGTTCATGAAACCGTCATGGGCGACGGTGGCGCAATGAAGATGCAAGAAGTTGAGAAAGTTGACATCACGGCGGGAACTCCAACAGAATTGAAGCCAGGTGGTTACCACGTGATGTTGATGCAATTGAAAGCACCGCTTGAGACTGGCTCAACAATCTCTGTCACACTCACCTTCGCAAAAGCCGGCGACGTTGTCGTTGAAGTACCCGTACAAGAGGAAGCTCCCTGAACTCACTAGAAGACAACACTCCTGACGCACAGCGATCAGGAAACAAGGGGCTGATGGCGGCACTTTCCCTCGTCGTCATCATCCCCTTGGTTGTCATTCTTGTCATCATGCTGAAGCCTTCTTCAGCGACTTATTCATATGTCATTTCACCGGGCACGCAAGCGGCACTTGATAAGGGTGAAAAGGTACCCAATCAATTGCCGTTCACGCTTGAACTTCACGTCGGGGACACACTCGAAGTCACAAACAATGATTCGGTGGCCCATACATACACCTTTCTTATTCTTCGCCCAGGCGAAACAGGTAGGTATACCTTCCACAATCCCGGCGTCTTTACGGCATCCTGCACCGTTGGGGATCACAAGGAAGTGACAATCACCGTTCTCGAGTGACACACTAGAGATGTGGCAAAACGGAGCGAAGCAGAGTTTGACGCAGTCATGCGTGAACACCTGGCTGCTGTTTCTGCATATGCACGAAGTGCAACTTCTCGCCGCCACTTAGCTGAAGAGGCTGTTCAAGAAACGTTCATTCGTGCGTGGCGTTACTGGCCCACTTTTCGTAATGAGTCATCTGTGTTGTCGTGGCTCATCACAATATGTCGACGCGTCATCATTGATTTAGTTCAAAAGGACACCATTGTTGATGAGCTTCCGATTGATGTCGTTGACAGCAATGATGAGTTCGAAACAACTGCTCTCCAAGAACTCGTTTCGCATTTACCGCTGCCTCAACGTGAAGTCGTGGTTCTATGTGCTTTCCTCGGCTTTGACTACGAGACCGCTGCTTCTACTCTCAACATTCCAATTGGAACAGTTCGTTCACGCTTGGCCCGAGCACGCGAAACTTTAGGAAAAGAACTCAACATCGCACGTGCGGTATAGCAATGGATTGTCGCACCGCACAACGCGTCATTGTTCAACCTGTCTCAACAACTGAAGATCGTGCAGCTGCGCGTCGGCACATGTTGGAGTGTCCGTTATGTTCGGCTCAAGAAGATGCAGCAGTTGAAGAAGCTCTCGGTCTTCGATTGTCTCAACTACGAGAGCCAGGTCACTACTTGCGGCTTTGCCTCTACATTGCGGGCGGACTGCAAACGTTCCTTGCGCTTCCGTGGATTTTTGGTGCCACCCCTCTATGGGGCCCAAATGGGGACACTGCGATTGCGCACCTCACTCGAGATGGAGTCATCGGTCTCGTCCTTGGTCTTATCGGAATAGCAGTAGGCATGAACCCTCGTCTCGCATACTTTGCACTGTCGGTCTGTGGCGTCCTTGGCTCACTGCAATTGGTTGCATTTATTGCGGACCGTTCCGGAGACCGAGTGCACCCCGTCTTTGAAACCATCCACGTTTTGTCCATCATCATCACCGTTTTGGTGGCCATTGTGGCCTTCCCACCCCGGCGCAGGCAGTAGTTACCCACCGGCCTTTGGTCTAAGGTTTCTCCATCCAATTAAACGGCTAACCAAGGAGTCACTATGGCCCGTTATTCACGTGTGCTTGCGTCTGTTGCAGCACTCACCCTCATCGTTTCCGCGTGCGGCGGCGATGATGCATCATCCGACACCACAGTTGCATCTGGTGGTGAACTCGAGCTCGTCAAGGCGGGAACACTCACAGTTTGCTCCGATGCTCCATACGAACCATTTGAATTCCAAGACGAAAATGGCGAGTGGACTGGCTTTGACATGGACGTTGTTCGTGCAATCGCCGAAGACAATGACCTCACACTTGAAGTCAGTGTTCAGCCATTCGACGGAATCTGGCTTGCACCTGCTGCTGGCAAGTGCGACATGGTTGCATCGTCAATGACAATCACAGAAGAGCGTGAAAACGCAGCAGACTTCACTCAGAGCTACTTCGATGCATTCCAGTCATTGCTGGTTCGCAAGGACGATGCTGCTACCTATAACTCTCTTGATGCACTCGCAGGCAAGACCATCGCAGTTCAAACAGGAACCACCGGTGAGTCATTTGCAAATGCGAACAAGCCAGAGGGCGCAACCATCCAGTCGTTCGACGAAGCATCAGCAATGTTCCTCGCACTCGAATCTGGTCAAGTTGATGCAGTTCTTCAGGACTACCTCATCAACAAAGAGCGCGCAGACAAGCAGGGAACCTCAACCGTTTCTGTGAAGTTTGAGGACACACCAGAGCAGTACGGCTTTGCTGTCGAAACAGGCAACTCAGCTCTCCTTGAAATCTTGAACAAGGGAATTGAGAACCTCAAGGCTTCTGGCGAATACCAGACCATCTACGACAAGTACTTCATCGGTTAATCACTGATTTAGTTCGCAACAGGAAACGAGGGGGCCATGGCAATCAGCAAGCGCAAGCGTGCGATGTATACGCGGTACGCCGTCTATGCACTCAGCATCGCGGCACTTGTCGCCATGGTCCTACTCGTTGACTGGGGCAAACTCAGCAATGCAATGTTTCGCTGGAACATTGTGAAAGAACAGTTCCCCGACATCCTCACAAAAGCCGCCAAGAACACGGTGATTTTCACCATTCTTGGATTTGCCGGCGGACTGACATTCGGCTTGATCTTTGCGTTGATGCGTCTCAGCACCATCCGCCCCTACCGTTGGCTTGCCGCCACATACATTGAAATCTTCCGAGGGATTCCCCTCGTTGTCACGCTTCTAATTCTTGGTTTCGGAATTCCCATTGCAACGGGTTGGCAGTGGCCAAATGCGTACATGCAAGGCGCAGTTCCGCTCGCATTAGTTGCAGCCGCATACATGGCCGAAACCATACGCGCAGGAATCGAAGCGGTTCCCAAAGGCCAAATGGAATCTGCGCGATCACTTGGCATGTCATACCCGCGCGCCATGGTCACCATTGTGATTCCACAGGCATTGCGCATCATTGTTCCGCCACTCACTAATGAATTCGTTCTTCTCATCAAAGACACATCTCTAATTTCTGTTCTCGGTGTTACTGCAGCAACGAAAGACCTCGCCCGTTTTGGTCGCGATGGCGTGAACTCAACAGCTAATGCCACTCCCCTCATGGTTGCTGGTTTGGTGTACTTAGCCATGACACTTCCTCTGACTCAACTAGTTGCATGGATGGAACGTCGCGCAAAGGCGGCAGGTAAATGAGTAACGAACCAATCTTCATTGATGACTACGTGGTCAGCATCTCTGCTCTCAACAAATCGTTCGGAACAAACCATGTTCTGCGTGGAATTGATCTTGAAGTTCAACGCGGTGAAGTGGTCTGCATCATCGGACCATCTGGTTCGGGCAAGAGCACTCTGCTGCGATGCGTCAACATGCTGGAACAACCAAGCAGTGGCAAGATCGTGGTTCTCGGACGCGAACTCACTCATATTGATTGCGACATTGACGAAGCCCGCACAAAGATCGGCATGGTGTTCCAACAGTTCAATCTGTTCCCGCATATGACTGCTTTGCAGAATGTGTGTATTGCTCAGCGCAAAGTATTGAAGCGCAGTGCCGCAGAAGCGGAACAAAAAGGTCGGGCGTTATTACAACGCGTTGGGCTTGGCGAAAAGGCTGATGCATACCCAGGACAACTATCCGGCGGACAGCAACAGCGAGTAGCGATTGCAAGAGCCCTCGCCATGGACCCCGACGTCATGTTGTTTGACGAGGCCACGAGCGCTCTCGACCCAGAACTTGTGGGCGAAGTCCTTCAAGTCATGCGCCTTCTTGCAGATGAAGGAATGACCATGTTGGTGGTGACCCACGAAATGGGTTTTGCTTCCAACGTGGCTTCTCGAGTGGTGTTCATGGATGGTGGCGTCATAGTTGAACAGGGCCCACCATCGCAAGTGATCTCGGCACCACGCGAAGAGCGCACCCGCACCTTCCTCGCAAACGTCTTAAACCACTAAACACCCTCCATCTACGCTTCCCGGAATGAGTGATCAACGCGACCGCATCCAAGCACTCCTCTCTTTGGCGCAACACCCCAATACGCCCCAAGCAGAAGCCGAGACTGCGTTGGCAATGGCATCAAAACTCATGCAAAAGCATGGACTCACGCCATCAGATATTCCAGATTCAACAGCGTCACAAGATGACATCACCATCGTTGAAAGAACATTCGAGGTCAAGGGTCCATACCGCGTTCGTCGCGTGAACTTGCTATGGCATATCGGAAGACTCCACTCTGTTGCTGGGTACAGAGAGTCCGATTACGGCGGAACATGTGTCATCAAGATGTACGGACGCGACAATGACATCACAGCGGCATACACATTGTTTTGCGCAGCAGATCTCTTGGGGGCTCGCCTTCTTCCACGTGGAGATCGTTCATGGAGAACTTCTTGGTGGCATGGTTTCAACCGGGGAATTGTCGAGGCGTTAGAGACTGCCAAGAAAGAATTCATTAACGAAAGTCCTGGTGCTGGTCTTGTCCTGGCCGACAGATTCAAAAGAGCCGACAAAGAAATGCGCTCTGTTGCACCTCCTCTCACCACAGGTCGTTCGTATACCGATTCATCATCTGGTGCGTATGCAAATGGTCGTGCGGCAGGACGAGGATTCTCATCTGGCGGCAGGTCATTTACCAGTGGAGTTCGCGGAGAAATCGGTTGACAGATATCAACGTTCTCATTTCGCAGGCGCGAGAAGCTGCGGGCAGGTATCCACGTGCGTCAGAGGAACAAGCACTCACTTACTCATGTGAACATCTTGTAGACGATGTTCTCGGAATCCGCATCATGTCTCAAAAAGAGATTCAGCCGTGGTTAGAAGACATTTGCCACACAGAAGATCTTGATGTTCCCGTCATTGAATTCGGTCGAAAGCGACCAACATCGATGGGCGTGTCATACCTTGATGAGCACGCACTATGCCTGTTTGGTAGAGAGATTCGTCAGTCCACTGTTTTACATGAATTAGCTCACCTTTCGGTGAGAGCAGACGGCCACGGTGTTCTCTTTCGAGATGAACTAGTGCGGCTCACTCGTGCGCACTTGTCTGTGGAGTACGCGTCTCTTCTTCACACTCTCTTTGTGGGGTGCCAACTAGACGTTGCACCGTGGGGTGCGAGTGCACGGCGCTACTAACGCTTTCATTTCGTGACAGACTCTCGATATGTCTCATCACGATGACTTCTACACGCTGTTGTCCACCACACGTTCCATTCGTCGAATCAAAGATGCGCCGATTGATTCCGATGTGCTGCAACGTGTCTGCCAAGCAGCAATTTGGGCACCAAGCGGTGGCAATCGCCAACCGTGGAGACTCATTGTTGTCCAAGATCGCCAACTAAAGCAGCAACTCTCAGACTTATACGTTGCTGAATGGGACAAATACGTTGACTTCAATCTCGCAAAGCTCGGACCGCAACCAGATGATGTGTTAGAGAAAGTACGAGCGCAATTCGGAACTGGAACTGAGTTAGCACACAACTTGGCCAATATTCCTGCAGTTGCAATGTTTGTTCACGATCCGTCTGCCCTATACGTGACAGATGCACATCTTGGTCGCCATCCAGTTGTCGGCGGCGCATCGCTCTATCCGGCGGTTCAAAATTTTCTTCTCGCGGCGCGTTCGGAGGGGTTGGGTGGCGTGTTGACCACACTCATCTGTTCACGCGAGAAGGAACTACGCGACATCTTGAAATTTCCAGAGGGCTGGGGCGTACACGCCATGGTTCCATTCGGTCACCCAAAGGGACAACACGGCCCGCTGCAGCGCGCACCACTGTCCGAGATGATGCACATCGATACGTGGAAAAACTAATTATCTAAACGCCACGGGACATTGGTTGGCCAACGACCTTTCCCGCCTTCTTCCACCAAGAATCCCGTCAATGTTCGGTCCGTATGTTCCATGCGCCATTGCAGCATTGCTCGCGTCTCACGAAGCACAACTTCAGAGTCGTGTGTCAACACGCGTTGATGCGGATCTGCAACCAAGTCAAAACACAATGAGTCGCCGTCAGCGAATTGAACAAACAAGTGGGTATCACTTCGGCGGACAGCGAGATTCAATCGTTCAAGTCGACGCTGCCACGGCCACGTGTACCTATC
>Ga0172373_10008694_pt1 | contig 12834 bp, 10 predicted proteins | sample Lak10m_2_FD_114546 | JGI IMG/M metagenome (GOLD analysis project Ga0172373, IMG submission 114546) | Freshwater microbial communities from Kabuno Bay, South-Kivu, Congo - kab_092012_10m | ecosystem: Environmental > Aquatic > Freshwater > Lake | place: Democratic Republic of the Congo... | reverse complement strand
TTTAAGGCTGCTTGTGTTCACTACAGCCAAAAGGTTATGAAACGGCACACCATAAAAGCCGTTATCATTAATTCGGGCAATGCAAACGCCGCAACAGGTGACTTGGGTGTCCGAAATGCCAAACGAACGGCCCAAGTCGCGGCCACGTGTCTTGGTATCGACGCTACCGAGATAGCGGTATCGTCGACGGGGATTATCGGCGTCCAACTGCCAATCGAAATCGTCGAAGTCGGGATAAAGCAGTTGTTATCTACCCCCAAAACGACGGATGGCATAGCCGCTGCCGAAGCCATTATGACCACCGATTTAGTCTCCAAGCATGCGTACCACGACGCTAAAATCGGCAAAAAAACATTCCAAGTTGCCGGCATCGCAAAAGGTTCAGGCATGATAATGCCAAATATGGCCACCATGTTGGGGTTTGTGGTTACGAACGCGGATATTCCGTCGCCACGCCTGCAGCAATGGCTCAAAGAGGCCGTTGATGTATCGTTCAATCGGATATCGGTTGATAGCGATACCTCGACCAATGACATGGTATTGGCGTTTGCCACTGGTGAACATTCGTTTTCGCTCACCGATACTGACGCAATCGGGGTCTTCAAATCGCTTTTAATTGCAGTATGCCAAGATCTTGCAAAAGCCATCGCACGCGACGGAGAGGGGGCAACCAAGCTCATCGAAGTCGCCGTCGAGCGTGCTGCGTCTCGGTCCGATGCGAATGCAATCGGACGCTCAGTAATCAATTCCCCACTGGTCAAAACAGCCCTCCACGGTGCAGATCCAAACTGGGGCCGTATCGTTGCCGCAATTGGCAAGACCGAGGGTATCAAAGTAAATCCAGACAAGGTATCCGTCTCATTTGGACCGCACGTAGTATTTGAAAACGGGGCGCCATTACCCTTCGATCGAGCCCAAGTTGTTGCCTACCTCAAACAAGAATCGATCCTAATTCGTATTGATATGGGATTAGGAGCGGGACGGTCTCAAAATTGGGGATGTGATCTCACCAAGGGATACATCGACATCAACACGGAGTACAGCTAAGCCATGCAAACCAAGATTGCCAAAGCCAAGACCCTCATCGAAGCATTGCCCTACATTCGGCGGTTTACCGGCGAAACGATTGTCATCAAATATGGCGGATCATTAATGACCCAGCCCGAACTGAAGCCACTGTTCGCTCAAGACGTGGCACTGCTGAAATACGTCGGACTCAACCCAGTCGTCGTCCACGGTGGGGGCAAAGAAATTTCTCGGTGGATGACCAAGGTCGGCAAGGAATCTCAGTTTATCGACGGCCTCCGGGTCACGGATACCGAGACAATGGAACTTACCGAAATGGTGCTTTCTGGAAAAATCAACAGTGATATAGTCGCTCATATTAATTCAGCCGGTGGACGTGCCGTTGGTTTATCCGGAAAAGATGGGTCGTTATTTGTCGCCAAAAAAAGGCCGTCTACTGCTGATTTGGGATGGGTAGGTGATGTTGAAGTGGTTGATACAGATCTGGTTGATGTGCTCACGCGCGAGGGATTTATACCCGTTATTTCATCCGTTGGCGCTGGCACAACCCCTGAAGAAACCTTTAACCTCAACGCAGACCACGTGGCCCAGGCGATCGCCGAGTCGCTGGGCGCTTTAAAGCTCATTTACCTGACTGATGTAAATGGATTGATGATAGAGGGCGAATTGGTCAAGCGAATGACCGTCACCCAGGCCACGACTTATTTATCACACCCGGATGTGCAAGGGGGCATGAAACCCAAATTGGCTAGCGCAATCGACACCATTCATAGTGGCGTTGGTAGCGTTCATATCGTAAATGGCGGCATCGAGCACGCGGTATTGTTGGAATTGTTTACCGACACCGGAATCGGCACCATGATCAGCACCCAGGAGATTTTATGACACTCACTCATTTTTTAACGATCAGTGATCATCGGCCCCAAATTCGACACCTCATTGATCAGTCCGTTTTGTTAAAACGTCAACATGCAGAACGTCGAATGGCCCCCTTACTAGACGGGAAAATTTTAGGCCTCATCTTTGAAAAACCATCCACGCGAACCCGCGTATCCTTTGAAGTCGGGATGTTCCAGCTCGGTGGAAAAGTAGTCACGCTCAAGGGCGACGAAGTTGGGTTTAATAAGCGGGAAAGTGTTTCAGACATCGCCCGTGTCTTATCCCGATATGTCGACGCCGTGATGATTCGGTCGTTTTATCACCAAGACATCGTGGATTTTGCATCATTTGCGTCGGTGCCGATTGTGAACGGATTGTCAGATCTTCATCACCCCTGTCAGGCACTTGCCGATGGGCTCACGATTTTGGAGTCTAAAGGTCGTCTAGAAGGAATCAAAGTTGCCTATGTAGGTGATGGGAACAACGTCTGTGTCTCATTATTGGAACTGGGCGCCGCCACCGGAATGGATATCCGGGTTGCCTGCCCTGAAGGATATGATCCCCCCGCTTCACCTCACTATACAGCATCGATTTATCGATCAGCCGCCGAGGCCGTGCAGGGCGTTGATGTCATCTACACAGACGTGTGGACATCAATGGGGCAAGAAGACGAGACGGCTCGTCGCCTTCGTGACTTTGCGGATTTCCAGGTGACGATGTCTTTGTTGCAACAAGCCGACAAAGAGGCCATTTTTATGCACTGTTTACCGGCCCATCGGGGTGAAGAGGTTAGTCATGAGGTGATGGAATCACCCCAGTCGATTGTATTTGAACAGGCGGAAAATCGGCTACACGCTCAAAAGGCCGTTCTGGTCGATTTAATGCTACCATCCACCACTGAAACAGGAGACTGTCATGAGTAAATTATGGGGTGGTCGCTTCAAAAAACCCTTTGACGACGACGCTGCCCAATTTAGTTATTCGATCCAAATTGACAAAGTATTGTACCCGTACGACATCGCGTTAAATACGGCACATGCGCTCGCCCTCATGGGTGCCGGAATCATCTCCGCAGAAGAACATTCTAAGATTGTGACTGCATTGGCAAAGATTAAATTTGAAATGGATCTTGGCCTCGATGAGTTAATTCAAGGTGACGAAGACATTCATAGTTGCATCGAACGCTTGCTCATTTTGGAGTTGGGCGACCTGGGCAAGAAAATTCACACCGGCAAATCGCGTAATGACCAGGTCATTACAGACACCCGCTTGTACGTCAAAGACCAGTGCGACATTATCATCACCCTATTGGAAGGGTTACTCAAGGCCCTATTTCTCCAGGCAAACGCGAATGACACACTCGTCTTCCCCGGCTTTACCCATTTTCAGACCGCCCAACCTGTCGTACTCGCACATCATCTTTTGGCATATTTTGAACAATTTGAACGCGACATCACTCGGTTTAGAGCCGTCTACGCCAGCGCGGATGTTTGCCCATTGGGGTCTGGGGCGTTGGCCGGCAATAATTATGAACTGAACCGCGAACTGGTTGCCCGTGAATTAGGCTTTGGTACCATCACTCGCAATTCAATGGATGCGGTTTCTGACCGAGACTTTTTAATCGAATTTTTATCGGCATCATCATTATGCATGACCCATCTAAGTCGCTTGAGTGAAGAATTGGTACTTTGGAGTTCTCCCATGATCGGATTCGTCACCATTGGCGATGAGTTCACGACTGGCAGCTCAATTATGCCGCAAAAAAAGAACCCCGATATCGCCGAATTGATCCGTGGCAAGTCGGGGCGTGTCTTGGGAAATTTAACGGGAATGCTCACAACCATTAAGGCCCTACCCTTGACTTATAATCGCGATCTTCAAGAAGACAAAGTCTATTTATTTGATTCTGCCGCAACTGTAAGGGATAGCATCCGATGCATGGCCAAAATGATTCCCACCCTTGAATTTAACCTAAACCCCATTGCAGCGGCATTAGAAACCGGCTATATTTTGGCGACTGATTTTGCCGACTACCTGGTGAAAAGAGGGGTTCCATTCCGTGAATCCCATGAAATTACCGGCCAAGTGGTTTTGTTCGCCGAAAATCACGGACGTACGCTCGAACAGCTATCCTTGGATGAATTTCGTCAATTTTCATCTGTTATCGCTGATGACGTATATGCCGTATTAACACTGGGGGCATCAGTCGATGCCAAAAATGTGACAGGTGGAACGGCAAGACGCCAAATTCAACAGCAACTACATCGTATCAAGGAGAACTATCAATGGTAGACCAGACCTTACTTATTTTTAAACCGGAAGTCCTTCGTCGAGGATTTGCGGGTCAACTTATATCCCGGTTCGAAGATCGTGGGATTCGTTTTGTACAACTCAAGTTGATGACAATCGATGCCACGACGGCCAAACGTCACTACGCTGAACACGAGTCCAAACCGTTTTTTGACGGACTGGTCGATTATATTACCTCAGGCCCCGTTATTGTTGCAGTCGTCGAATGCGAAGGCGTTGTGCCGCTTGTTCGTCGTATGGTTGGGGCAACCAACCCGGCCAATGCCGAACCTGGAACCATTCGGGGAGATTTTGCAGTTTCCGTGGCTGAAAACGTGATCCACGCCTCTGATAGCCCTGAGAGTGCGGCACGAGAAATCGCCTTATTTTTTAACGTTTGATCGACTACCGCCTCAAGTCCGTCATTAAAGGGTACGGGGACATTTTTTTTATCGACCATCTTTTGGCTTCGATCGTGGTTCTCGTGTGCACCTTTATCAATCCCAACATCGGACTTTGTGGCGCGATCGCGGTAATCGCCGCGTACGGGTTTACCCGGCTCATACGAGCGTCACGCACCTTGCTCCTGTCCAAACCCCAGGTGGTTAACGCGTTATTAATCGGATTTTCAATCGGTTCCCTATTTAAGCTTAACTGGGTCACCGCAGGATTTATCGTCGCCACGAGTGTTCTGTCGGTCATTGTAACCATGTCATTAGAATCAGTTAGCGCCACGTATTTGGGACTGCCGGTATTTAGTCTTCCCTTCGTCGCGGTAAGTTCGGTCATCTATCTCGCAGCACCACGCTATAGCAATCTTATGGTTAATAGCCTGTATCAAGCACCGTATTGGATTAAAGATGTGATCTCCAATCCGATATTGGCGGGCTATTTCAAATCCCTCGGAAGTATCATCTTCATGCCGCAAGTGATCCCGGGGGTAGTGCTTGCGACATTAATAATCCTCAATTCTCGATTGTTATTTGGACTTGGATTTTTGGGATATGTGTGGGGCATTCTTGTCCAAGGGTACTTTATCGGAAACCTCCACCAAGCCATGGTTGAATCCGTCGGGTTTAACTATATTCTGATTGCGATGGCCATCGGGGGGGTATTCTTGGTCCCAACGGTCGAAAGCCTGTTCATCGCGTTATTAAGCGTGACCGCCTCCACCCTACTTATCAGTGCCGCTCACACCTTTTGGGCACAATATGGGTTACCGGTATTTACCCTGCCGTTTATTATTGTTACGGCACAAATGGTCTATATCTTGCGATTGGTACGCTACCCTGGGCAACCCATTGTCACATTGTCCACTCCGGAAGCGACCCAAGAATATGCATCTGTTAGCAAGCTTCGATACGAAACTGCAGTGTCGGGATATACACACGGTACGGGTCAAGACGTCTCTCTCGCACATTATCCGCCATTTTATCCCGGAATGAGCATGATCTTCGATGCCACCGTCAACGGAAACCCTGCCGGCACGGTTTCGCTGCTCGTGGGTCAAAGCCCAAATGGACTATTCTATTTATCGAGGGGCACTGCACAGCTCTATTTTGGGATGGACAGACAATGGATGGTGATCTACCACATGGAGGGATGGGACCCATATTTGGCAACGATCTACTTGGCTTGGCCAAAAATGCCCACCGTCGCACCCATCGGAACGCAATGGGACGATTACTTATATTCGGCCGCACTCATTTCAAACAGATTACGATGGATATGCAAAAACGCCCATTGGGCGCTTCCCGGGGCCTGTCAAATCAAGGGCACTTATAGCCTTCATTCCCCGACAGATATCGTCGGATGTGTAAAAAATCCATTTTTGGGTATCTTATACGACACTCATATCCAATTTGATGGACTATCGGTTCGCAGTATTCGTGCGGGTCAGATTATTTTACAAAAAAAGGACGTACTACAATGAAAAACTTTGCCGTTATGTTAATTGCCTTTTTCGCCATTCCGCTGTCCGTATTTGCAGATGGTGCGGCCAGCTTGTCTGCTTACGCCATTCCGGCCACCTCGACCGCCAGAGATCCCCAGTTGGTTACCGGAATTTATACTTACCTTGGCTACGACGCTTATTCGATTGAATTGGAATATGACAAGGTCTCCACCACCACGACGAATGGCGGCCAACAAAATGCCGTATTTGTGTTCTCAAACCATGCAACACCTTATACCCATCTTAGATTTGGGATCAATCAGGTCCAGCCCGACAATGGAAAATTGGCATCGGTCGTAATCTTTGGGGCTATGTTTGACCAATATAATTATTACGGGGTACTCGACACCAAGATGGGTGCCGATTTTTATGCCAGCTTCCATAACGACAATGGCCGTAAAATCACAGTATTTCAAATCGATCCGACCATTACCCATTATTTTGGCTCCACAATAATTCCGGGCTGGCTCAGCATAACCAGTAAGGCAAGAATCCAAAGCTTATCGGAGAGTCTTGGGTATGGAACCTTTTTGACATCGGGAGAATTTGTTATAAAAGACGACCTTTATCCCTTATCGATCACAGCGAAATTATGGGCAGGCGGAACCCAATTTGGGGTATATGAAGATGGATTCGCGGTTTATAATAACTCTGATTATATGAGTGCTGGCGCATTGATTAATTTGGGATTCGCCATTAGTTCTCAATTGAGCTTAAATGTGGGGTATCAAAGTCATTTAATTCAACTTGAGAACGAATCAAGTCGTGACCAGATGTCGAAGACGATGGTCATGGTCAGCTACCGTCTATAAAGGGAGTTTTGTCGATATGAGTCGTGCCAGTTTAACGCTAGTTCTTGGTCTTTGCCTTTGCTCTACGGCCTTTGCACTTTCACGATCCGAAATCGAATCCGGTTATGCCAAATCATTTACCTACGAAAAAATGGGGCGCTATACGACCGCCGCAAACGCACTTGGGATCATCTATTCCCAATATCCCAAGGGTTACGCCGTCAATCTTCGATTAGGAAATTTATATGCGGCGGGTCGGAATTATGCCAATGCACTTGCCCACTATGACAATGCGATTTTGGCGGCGCCGGATGCCTTGGAGCCTAAATTAGGAAAATTATCGATTTATTTGGCGCAAGAACGATATTCAGATGCGGTAGATCTGGGTACACGAATCGTGGAGATGGACTACTACAACTATTATGGAAATTTGCGATTGGCCTACGCGCTCCAAATGACCAAGAATTACGACCTCGCGGACAAAGTGCTATTAAAAATGTTAGCGATTTATCCCACGGACGTCTTGTACCTGACCCAATATGGGGCGTTGCAGTACGAGCAAAAAGACTTGGCCACTGCTAAATCGGTATTATCAGATGTCTTACTCTTTGACCCCGAAAATGTTACTGCAAAAAAACTGTTATCGGTGATCAAATCGTCGTCCTCCAAAAAGAAATAAATGACGCCGTTTTTTGGCCTGTCAGATGTGCGCATAGCGCTGTGGAATTCAGTGGCTGATCTGTGTCAGTCGACGTGTGCCACCAGTCCAGATCGCATTCCGGTACTCCAAGCACGACTAACGGAACTTCGATCCATCGAACGGTATTGGGGATACCCAGGCATCGATGTGATGCGACTCATCGATACCTACCTAACGCAGGGCAAGTGGAATAGCCTTAATCAATTGATATTCCGGGTTCGGGAATCTCTGAAATCAGGCGACTATGAAACCCGTGAATGGACCCCCTTACAATCCATCGTCGAGCAATTGGATAGACCTTATCACGACACCGGGGAAGCCATCCTATCCTCCAAAAAAAAGCCAACGTTTGATGTCTTAGTCATTCATCCATTAATCGCAGAATACGCCCCACTATACCAGTCTGCCCTTGCTGCAATGGTGACGGAAAAAGACGAATTTTTGTACCACCTGTCGTTTGTGGATACTGCAGAGGACGCTTGGACCGCGATTCTTGCGAATCCCCAACTTCAAAGTTGTGTCTTGGTGCCTGGATTTGGAATTACATCCAGCCATCGCCATTCAGCAGCCGAAGCATATGATTCATTTGTCGTGCCGGATCGCAGTCTACCTGATGTCACAGAAACAGATCATGTCGTTTATTTGAGCTTGGTGTTAAAGACACTTCGTCCTGAATTGGATCAATTCTTGATTAGTGGACTTCATCCCTCTCGAATTGATCTTCGTCTCAAAAACACGTTGGCCCGCATTATTTATAGCGCAAATCCCTTTCAAGACCTACATCACGGGATCTTAAATGGGATTCGAAACCGGTACTCAACACCATTTTTTCATGCCCTACTATCATACAGCCGCAAGCCCAAAGAGGTATTCCACGCATTACCTATTTCTCAGGGTAATTCAGTCAAAAACTCTCATTGGATCGACGATATATTTGAATTTTATGGCCCCAACGTCTTTATGGCGGAAACGTCATCGACACAAGGAGGGCTCGATTCCCTGATGGACCCCAAGGGGGCAATTAAGCAGGCTCGAGATAAAGCTGCGGTGTCGTTTGGTGCCGATCATAGCTTTTTTGTGACCAATGGGACGTCAACTGCCAATAAAATTGTGATGCAAAGCACCGTTGATCCGGGTGACATCGTCTTAATTGCGTCCGATTGCCACAAATCGATCCCTTACTCCGTTATGCTTGCAGGCGCTTATCCGATCTTTTTAGAGAATATGGTGTTGGATTCGCTGGATTTATATGGGCCGGTCCCGCTCGAAAAAATCAAGGCCGTGCTTTTCCGATTGCAGTCGGCCGGTTATTTGCATCGGGTCAAACAATTGGTTCTCACCCATTGCACTTTCGACGGGATTTTATACGACGTCGAACGTATCATGCTCGAAGTCCTTACGATTAAGCCCGATATCATTTTTCATTGGGACGAGGCCTGGTTTGCCACTGGCCGTTACGATCCCGTGTTACGATCTCGCTCTGCAATGGCAGTTAGCCAACGACTTCGGGAACGATTCGCCAGTGCCGACTATCGAACACATTATTTGCAATCAGTCGCACGCCATGGACGCCCTACTGTGCCGAATCCAGACACCGTTACATTACGAGTCTACGCGACACAGTCCACCCACAAGACCTTGTCGTCGTTTCGACAAGGCTCAATGATTCATGTCTTGGACGATCAATTTGATCAAGATCGTTTTGTTGATTCATTTCGCATGCATTCCTCAACCTCACCGAACTACCAAATTATCGCGTCACTGGATGTTAGTCGCCGACAAATGGACCTTGAAGGATTTCGATTGGTAAAACGTAGTATCTCATTAGCAGAGACACTCAAACACCATCTCACTACCGACCCCACATTGACCCATTATTTTAAAATATTAACCGAAATGGACTTGGCGGGGACCGACGGCCCCACACCGGCCAAATCGGGTCAGTTGGGTTACCCAAACCTATTGCCCAGCTGGAAGGGTAAAGAATTCGTTGTTGATCCTACCCGTATTACGTTAGATGTCCGAAATACCGGACTGGATGGAAGTAGTTTTCGGCAACTTCTTATTTCAAAATATGACATTCAGGTCAATAAAACCTCAAAATACACCGTGCTATTTATCGTCAATATTGGTGCCACTCAAGAAAGTATCGATCATCTTGTTGCGGTGCTGAAAGATATCGCATCACGGCTCGCGTTGCCCGCTCGGTCATCGATGGGAATTACCACATCATTACCACTGCTTCGTAGTATTCACCCCAACTTTCAGCCGCGCGATTTCCCAATGAACGATATTTGCGATCTCCGACAAGCCTATTACGCAGGGCTGGCCGCCAATGCGGTAACATTTGCGCCAATTTCAAAAGATTTATTAGAGGAAGTTCGGGAAGGCCGCGTCCTTGTATCCGCCGGTTTCGTAACGCCCTACCCTCCGGGATTTCCGTTATTAATTCCAGGGCAAATCATCACCATCGATATATTAGACTATCTCCACTCAATCAAAATCAAAGAAATTCATGGCTATCGCCATGACGAAGGCCTTCGGATCTTTACAGACACCTATCTGACGGAAGGAGCCCGCCCATGACACATGCCATCACCTCGTTATCCGAACTCGCCGGATATTGGAAAGCCAACACAACTCCCATTTATTTTATCAGTCCAACCCACTTCAATCTTATGGGAATGGAGCATTGGGTCGGTGGCTGGACGCATGTTAACTTCTTAGACACCTGCGATGGTCATCATCCCAACATTCTCGTCCCCGCTCGTACCGAGTCTCCTGTCTTTGAAAGTATGGAAGCCCTAAATGCGTATTTGTTGGGACATCGAGATTTCATCCACCGGATGGAATCGGATCGAAACGGATTGCCGACACATTCACCAAAAAGCAGGGTTATGTTTTTATTTTTTGATGACTCGATCGAGTCCCTATGCCGCGAACTTGACTTGGATATCATGATGCCTCCCCATAACTTACGTACCGAAATTGACAGTAAGGTTGTTACTACCGAATTGGGAAACAGCGTTGGCGTCTCCAGTGTTCCCAATGTATTGGTGTCTGTTAAGTCGTATCGCCATCTTATGGAAACGGCACAGTCCCACGGGCTCGGTACGAACTTAGTGGTCCAAACACCATACGGAGATTCCGGAAAAACCACTTTTTTTATCAACTCTGAGTCGGATTACGACGCCGTGGCCCGTGATATCGAATCACAAGAACAAGTCAAAATCATGAAACGGATTCAATGCTTGGGAACTGCAATTGAAGCCTGTGCCACACGATGTGGCACCTTTGTTGGACCGTTAATGGGGGAATTAATTGGCAACCCGTTACTCACACCGTACCCAGGCGGATGGTGTGGCAATGATCTGTACCCTGACGCATTTGGAGACGATATTCGACGCCAGGCCGTTTCGATGACCCAACGGTTAGGGGACGCACTTTATTCCCGGGGCTATCGTGGTTATTTCGAAGTCGACTATTTATTGGATCTGCAAACCGGAGCCCTTTATCTCGGGGAAATAAATCCTCGGATTAGTGGGGTCACCGCGATGACCAACCTATCGCCCTTTTGCCAGCATCACGTTCCGTTGTTTTTGCTCCATCTCAGCGAGTTTTCCGACCTGCCACTCGATATCGATCCCGCTGAGTTTAATGAGCAATCACTCACCCATGGCGCGGATGGCGCTACGGCCCAATTTATTTTGAAATATACGCCCGAAGCACTCAATATGATTACGGATGCACCGGTTTCGGGGGTTTATCACCTATCAGATACCGGAAATTTGGTATTCGAACGTGCCGCTGTTGACCGACGGGAAACCGGCCCTAACGACCTTTTCTTGCTCCGTATTATGAACAGCGGGGAATATGCCTACCACGGCGCCGACTTGGCGATCGCATTTTTAAATATCCCGCTCATTGGATTGGACCGACAATTAACGCCTGACGCAGCCAAATGGATTAAGGCCACTCGAAACGCATTTGTTACCCGTCCACTTACGGACGACGAGTACGCCATCGTCGACCGCTACAACAACCCAGGCGTCAGCTTTAAGGGGATTGGATCACATGACTAGGGTACTGCAAAAGCGATTTCAGTTTATTCACGAAGATAAACCGGGCCCAAAATGGACACAATTTTATGAACAGTCAGCGGACAGTTATCGAAAGTGGTTTTTGAAAGAAGGCGAATTTAATCGCCCCAGCTACCATCATTGCAAAAAAGCGTTGCAAACCTATATGCCGGAACTCATTCCATTGTGGGAAAATTTGATTCAGCTTTGCAATGGCGGCGATCTGGAAGCCAGACTACTCAGTTTATACTGCCCCACTCCCTATTTATCCGGTTGTTCCCAAGCAGCATGGCTTCGATACAACCCCATCTTGGTTCGCAATTACGATTATGACCCGATGTTATGCGAGGGACGAATTTTGCGGAGCCGGTGGCATAACACCGACGTAATCGCGAGCACCGATTGTCTGTGGGGGGTTCTCGACGGCATGAACGAGCATGGATTGGCCGTTTCACTCTCATTTGGCGGCAAAGAAGAATCCGGTGAGGGCTTCGGCATTCCCATTATTTTGCGATATATCCTCGAATTTTGTCGAACCACGGTGGAAGCCGTTGCGATCTTACAACGGATCCCGACCCATATGTCTTACAACGTCACCATTCTCGATGCTTACACCGACGTTGCAACCGTTGAATTATGCCCGACAACGCCGCCACAAGTCTCTCGCAAACCCATCGCGGTCAATCAACAAGGCGAATTTGAACTCACCAACTACACATTATTTTCACGGTCTTACGAACGAAAGCAGATTTTAATCAATACACTATATGATCCACTCACAACCATAGAATCATTTATCAATGCGTTTGAATATGCCCCCCTATTTGCGTCTAATTACGAAAATGGGTTCGGCACATTGTACACTGCGATATACAACCCCCAACTACGGGCCATGGAATATCGGTGGCCGTACCACACCCGAATCGCACAATCGTTTCAATGGTTCGAATCAGCGGATTTTTGGGTGACATATTGATCCGCGCCCGCTAAACTCAGGGATAATGTCCCGACGACCATTGGCACTTTTAAAATATGCAAAACCCTACGTTCCGCAGCTCATCGCCTCTGTGGTTCTTGCGGCTTTATATACCGGATTTAATGTCCTTTTTTTGCCGT
>Ga0172373_10008693_pt1 | contig 12835 bp, 11 predicted proteins | sample Lak10m_2_FD_114546 | JGI IMG/M metagenome (GOLD analysis project Ga0172373, IMG submission 114546) | Freshwater microbial communities from Kabuno Bay, South-Kivu, Congo - kab_092012_10m | ecosystem: Environmental > Aquatic > Freshwater > Lake | place: Democratic Republic of the Congo... | reverse complement strand
CTCGAAGCTGCCGCGATTCACGCGCGCATCGAGGTCTCCGTCGTTGCGCAGCTCCACCGAGCCCGTGCCGAAGCGCAGCGCATCGACGACCACGCGCGCGACGAGCGAGTCGTCCTCCAGGAGGCTGCCGCCGCGCAGATCGACGCGCGTGCTCACCGCGCCACGCAGCGAAGGCGACGGCAGGAACGGCGCGAGGTCGAAGCCCTCCGCGCGCAGGCGACCGCGCACCGGGTGCACGCTGGTGCGCCCGAACGCGACGTCCATGCTCGCGTGCCCGTCGAAGCCCTCGCCGCACACGAGGAAGGCCATCGGTTGCGCGAGCGCGGGCTGCAGGCCGTCGCGCGTGCGGAGCGGTGGATCCGGCGCCCAATCGGCGTGTGCGAGCCCCATCCGCGCGTGCGCGCACGGCTCGCCCTCGGGCGGTGCGTCGCGGTCCCAGCCCGCGGCGGCCTGCACCCACGGATCGGACGGATCGCTGAGCCGCACGTACGTGCGCGCGTCGCCGAGCGGCACGCCGTTCCACGCGATCCCCGTGAACTGTCCGTCCATGTCGTGGCGCTGCTTCGAGGCGGTGCCGCGAATGCGCGCGACGCCACCCACCACGCCCTCGAGCTGCGGGAAGCGATCGCCGATCCCCTCGAGGTCGCGGAGGGCGATGCGATCCGCGACGGCGGTGAAGTCGAGGACGCCGCCGAGCGACATCCGACCATCCGCCGTGATGGTGCCTTCGCCCTTGCGCAGGACGGCGTGGTGCACGTCGAGCTCGGCGCCCTCGATCCCGCGCACCCAGTCCTTCCAGCGCAGCTGCAGCGAGAGCGCGCCGTCGGTGAAGGAGTAGCCGACGAACGTCGCCGTCGGCATCCGCGCGTCGAGGTCGGTGACGAGCGTGCCGCGCTCGAGATCGCCCGGAAAACCGAGGGTGTAACGGACGTCGGCCGTGCCTTGCACGAGCCCCTGATACGGCGTGAAACGCTCGTCGCCGTCGAAGGTCATCATCTCGTAGAAGTCGGCGAGCGCGACCGCGTCGAGGTGCACGCGCGTCGTCACGAGCAGCCGATCGTCCGAGAAATCGAGCACGAAGTCTTCGGCGCGATAGCGCGAGCCGTTCTTCGTCGCGTCGATCATCGGGAAGCGCGCGGCGAGCCCGTCCTTCTCGAGCTGCCAGTCCGAGACGAGGTCGCCCATCGGCTTCCCGTCGAAGGAGAAGCCGCGCAGATCGAGGTGCCCGCCGATGCGCTGGTCGCCGTACGTGCCGACGATGAGCAGGTCCGCCGGGCCCGCGCCCGTCATCGGGAAGTCGAGCAGCGGCGTGATGTCGGCGGCGTCGAGGCGATCGGCGTGCACGCGCACCTCGAGCGCGTCGTCGAAGCCGAGCAGCACGCTGCCCGCCATGCGCGAGTGCGGCGTGCGCGCGACGAGGTCGTAGAAGCGCAGCCCGTCGTCGTGGAACGACATGCGCCCGTCGATGTCGCCGCGCGCCACGCTCATCACGCGGCGCCGCGGCGTCACGTGGTAGGCGTCCTTCGTGATGAAGACGTCGTGCGTCTGCGTGTGGATCGGCCCGTCGATCGCGAGCGGAACGAGCGTGCCTTCGAGCTCCGTCCGCCCGCTGATCGTCCACGCGATGATCGCGTTGGGCGTCACGCCGAGCTGATCGAGCAGCTTTGGAAACTCGAGCTCGTCGATGCCGACGTCCACGTCGACGGGGAACTGGCCCGTGAGGCCGATGGTGCCTGCGAGGGTGAGCTCGCCGCCGCCTTTCACGAGCTTCACGGTGCCGTGGCGGATCGCGACGCGCTCGTCGGTGACGTCGACCTCGAGCTCGGCGTCGCCCGTACCGAACTGCTTGACGACGACGTCGTCGAGCACGACGCGCCCCTCGCCTGCGACGCCCTCCGCCTCGCTCCAGCGCACGTCGCCGTGTACCTCCGCGAAGCCGCGCAGCGGCGGCAGTGGGAGACCGTGCGGCAGCGTCGCGAGGTGCGCGAGATCCGCGCGGACGTCCGCGTGCCCGCTCACGGCGCTGCCGAGCGGCATCGGGAGCCGCACGCGCCGCGCGCCGAGCGAGAGCCCGGTGCTGCGCAGCGTGAGCGCGTGGAGCTGCACGTAGCTCGGCGTGATGCGCGCGCGCGCGTCGAGCTCGTCGATCGTCTCAGTGCCGCCCTCGCGGCGGACGGTGCCGCGCGTCGTGCGCACGCGCAGCTCGATCACGTCGCCGCGGGTCACCGTCAGATCGAGATCGACGCCGCTCAGCTCACCCTCCGCGTGCGGCGCCGCGTCGACGACGAAGAGCGCGTCGTCGACGGCGACGTCCGCGAAGGGCAGCGCGCCTCCACCGCTGCTCGGCGTGCGCGGCTTTGGCAGGTTCTGCACGGCGCCGTCCCGAATGACCAGTCGCACCGCGGGGCGTGCGACCTCGATCGACTCGAGATCGACGACGCCGCGGAGCACGGCGAGGAGCGAGGGCTGCACACGCAGAGACTCGGCGCTCGCGAAGCGCCCCCAGCGCGGGTCGTCGAGCGTGAGGCCGCGCGCGACGACGGCGGGCGGCAGCACCTCGACGTCGAGGTCCGCGAGCGTCGCGTCGAGCCCGAGCTCGTCGTGCAGCACCTCGACGAGCAGCCGCCGCGCGCGCGTGCGCGCCGCATCCGTGCGCGCCGCCATCAGGGCGCAGAGCGGCAGCGCGGCGATCGCGACCAGCGCGATGCCGATCCGTCTCGGCCAGACGCTCTTTGATTTCGTCGCCAAATCCGATAGTTACGGCAGATCGCGCGAGGCTAGCATGCAGGTCGCGCACGACGTGTGATGTGCAGGGTGTGGGCCCGTTCAGGGACCGCACGGCGAGCCTGGGTCGGCCGGCGCCACGACCGTCGCCGTCCCCGTCAGCGCGGTCGCGAGGAAACAGCTCCACTGATGCCGGATGCCGGGCACCTGCATGAAGATCGTGTGCGGGTCGCTGAAGCCGTCTCCCGCGCTCTGTACGACGACGCCCGTGTAGCGCTCGCCGCGTTCGTTCTCGAGATTGCGCGTCACCGGATAGACTTCGAGGCCGTCGAGTCCCGCGTAAGCGAGGTGCGTCTGCATCGAGTTCCAGACCCGATCGCCCGCTTGACGATGCCCGTAGGCGATCGTGACGGCGTCGAAGATGCTCGTCGGGAAGTAGGTGTCCCCGCGGCCGACCGGCTGATAGACGGGGCGCGGAGGCAGCCCTGCGAGCGGGCGTCGCGCGATGCGCGGCATGTAGACCATCGGCTCTGCGGGCTCCCAGGCGAGCTCGAGCAGATGAAGCGCCGGGTGCAGATGGCTCATGGCCTCACCGTCCGCGCGCAGCACGGCGCCGAGCAGCGCGCGCGTATTCGTGACGACCTCGGTCTCGAGGATCATCGCGCTCCAGAAGCCGCCTGCACCCGTCGGGGCGATGGCCGTGAGCCGTGGTTCGATGGGCGTCAGCATGTTCAGGTACATCGCGCCCATGGATTGACCGAGTCCCACCGTCGAGGCGGCATCGAAGCGGTAGGCCCGGCGGCCTGCGGGCAGGGACGGGCCGCTGCATCCCGCGAGCACTGCGGGATCGATGCGAAGCTCGTCGAGCGCGTCGAGCAGCAACGCCTGCTCGATCACGCCCTGGCGGAAGGTGTAAGGGAAGGCCGCGAGGTTGCTGAAGTTGAGGTAGGCGAGCTCGCTCGCGCCGGGCAGCCGATCGGGGCTGAGCGGCATGGCCGTGCCGACCGCGCCGAGGCCGTGCGCGGCGACCACGTGCGCCGGGCCTTCTCCCCGCGCTGCGCGTCCGTCACGCCCGGCGGGACCTCGGTCGACGACCTGTGCGGCGACGCCGCCGGACCCATGGATGTACAGCATCCACGGATAGCCGGCGTCGGGCATCGGCCGCTTCGGGTTCGTCAGCACCAGCTTCACGGTCTCGCGGCGCTGCACGACAGGTAGGCCGTCTGGCCCGCGAACGAAGCGTCCCCCGGTGTCGAAGGGCGGGGTGCCTACCTGGAACTGCGGCATCGACACGGTGCCGACGAGCTCGCAGAAGCGCCTGTGGTCGGCGCCATCTCGCGCGTCGATCGCGAGTCCTTCGATGACGACCGCCTCGCGCGCGCGCACGCCCTCGACGACCCTGCGCAGATCGGCGACGACATCGCCCGTCGTGAAGACGGTGGCCGCGGCGACGTCGCCGGGCGCGAGACCGAGCGAGGGGAGAGTCTCGCGCAGCGGCGCGTACACCGCGAGCGCGGCGTTGCCCCACGAGGCGGTCGGTGCTTCGCCCGAGAGCAGACGCGTGAGCGCCGCGTCGGGCTCTGCGGGCGTACCATCGGCGCTGCCCGCGGTCGTCCGGACGACGAAGGCGTACCGCCGCTGTGGGTGCAACACCCAGCCCGGGAGGCCTGCCACGGCGACGAGGGAGTCCCCCGTGTAGCGATCCCGAGTGAGCGTCCGCGCGATGGTGGGCACGAGCGATCCGCGATCGGCGGAGGTCGGGTCGACGTCCACGAGCAGGAATGGCGAGCTCGGCCGCGCGTCGAGCACCACGTCCGACGAGCGCGCCGAGAGCGGCGCCGTGAAGCGGAAATACGCGACGGGGATCGTCGGCCAGCCGGGTCGCTCGCCCGCCGACGACAGCAGATCGGCGACGAGCGCCACCGTCTCCGCCGGGAAACCCGCCAGATCCGGCGTTCCATCGCTCCGCAGCCGCAGATCCGAGGGGAACGGGAACGCGAAGAAATCAGCGTCGATGCCATCCAGATCGAAGATGCTGCGCGCCGGTCCGCTCAGACCACCATCGTGCGAGACGGTGGCGTCGTCCGGCGCCGACCCATCCGCGGGCCCGCTCGCCGGTCCACAACCGTTGGCGAGCACCATCGCTGCTGCGACGAGCGTGACTGCCGCGATCTGCGTCTCGAACGCGCTCATGCACCGACGATACATGGGCGTGTTTTCAATGGGGAAGCATCCCGCGGCGCTCATCGTCGCCCGGACGTGGCCGGGGATGCCCCTCAGTCGTCCCCGACCTTGCCGCGGGTCGATTTCACGCGGGCGTCGCGGCGCTTGCCTTCGAGGCGGCGCTCCTGCGAGCCGCGGGTGGGCTTGGTCGCGCGGCGCGCCTTCGGGACGAAGAGGGCGCGGCGCACGAGGTCGGCGAGCTTCTCGCGTGCGTCGGCGAGGTTCTGGAGCTGATCGCGCGTGCGCTGGCTCGTCAGCAGGATGCGGCCCTCGGCGTCGAGCCTCCCCGCGGCGAGCGCGCGGAGCCGTGCCTTCACGTCGGGGGCGAGCGCGCGCGTGCCGGGCAGATCGAAGCGCAGCTCGATCTTCGACGCGACCTTGTTCACGTTCTGTCCGCCGGGGCCGCCCGCGCGCACGGCCGTCCACGTGAGGTCTTCCGCGGGCAGTGTGATGCGCGCGTCGATCGGGAGGGGTGCGCCGCTCACGGGGCGTCCGGATCGCGGCGTGCGCCGCCTCCGCCTGCGAGCGTGCAGTCGGCGCGCGCCGCGAACTCACGCGCGGGCGAGCCGCGCCACATGACCACCGACTCCGTCGCGCCCGGGGCGACGCGCAACGACGCGGGCTCCGGGTTCACGTTGGTCGTGACGCGGCAGTCGGCGCGGCGGTCACAGCCGTTCTTCACGAACACGTAGTGGTCGTAGCCCTGCGAGCCGTACCGCGCCTCGCCACGTACCTCGACGCACTCGGGGTGCCGGCCCGTCTCGTCGGCGCGTGCGTGCGGCGTGCGGCCGAGCGGCGCGAGCAGCACGAGGGCGACCGAGAGCGAGCCGAGGAGCGCGGCGGGCGCGAAGAAGCGGCGCATGTCGGGAAAGTGGGCCCGTCCGCGCGCGCGGGCAACTTCATGCGAGCGGATCGACGCGCAGCGCTTCCGGGACGCCGAGCGCCGTGAGCGGCGCGTCGAGGTCCGCGGGCAGCGGTGCGCGCACGGTGACCGGCGCACCCGTGCGCGGGTGCGGCAGCGTGAGCGCGTGCGCGTGGAGCGCGAGCCGAAGTAGCCCGAATTGCGCGCGAAAATGGCGGTTCACGGCGCCGTCGCCATAGTTGGTATCTCCGATGATGGGGTGGCTCATGTGCTTGAGATGGCGGCGGATCTGGTGAAAACGGCCCGTCCGCGGTGCGGCGATCACGAGCGAGCAGCGCGGCCCTTCCCAGATGCGGCGCAACTCCGTGATGGCCGGCACGCGCTCGCCGCCCTCGTCCTTCGGCACGGGATGGTCGACGACGACGTGCGCGGGCGCGGTGCCGCGTGCGAGCGCGAGGTACGTCTTCTCCACCGCGCCGTCCGCGAAGAGACGCCCGAGCGCGGTCGCCATCTCCGGCGAGAGCGCGAAGACGAGCGCGCCGCTCGTGCCGCGATCGAGGCGGTGCACGGGCCAGACGAGCCGATCGAGCTGCCGCCGCACGCGCGCCATCGCGACGTCGGTCTCGCGCGTGAAGCCGCCACGATGCACGAGCAGACCGGAGGGCTTGGCGACGATCACGAGGTCGTCGTCGCCGTAGAGAAGCGGGAGCGCGTGCGGCGTGTCGGGCGTGTCGTCGCGCGGGGGTGGCGCTTCAGCCATCGAGTGCGCGCCGCGCGGCGGCGGCAAGCTCGCGCGCGGTGAAGGGCTTGGCGACGAAGCTCGCGCCCTCGCTGAGCGGCTCGCCGTCGAATGCGGCGTCGGCGTAGCCCGACATGAAGAGCACACGCAGCGTCGGCTGGCGCGCGCGGAGCTCGGTGGCGAGGCGTCGCCCGTCGAGCCCGGGCATCTGCATGTCCGAGATGAGCAGATCGAAGCCCGCCGTGTCGGCGAGCGCGAGTGCGAGCGCGGCGTCGCCGCTCGCCGCTGCGACGACCTCGAAGCCCGCTGCGCGCAGCGTGCGCACGACGACGTTGCGCACGAGCTGCTCGTCTTCGGCGACGAGGACGCGCTCGACGCGGCGCGCGATGGGCGGCGGCGGGCGACTCGTCCGACTCGCGCCGGGCAGCCGCGATGGGCGCGGAATCAGGGTCGCGCGTGGCGGAAGCCGTGTGGCGCGCGGCACGAGCGATGGGCGCGGTGGCAGAGACGCGCGCGGCGGCAGCGAGGGGCGCAGCGTCGGCGCAGCCGGCGTCGGGACGGTCGGGCGCTCGACATCGCTCGCACGCGTGAACGGCGGCTGCGTGAACGCGCGTGGCGGCGGCCGATCGGTCGGCGGCTCCGGCGCTTCGAGCACGGTGTCGCGCACGTCCGCGGCAGGCGGCTCGGGCCGGAGCGTCCCGGGCTCGAGCGGTCGGAGCGTCCCGGGCCCGAGGCGCGGCGCGCGCGGCAGATAGAGCGTGAGCGCGCTGCGGCCGGCGTCGTCGGTCGTCGTGCGCACCTGTCCGCCGACCTGACGGATCCGCGCATGACCGCTCGCGATGGCGCCCGGCTCGGCGCCCGTCGTGTCGCGCACCGCAGCGCTGTGGAAGAGCGCGTCGAAGCCGCAGGCGGCGATCGTCTCCGTGCCGCGTGGCGACTCGTCCCACAGCCGGATTCGCAGGAAGTCGCCGTTCGCAGCGGCCGGGTCGTCGGGCGTTCCCGCGGCATCGACGTCGACTGCGTCGAGCGCGTAGACGAGCGCGCCATCCGGCGACCGGTGCGCCGCGAAGCGCGCGAGTTCTCCCAGAAAATGCCGCAATTCACCGAGATCGACGCAGGCGCGCCAGTCGCTCGCCGCACGCATCACGCGGATGCGCGCCCCCGCAGGCAGCGCCGCCTCGATCTCGGCGTCGAGGCCGGCCGCCAGATCGTCGAGCGTGCACTCGAAGAGCGGCGAGGGCGGCGCGAGCGGTGTCGCGACGAGCCCGGCGACGAGTGCACTCGCGCGCTGGGCTGCGGCGCGGATCGTCTCGTGCTCCTCGCGCACCGCGGGATCCGTCGACAGCACATCGGCCCCGCTCGCCGCGCCGAGGATCGTCGTCAGCAAGTCGCCGAGGTCGACGGCGAGCGCGCGTGCGCTTCGCCCGATGGCCATGAGCTGCTGCGCCTCGGCCGACCGTGCGAGTCGCAGCTCCGTCGCCGTCCGATCTTCGACCCAGGCGAGCACGACGCCGGGCGTCGGCTCGAGCAGCGTCGCGCGCAGCGTGCGTCCGTCGCCCCCTGCGGAATCCGGCGGCACGAACTCGTGGACGCGCACCTCGTCGCCCCAGATGTCCTCCGCGAGCGCGAGCAGCTCGGCGGCCCAGCCGTCGAGCTCCGCGCGGCGACGACCGATCCGCAGCGCGATCTCCGGATCGAGCGAGACCGCGGCCGCGTTGTGCCCCACGATCACGAGCTCGCCGCTCACGTCGCGCTGCACGAAGAACGCAGCGGTCGGCGCGCTCTCCACGAGGGGCGCGAGCGCCAGCATGCACTCCTCTCGGCTCGGTCCCACGGCGCGCAGCATAGATCGCCTGCCGCGCGCGGCGTCAGCCTGATTTGCGGGCGTCGGGCTCCCGGTCCGCGTCGTCGGTCGGCAGGCGCGCGTAGAGCACCATGTCGCGGCGCGTGCCCTTGATCTCCCGCGCCGAACGCAGCACGCCCTCGCGCACGAAGCCCGCCCGCTCGGCCACGCGCTGCGAGACGACATTGTGCACATCCGCGAGCAGCTCGAGCCGCCCGAGCCCGAGCTCCCCGAGCGCCCAGCGCGAAATCAGCCGCAGCGCCCGCGTCGCCGCGCCGCGCCCGCGATGTTCGCGCGCGATCCAGTAGCCCACCTCGCCCTTGCGGCTGCGCGAGTCGAGGTCGTGCACGCCGATCGAGCCGACGAGCGCGCGCGTCCGTGCGTCGACGACCGCGAACGGCACCGCCATGCGCGTGATGCGGAGCAGGTCGTGCGTCTCGATCCACGCGCGCGCCTCACGCTCCGTGTAGGGCGAGGGCACGACCGTGAAGCGCGGGATCTCCGGGTCCTGGCAGGCGCGCACCACATCCGCGACGTCGTCTTCGTCGAAGCCGCGCAGCGCGATCACGCCGTCGTCGAGCGGCGGCGAGGGGAAGTCGATGGGGAGCACGCGCGCGCAGGGTAACCGCACGCCGCGCCGCGCGCCGTCTCGGCGTGCGATGTGGTTCGCACACGGCGCCCCGACATCGCGCTGATCAGTCGCGCTGCTCGGTCGCGCTGCTCGGTCGCGCTGCTCGGTCGCGCTGATCAGTCGCGCTGCTCGGTCGCGCTGCTCGGTCGCGCGCATCAGCCGCGCGGCGCGAGGGGATCGTCGACGCTCGGCGGTGCGTACCGCTCGCTGCCGATGGTGAGGAAGACGCCATCGTCGTCCTCGTCGAGCAGCGCCGCGAGCTGCGCCTGCGCGTGACGCTCGAAGCGCGCGGCGAGGCGCCCTCCGCGCGCGTCGCAATGGAGCGCGCCATCCGGGCCGACGCGCAACGTCGCCGGCGCGAGCGGCTCTTCGCGCCCGTCCGAAAGCTGCAATCGAACGCCATCCTCCGTGAGGGTCAGCGATCGCACGAAGAGCGGCGCGCCCTCGATGGTGACGTAGGCCCAGCCAAGCGCGTTGCGGAGGCAGAGCCGCCCGTCGTCGGCGCGATCGACCCACGCATCGAAGGCGCGCACGAGGTTGGCGTGCGCGAGCGGCACGCCGTCCTGCGACCAGCGGCCCGACGCATCGCGGACGATCGTGGTCTCTCGCGAGAAGCCCGGCGGAGGGACGAATGCGCCCGGATCCATGCCGCGGCGAGTGTGGGGCCGCCCGTGCCGCGTTGCGAGCCCCGGCAGGCCCGAGCGCGTCACGCCGACGCAGAAGCGCCCTGCGTCACAGCGGATTCACGCGGGCTCGTGCGACGACCATTGACGACGCGCCCCGCCGCGGAGAACTCTCTCCACGTGCGACACCTCGGCCAGCGCGGCGAGCGCCTCGGCGATTACGAGCTCCTCGAGCGCATCGGCGTCGGCGGGATGGCCGAGGTCTGGCGCGGCCGGCACGTGAGCGAGCAGGGCTTCGAGCGACCGCTCGCGGTCAAGCGCATCCTCCCGCACCTCGCCGCCGACCCGGAGTTCGTCGGGATGTTCGTCGACGAGGCGAAGCTCGCGGTGCAGCTCTCGCACCCGAACATCGCGTCGGTGCACGATCTCGGGCGCGCCGGCGACACCTGCTACCTCGTCCTCGACTACGTGCACGGCCGGGATTTGCGCCTCTTGCAGGATCGCGAGCGCGAGTGGGGCGCACCGCCGCACGCGGGGATCGCCTGCCACGTGATCGCGCGCACCCTCGAGGGCCTCGCCTACGCGCACGAGGCGACCGACGCCATCGGCCGCCCGCTCGGCCTCATTCATCGCGACGTCACGCCGCAAAACCTGCTCGTGTCCTTCGAAGGCGACGTGAAGATCGTCGACTTCGGGCTCGCGAAGGCGCAGGGCCGCGCGCAGATGACGCAGGCGGGCGTCGTGAAGGGCAAGCTCGCGTACCTCGCGCCCGAGCAGCTGCGCGGCGTCCCGCTCGACCCGCGCGTCGACGTCTACGCCGCCGGCATCGTGCTCTGGGAGCTACTCACCGGTCAGCGGCTCTTCTACGCGGACACCGACCTCGACACGATCCGCAAGGTGCACGCGGGCCACGTCGAGCCACCCTCACGCCTCAACGCCGCCATCCCGGCGCAGCTCGATCAGGTCGTGCTGACCGCGCTCGCGCGTGATCGCGACGCGCGTTTCCAGCGGGCCCAGGACTTCCTCGACGCGCTCGAGGAGGTCATCTGGGAGTGGGGCGTCGCCTACACCGCGCCGCAGGTCGGCGCGTACGTCGCGCATTTCTTCCCCGAAGCGCTCGAGACGTCGCGCGTCGTCGGGGACGAGCCGAGCGCCGTGCTCGACCCCGACGAGCTCGAGGAGATCGCCTGATCGCGTCGGGCTCCCCGACGCGGCGCGCTCAGCAGGCCGCGCCGTCGGGGATGCAGACGTTCGCGGGGCCCATCGTCGTCCGGCAGACCTGACACGACTGGCCGGTGGGGCAGCCGGTGACTCTGCAGTCGCGCGGGGGGCACATGCCGTCGAGCTGCACATCGGTGCCGCCGCGCTGGGCCGCGCACGGATTCGAGTAGTCGTTCCCGTCGCAGCCGCAGACCGGACGCAGCTCGCGCGTGCAGATCTCGGGGCGCAGCTCGCAGACGCCCATGCCATCCGCGAAGCCGCAGTCGAAATCGACGGTGAAGTTGCAGAAGAGTCCCGGGCCACACACCCCCGCGCGCCCGCCGCATGTGTCGCCGACACCGCCGCCCGGCCCCGCGTCCTCGCACTTCACGATCGGGCACATGCACGGATCCGAAGAGGGTTCGGTGACGCACCCCGGTGCGGGCTTCGGGCAGAGGGGCGCGCACATATCGGGCAGCTCGCCGGCGTCAGAAGGCGACGAGGCGTCGTCGCCCGACGAGGCATCGTCGGTCGCGGCATCCTCGCCCGACGCGTCGATCGGCCGCGACAGATCCGTCGAGGTCCCCGCGTCTGTGGCCGGCGCGTCGTCCCGCGCGCCACAAGCTGCGAGAGACAGAGAAAGAACGATTGAAATCAGGTGCTTACGAATCATGTGCGTATTTCTTTCCGCCACGCCGGGCGGCTCAGCAGGCCGCGCCGTCGGGGCTGCAGGAGCAGATGATCATGCCCGGCGTCGCGCAGCCCATGCACGACGTGCCCGTGGGGCAGCCCGTCATGCGGCAGTCCGTGGGCGGCGGCGGAGGCGGAGGCACGACGGGTCAGCACTCCCCGTCGGCGCGCACATCGGTGCCCGCGCCGTTCGCGTTGCAGCTGTTCGAGTAGGTCATCCCATCGCAGCCGCACACGGGCGCGAAGAGGCTCGTGCAGATCTCGGGGCGCATCTCGCAGACGCCCATTCCATCCGCGAAACCGCAGTCGAAGTCGACGGTGAAGTTGCAGAAGAGTCCCGGGCCACACACCCCCGCGCGCCCGCCGCATGTGTCGCCGACATCGCCGCCCGGCCCCGCGTCCTCGCACTTCACGATCGGGCACTCGCACGGATTCGTCGATGGCTCGATCGTGCAGCCCGGCGGAATCGGCGGACAGCGCGGCGGCATGCACATATCCGACGCGGTCGCCGCATCGTCGCTGGCCGACGCATCGTCGCTGGCCGACGCATCGTCGCTGGTCGCAGCATCGTCTGGGACGGACGCATCCTCGCCCGTCGCAGCGTCGTCGGCGGTCGCAGCGTCGTCACCGGGCCCAGCGTCGGTGCCGGTCGAGAGGTCGGAGCCCGCATCGACCGCCGGGGGCGGCGGCGCGTCGCCGTCGCCGCACGCGGCGAGGGCGAGCAGGAGTCCGAGCGAGCAGAGGAGCGCAGAGGGTCGAAGGAAGCGCATGAGAAATTCTCCAAGCGAAGGTTTCCAAGGACCGAGTGTATGTCACACGCCCGTGCAGGCGCCGTAACAGACGTCGGTGCACGTCATGCCCGGCATGCACGGCGGCGAGAGACACACGCTCATGTCGCAGATCTCGCCCATCGGCGCGCAGTCCGAGACGTCGAGGCAGAGCCGCGTCGCGGGGGGTGCAGGGGGCTCCGGCGGCGGGGGATTGCACTCGCAGAGCGGGCAGCCATCCGGACCGAGCACGAAGCCGAACTCGCAATCGAGCGCGCACATCACCGGGTCGCAGATCGGCGTGGGCGGATTGCAGGTGCAGTAGAAGCACCCATCCTCGCCGGTGGTGTACGAGCCGCCGGCCGGCCCGCAGTTCGCGTTGCAGACGTCGGGCGGCACGGGTGAGGGGCACATCGGCGTGCCGCAGGCGCCCGGTCGCGTGAGGACGCCGACGTGCGCGCAGCGTGCCTCGCAGCCGTTTCCGTACGTGACCCCGTCGACGCCGCAGACCGGGTCGTAGTTCTCCGGGCACG
>Ga0172373_10008690_pt1 | contig 12837 bp, 11 predicted proteins | sample Lak10m_2_FD_114546 | JGI IMG/M metagenome (GOLD analysis project Ga0172373, IMG submission 114546) | Freshwater microbial communities from Kabuno Bay, South-Kivu, Congo - kab_092012_10m | ecosystem: Environmental > Aquatic > Freshwater > Lake | place: Democratic Republic of the Congo... | reverse complement strand
CCTGCTGGTTCAGCTTGCTCTGGGGGGCCTGAGATTCAAAGTTGCGTAGTTGACTTATCCTTTTCTTTTGAGAGCCAGAGCACTTGCACCAACTGCACCATTTGCGTTCCTGGTACGTATGAAATTGTGCCTTGTACACTTTCTACAAACCGAGAATGTGCTCCATGTCCTGCTGGTTCGGCCTGCTCTGGGGGAGCCAAAATTCAAAGTTGCGTCACCGAATTTAATTATTCTTTGGGGAGCCAAGGCACTTGTACCAATTGCACGGTCTGTGGTGCTGGGACTTTTGAAAAGGTACCTTGCACTGTTTCTTATGACAGAGTGTGTGATTTTTGCCCTTTGAATGAGTTTTATTGCGATGGTAGAAATGCATACGAGTGCGCGCCAATCTGTGATCCCGGTACTTATGAGACCAAAGTGTGCATGGGTAATCAAAACAGGGTTTGCAAAGCTTGTCCATTGAACTCCTTTTCCATGCAAAATCAGAGCAGCTGCAAAAATTGCACAGTTTGTGTTCCTGGCACATACCAGATTTCGCCCTGCACGAATTTCACAGACAGGGTGTGTGGTTATTGTCCTGCTGGATTTGCATGCTCTGGTGGCGAGAGCATCATCAGTTGCGTTTCGGAATCGACTTATTCCTTGGGAAACCTAAGCAATTGCATGAATTGCACTTCATGTCCTGCTAGCACTTACCAATCTTTCCCTTGTACTCTTTCTACAGACAGAATATGTTCCGCGTGCCCTCCTGGTACATTTTCCAATGTTTCCAATGTGTACTTTTGTTATACTTGTCCAGCAAACAGGTATTGCACTGTGAATTCCACAACAGCAGGAACGCCCTGCCCTGAAAATTCGAACAGTTTGGCTGGATCGTACACTTTAAGTAATTGCACTGCCAACACTGGCTATTTTGGACCTGTAGGTGGTCCCTTTATGCCGTACGGATCTACGAATTTAAGTGTCTGCTCGATCAATGATGGGTATTTTGGTGTTGTTGGACAAAACATTTCACAGTGTTCTGCCAATTATTATTGTCCTCCTGGCTCCACTACACAGATACCCTGCCCGAATAATTTAAGCAGTTTGCCTGGAACATTCAATGTTTCTGAGTGCAAGATTTTCGACTGTGATGCAGGGTTATACTTGCTTGGAAGTTTTTGTGTTTCTTGTCCCCTGAAAAATTACTGTCCTCAAAATTCAAAGCAGCCTACTCCCTGCAAAACATGCAATCAGGTATCATTGAGTATTTGTGACAAAATGGGATTGAGCAACGATACTTCCTCCTGCGCGTGCAACCCTGGTTCCTACTTGGCAAATCCTAGAGCCAATACCTCGCAGTGCTCGCCGTGTCCACTCTACACCACATCTGTGGCCAACAACACTGGCACTACTGTTTTGTCTTGTACGTGTATAGCTGGCTACTATTGCAAATATTCGCAAACAGTGCAAGGTGTCCTACGCCTCAACATGACATTTTCTGCATTTGATGCTAGTGCTCAGAATGCTTTGAAATTGGCCATCGCTCAAGCCGCTGGAGTAGATGTGTCTCAAGTGTCCATTGTTAGTGTGACTAGTGGAACAACAACACAAGGCAACAGGCGTTTGCTTCAAAATGAAAAAACATTGATTGTGAAAGTGAGCATAAGTGGTGGATCTAGCGCCAACAAAATCCGAAAACTTTCCAAATTTTCAGTTGTTTCACATATTGAAGACAATTTCAGTAGTGAGGACAACAACAACAAAGGTTTCTATGACCAAACGGTTTCGTCGTGGCAACTTTTAAGAGCGCGCTTTCAAAAAAACAAGAATGAAAAAATGACTAGAATTATCACTCAAGAATACAATCTTTTGAGCGAAAGCTGGACTCTTAGTCACAGTATTCAAGTTTCAAAAGCATAATGTTTAATGATTTTTATTCATCCCATTTAGCACTATCTATTCCATTAAAACTTAAGTGCTTGGTTTTTTTTGGTATTTTTCCTTTAAAAAATGGCATTTCAAGCTTCAAATTTTCATCTGAACCATTTGAGTTTTTGCATTTTTCTTCCGGTGTATGCAATCTTGAAGATTTTGAAGATTTTGGTGCAGCGCCAAGCCTCTGGTGCATGGCCCAAAGTAGGGCTTTGATTTCTTTGAGGCTGACAATCAAGTCGTGGTTGACTTTTACTGTAAAAGCCTTTTCCATCAAACTACTCACATGAGTCTGGGATTCATTGGAAAGGTGTGATGTGTCATTTTGATCAGAAACGCAATTCAATTGGCAATTTAGTGTTGGCGACTTTTTGCAAACTGATGGTTTTGATCCTGGACTTTCTCCTTTTCCATACGTGAACGTTTTGAGTTGAGAGGATGACGCTGGAGGGCTGCCAAAGTAGTACTCAAACATGCCTATATGTGATACGATGTAGGCAAAAAAACTAACAACTTGAAAAAACGGAATTTTTTGAAAATCAGCATAAATCATTGCATTGATGCAGAGCGAAATGAATGTATGTTTAAGAAGGAAAACAACCCAGTCTACTACCCAATCAGTCCACTTTCTGAAAAAGATTTGGAGATCAGGCATGGACAATAACTTTTGACTGCTAATTGTTTTTGAATATATATGAATACGAATAAAAAACAAAAAAAAACCTTTTATCTCCAAAAAATCAAAGGGTGTGATTTTCGAGGGCAGATTCCAAGTTGTATTTTTGACCCTTTCGATATGCAGCCAGACAATTAACGTTTTTCTTAAGCCTGTGCAAAAAGAGTTCGTGTTGTTGTGCATCTTGGAACCCCAGTCTGAATATTTGATTCAAAATTTCTTTGCACAACTTGGAGACGTGGCAGGTTTTAGATCCACTGTACTTAAAAGCCTCTTTGAAAACCAATATTTTTTGCCTCCAAATAAAATTGTCTTCTATATAAGATTTGAAGAGCCTTTGATTGATGAGACTCCTTTCGTGCACAAAATCGAAAAATGCAGAGGAATCTGCGTCATACCATGATGCACCGTGCTTGAGCATCAACAGAGTCATGGTTTCATTGTGTTCCAAATAGGCCCTATGAAAAGGACTCCGTTGTTCATGGTCTTCTTGATTCAAAACAAGAGCCCTATTCCTGTACACATCAATCTCATTCTTTTCCACTGAAATTTGATCATATTTTAAGACATACTTGATATGAAATTTTTCCTCCCTGCAAGAAGCGTACTGAGGAAAAACTACACATGACACTCTTGCCCACTGCCTCTGAAATTGTTCTTCCATCAAAAAATCGAAGAAATCCTGCTTGTGTTTTGTTTCTGAAAAATTTTCCATGAGTATGTGGAATACGTTCTTGCCCTTGCAATCCTTCATGTCAAAGACGATGTCTTTTGAAAGAGTCATAAATAGAGGCAAATTATTAAAATTTTTGCTTGATGAAAGGGCCAACATAAGTGGTGTTTTCAAGTTATTATCCTGAAATTGGAAGTAGCATTCATTTTCATTTTCAAACAATATCTTGTAGTCTTGAACACGCAGGGGGACAATATTTTCCACCGCCAAGTGCAAAAAGCTTTTTTGCTGCACATTCACGCTATTAAACAAGTCTGTATTTTCCCAAACTCCAGTGTAGATTGGTTTCTGAACAAGTGCTGTAGAACGAATAGCTGAAACCAAATAATCAATGGAAGATCGTATGTTTGTAAATACAGCAAAGTGGATTTGAAGCAGTGGTGAAAACTCAAACCTATCAAAGAAAAAATTGGAATCCTGATTGAAATAGTGTTCTCCTGCCAAGATTGCCAAATGCAGTACAGTATTGCCATAGTTGTCCTTTTGGAAAATGTCGAAATGCAATTTTTGTTTTTCAAAAACATACCTGTAAAACGAAACATTTCCATGGCTGATGGCCAGCATCAGTGCATTTTTACCAAATTGTTCCAGCTTTGCATGGCGTGAGCTCAGCTGACTTTCCTTGAAAAAATTTAACTGAGTCCATGGCATTTCAGTGAGTAGTGGATCCACTCTTGAATAAAGGGACGCACCACATTCCTCCATCAAGAATTGGTACAATGCTTCATAGCTTTCCATTTTTTTTACTTGATATGAATTCAACGAGCCATTGACTTCAGGTTTTATGAGATTGGCCCTTTGCAATGAAATGGCAGCTAGCAAGTGAAGGCATGTTTGCCCTCTTTTGTTTTTCATATTGACAAATTGTTTTAGGATTTCTTCCTTGTTTTGACATTTTGCTGGACCTACCACAAGCATCAACACTTGTATTAAGTGGTGCACAACTGAGATCCAGTCCCACCATTCGTTAATGTCTGAAGTAAGCAAAGCCCTTTTCACTTGTTTGGCCATAACGTGGAGGACTGTGTTGCCCTTTGAATTTTGGATTCTGGGATCAATACACCAAACAGACTGTTGCCGATGATTGGAAATTTCAGCTAGCGCGTCATTCCACTTCAAAAATCTCGTAAACAAACCATAATTTTCTTGATGCACCACTGTATGCAAAATAGTGTTGCCTTCAGTATCCACTGGTTGGTTCAAGTTCACTATGGCAAAACATTTCTTAATGCATAGTGCATCTTGATCATCACCACTAAAAGAATCCAAAAACTGAGTGACATGGTTTCCTAGAAAAGTCATACCTGCTTGATTTTGGGCCACTGCGAATTTTGCTGCCACTTCCAGCACAAATTTTTCAGACACCAATCTTTCTTTGGATTTGTATGCATTTTGAATTACGCCAAAAATTTCAGATTGCTGTTTTTCAATAGCCAATTGCATGGGCTTGATGCTTTTGTTCTCAATAAAAGAAAAAATCTTGACATTTGCCTTGGACTCAATCAAGAGTTTGGCAGTATCCACTAGATGAAGAGAGAGTGCCCAGCACAGTGGAGTCCAACCCAGATAATTAGGAGCATTTAAACAACAGTTACCACCGCCACTACCACTCCCATTTCCATATTCTAAGCCATCTAATGAATTGTCAGTCTCTGATAAGGATGATTGAATGTGATCCAGGAAAAATTGTACATAAAACTTATTTTTCATGAGCTTTTCCACTGAAATGGCCAGGGTCAAAAAGGAGTGTCCGTATGAATTCAGCATCCTTGAAAAATCAAAAGTTTCAAAGTTAGAGTAAAGATCCACATAATCCTGCAGGGAAAAGTATTTTCCCACTTCTTTGCTATACCCCAGAAAATAAATTTGCTTGGTCTTGAGCAAAGTGGGCCACGTCTGAGTCATAAAAATGTGGAGGGGTTGGGGATAGTCCAGTAGCATGAGAATTGAGAAGAAATTGAGAGGAAGCACGCAAATAAATGCGAAATTTTGTAGTAAGCTGCAAAGGACACTATTATAAAATTTCTTGGTTCCTTCATTTTCTGCTTCTGAGGCCATACCAAAGAAAAGTGTTTCCATGAAAATGGCCATGCACTGCAGGACGCCTTGGCAGTGCTTGATATCTTTTTGGATGATTGGTAAATGCTTAAAATCCTGTATATGTTCCGCTAAAGTTTTTGGTGTTCTTCTCATCATGTCATCCACTTTTTCAAAAAGTCCATGAATTACCTCTGATCTTTTATCAATCATAGCCAACTTGAGCTGAGAAAATATTACTGATGTGCTCTCGTTGCCAGCATAACTTGGGCCAGAACCCTCGATAAATGAGTCTTTCAGATAAACCCACCACTTTTTGGGTGAGGAAACTGGAGTGGCCATTGAGACTGAGATTTCGGCTGTTTTCGTAGATGAGAAAGTTTTCTTTATAGTCATTTTTTTCTTTTCCTTTTTTATTTTTTTTATTTTTTTTACAAAAAATTGGGTAGTGTATTGTGTTTATTAGCCTCTGTGTTGGTAGCATTCCCATAACTTATAGGACCCATCCTAAGAGATTTCAGTATGTCAAAGCATATTGATTGTGATGATAGTAATGATTCTAGCAGACAAAATAGTGTCTGGGGTAATCTATCCTTGCAAGACAATCATGAAATTTTCCAGCGATTCAACAAAGAGGACAACACTGCGTTTTTCATTTCGCTGAACAGAACAATTTTTTCAGTCAAGATTGAAAAAGTTTTTTATGATGGCACAGATTTTGTGTTTGTGTTTTCAGTTTTGAAGCCAGACAAGTACAAGTTTTATACTGTGGGATCTAGACTTTCCCATATGGAATTGTGGAAAACCCTGGAGAGAGCCTCAGAAGTTATGTTGTGGTGCACTAATTTTTTTGGAGAAATTTCGCATGTACCCAGTGCGCATCTTTGCCAACAACTGTGTGCTTGGGGGCTCAAGTCTTATCACCTTGCCTTGATGGAATACAGGGATATGGCCTATTCGGTGGTTGGCATTGAAGTGGTCAAAGTGGTCTGGAATCATATTCTGGAAAAGGAGGAAATGAAGGTTGTTTTGAGGGACATGTGTGGTTTTGTGTTTGAGCCTGTGAATCATGAGCCCTTTTTTGACCACCAAAAAAACATGGTTATTTTTAAAAAAAAATTCATTCCATTTTTATAAACCACTTGCATTGGCTGTGGATTTGTAGAAATGATTTTGCTCAAGGATGTGATTACCAAAGGAATGGTGGTGGACCTTTGTAGGGCTCTGGAGGATCGGTTTGGTTTGAAGTACCTGTTTGCACCAGTGAGGGACAGGAGCTGGGGTGGGATTGCGTGTATTTGTTGGCCGGGCATGAGAAAAAACGAGAAGGGTGAGTCTTTTCTGAATTTGGAGATGTTTAGCTCTGAGTATCTGTATGTGAAGAACTTGAATTTTCCATGCAACGAAATGGGAACTCGCCATGTCTTGCATATGCCCGACCATGGGGTGTGGAAAGAGGTGTGGAAGTCTGAAGCGCAAGAGGCAGAGGTCGTATTTCAGCAGAAGACGTCTCAGAGGCCTCTTCGAATGCACTGGGAGTGCAGCCTGTTTGATGGGGCAGCTTGGACTACATTTGAAAAGTTGACTATTCAGTCTGAACTCAAAAAACAAGGATGGATAGTGTGATGAAAAAAAATGGTTGGTTGATATTTCAAATAGTATTTAAACTCAGGAGAAATTTTGAATAATCATGCAGTATTTATTTCAGGCATCTCCAGGAGGAGGTTATTTTAATGGGGATGATGATGGTAGTAGGCAACCCATGATTTTGATTGGTGGCCTCGGTCCTTCATCAAATGATGGGGGTGCAGGTGATTTTGGATCAGCTACTTCAAGCAGGGGACAGTACAGCAGAAACGTTCCTTCATACAGAAACCAGTATGCACTTTCCTCTTATCTGGGAAACATGCTTGGTGGGCATGGGGGTGCAAATTTTCACCACAACATTGATGGAAGCACCTCTAATAAATCTTGGTGGTTTTTTGATTTGAATCGATACAACAACTTGACTGTTTTACTTCACTTTATTAATTTTGTAGTCATTGTAATTCTTTCATCTACCTACTTGAATGACAAGCCCAGCAACATTGTATTTGTGTCTGGGGAAATACAATTGAAACATACTAATCTGGCGCTCATTGACATCAACACAAAGCAAACATGCCGTGATGTGAGGGATTATAGCACTGTTTATAAGAGCGAGATTTTACCCTTTGACTCTGCCACCCTGGCTCTTACTAAGCCCATTATTGAAGACGTGCTTCCACACAACCTTTACGATTTTAGGAACAAGACACTAATAACCTATGATATTCCGAATTTCAAAATTTATACCTACTACATGATTTCTGCATTTTTTGCCATCTCCTTTTTGTTTCAGGCCATTAATGGTGCATACATTGGGTTTCAAGGCAACTTTCCCAGAGTCATGCACTACATTGAGTATTCCATTTCATCTTCCTTGATGATTATGGTTTTGGCTATCAACACTGGAATTCTCGAGGTCTACGTGCTTGTTTCCTTTTTTGGATTGTTCTTTGGCATGAACATACTAGGGGCTTGTGCTGAAATCATTAGTTGGATGACCGCTGTTTTATTTAAAAACCAGTCCATGATTTACGGATGGCTCTTGCCTCACATTTCAGCATGGATTCTGTTCTTTTTCACATATGTTCCCATTTTGATCACATTTGAGCAAACCCGAAGCTGTTGTTCGGTAGGAGCGCCTTCGTTTGTATCTGCAGCCATCTACGTAGAATTTGCCCTTTTCAGTATTTTTGGCTTGACCCAAAGCGTTTTGCTAGTGTGGAGAACGTCGAACCCCAATGCAGACGTGGCATACTGGAATGACTTTTTCAGCATTACCCTGAGCCTTTTGGCCAAAACGTTTTTGGCGTGGATTCTTGTGGCCCCTGTATTGAGCAGTCGATGATTTGAATACCATCTTTGACATCAAATTTTCGCTAAAAATAAAACCCACTGTTAATTATTTTTGAGCAAATTAACTGACTGTTGGAGCGTTGAGAACTAGGTAGGTAGGGATCCGGGTCCATACAAAACAGCGTGTCCAAATCAAACTTGAGGTTTGGGTCCCAAACCACGGGATTGAATTCTTTAGGATAATGAAAAACACTATCAAATGTTTCTGATTTGAAATAGCCAAACTCCAACAAATCATTCCTTAATTTGGAACGCGCATCAGACGTTCCGTACATCCGATGTACTTTATTGTAGAAGAGCCCTCTAGTAAGTCCTAGAGTACCAGATTCTGCCAAATTAAATATTTCGCACTTGTGCCTCTGGATGGCCCAAACCATAGCCCTTGCGATTGTTTTGACTGTAGTGAAACTGAAATAGCTATTTCTTATGTTTTCTGCAAAGTGTTTTCCAGACGTATACAACACAGCATTGAGAAACTTGTCATCATCCCAAATACCTGCCGTTCGCAAAATGACGCTTGGTTCGTTTCCTCCTCTTATAAGATTTTCTGCAATTCTGATTTGCAGAGCAGTGGCGTACGGGTTGATATGCCATTGCACAAATCCTTGATTTCCAATGTCTAATTTTGCATTTTGGAAGGAGGATTGTTGTTGCAATTCAGCGTTTGGGTAAATGGGACTTTCTTCAGTTAATTTGTCGCCCCCTATAACACTGCCATATGCGTTTTCCGAACTGACCAATCCTAGCATTCCACCCCACTCTGGATTTTTTATGTCTTCAATTATGTTTCTTATTCTCAAACACGTCCTAGTGTACGAGTGCACACTGAATATTTTTATACAGTCTGCCACAATCACAGCGTCTGCGTTTTGTATGCTTTTTTTGAGAAGCGAGTCATTTTCCATGTTGGTAAACAGCTGGGAAATCACAATGACTTTGTCTGCTAATTTGCCCAGTTCCTTAACTCGCTTTGGCTTTGTAGTGGCCACAGTCACCATAATATTGGGATTGTACTTTTTAAATTCCTGGATGACTGCCTTACCAACCTTTCCACAACCCACCACCAAAATTTTCATGGGAAACTGGTACATTGGTTTTTTCATGGGCAAAGATTGAAACTTGGTGTAAGACTTTGGGTGGTTTGTGAATGCGCGTAGCATTGTTCCATATGCGAAGCCACTGACTGCAACCCTTGTCAAAAAGTCGCGTCTTGGATACTTTAACGAAGCAAAAAAATGCTTTTGGTAGCCATGTGAAATTGGCCATTGAGTCATGGCTCCACAAAACAACACCATGAAGTAACCAAAGCCTGTTTTCATTTTTGGTGGTATTCTTGAAAAGCGTGATAGACTTAAGAAGCGATTTTCTAAAAAACTACGTATACTAAAAAAAAAGATTTTAGATTTATATATATTTATAATAAAAAAACTAAAAATATGCCGAAAGAAAAAGAGCCCTTGCTTTCCAAGCAGTCTTCCTCAAATCAAAACTTGTATCAGTCGTATACTTCCCCTACTGATTTGCTCAGCAATCAACAACATGGTGGTGAAGATGTGAAGACGCCTGAGGAACTGGAAATCGAAAAGCATAAGAAACTCATTAATAATTTAAAAATAGAGAATGTTTTATTAATTTGTGGAATTGTAATCATTTTGATCACTGAATTTTTTTTGATATGCAAGTACGCATACTTAATATTCCATGATGATGTTTTAATTCTAACGCACAACAATAACAAGCGGCCTAACTATCCCATCGTTATTTTTGATGATGCTTCAAAGTACTCTCACATTAAATTTCCTGAAAATTTTAGTATTTATGAGCAAACGTCTCCAGTATTGCCATGGTGGCGAGCTTAAAAAAATTAAAAAAAATAAAAAGGAAATTGGGTGTATTTTGGGACACTACTAAAACATTTTTTTTGCAAACTTAAAGAGTTCTCAATGCTGCGGTCTTTCATGATTCATTTTAGTGTAGCCTTCTTTTTGACAGTAGTGATTTTTGTGAGTGTTTTGATGGACTTGGATTTTGAGGTTTTATTATCTATGTGCCCTGACTCTTTGTTTTACGTGCATTGGTTTCAACGAGGAATCTTGTTACGGACATTGTTATGGCTCTGGGAGTACTTTTTTTACTTGAAAAAATATTACCTAGACATGGCGTTTTATCGTGTTCAAATAGGCACTATGTTTGTGAAATTTTTGAGTCTTGTTTGGGGACTTTATTTGCATTTTGAAATGGATGCTTTTGTTTGTGACACTCGAGAACACATTTATTTCCATGATTTGTATGCCATTCCAGACCATGTCTGGGCTATTTTTTACTTGATGATGCTTTTTGATATGGGGGTCATTCTCTCGTTTTTCTTGGGTTTTTTGTTTTACGGTTTCTTGTACAAGATGAACATGTTGAAAATTTCTTCGAATAAATGCATTTGATGCCTAGGAATTTTCTTCATCGTCCTTTTGGAAATTTACTTCCCTTTTGGCAGTCTGCACAATGTAATTCTGCATGGAGACGGAATGAATTTCGTAGTGTTTCCAAACATTGCTGCTTACCCTAAAAAACAAATCATGGGCATACTGTCCGCTTTTGAAGTAAGTCTTGACCAAACTTAGGCAATCTTGTTCCTGCTCAGATAAACTGATTTCCTTTGCTTTTTCTTTGTGAACCTTGAGCACCTTTTCTTTTTTATTATTTTTGTCCTTTTTTTCTTTTTTTTTTATTACTTTTGAGGTGGTCTTCATAAACGATGATCCGGTGGGCGATTTTCCATCAATTTCAGTGCTGTTAGCCATTGTGTTTAGTGCACTATTGTCGTCGATTGCATAGAAATTTTCCAGTTTTTTTTGCGAGAGCTTGGGTTCACTACTATCCAATAAAAACATTTATGACAACTAGCAGCAAATTGGGTCACAAGAAGAAGAATATTTCTTTTTTATCCAAGAAAAAGGCCACATCTACAACCAATCGCTGGAAAGAAAGATGCTACTCTAAGTACTTTCATGATATGTCTTCTGTTTTTTCGTTTTCCAGAGTTTCCAATTTCTACTTTACCATGAAACTCAACTATGACTTGTCGTCTGAAAAGAACACCTTTGAAAAGAAGGTGGTTTGCAAGGCCCCCAAAGTATCTTGGAATACAAAAACCTACGATCCGAAAGTGGTGTCTAGCTTTGATGATTTGTTTTTAAATCCAGTTTTTCCCACTTGGGTGTTTCAATCTGAGTTGAAAGGACACAAGATTTTCATGAACCGTTTTTTGATAGCCTGTATATCTGATATACCTCTTCAAATTATCAGTGATTTGCTGGGAATTCACAAGAACGTGTGGTATGGCCTGAAGCACTTTACCAAACTGGATGTCTGGCCTCATGTTCACTACAACTTGAGGGATTTTCAAATTGTACAATACGAAAGATGGTGCTTGCTGAAGAAGATGCATGAAATCAAAAATGATTTTAGACGCAAACTGGACTTTATGGATTGCAGTGATCCTTTCAAGCCATTGGTTTTTTATCGTGTTTTCAATATATTTGTTAACACACTGGAGATTATCAAGATGGTGCATTCTGAAGCTAGACACTACAATAAATTTATGAAGACTCTTTCCATCTCGAACATGGAAAACATGGATTCCATCAATGCACTAGGAATCTACGACATAAAAAAAAATTTTTATCTGGCTGCTGTTTTCGACATGAAGAGGGCTGACATGTTGCACCCAGACTCTTTTGGTTCCAAAACATCTTTCTCTACCCAAAAATCATTTAAGGTTAGGATGCCTGGTGGTGTTTCCAAAGCATCACGTCATGATGGTCAATCAGAGGGGAACAAGATTTGTCAAACTGAAATTGAAACAGTTCAGCTGGAAACTTCATTGTCTCCCCTTGAGGACTGGATCCATTTTTATGGATAGCTTTATATAAAGCAAGAGATTTTGCTTTTCCAGGAAATAATGTCTTTGAATCAGTCCACTGCCATATACAACAATCATAATAGTATGATAAACACTTTAGATGAGAAATTAAATTTTGACACTGGCAATGAACAAGCTGCCTTGATTGTGTACTCTGTTTTTTTAGCTGATGTTTTTTTATGTTTTTGCATCTCTGTATGCTTTTGCTTTAGCGTGCAAATGAATAGAAACAGGAGGTTGGAACTGTTGCACAGATTAAGTATACTAGAAGAGGCCCATGCCCTTGCTTTGCCCATGACTCGTCCTGAAAATTCATTACATGTATCCCATGAATCACACCACGAATCTGAATTGAGTGGAATTCCTGTTTCTGATGTTCCACATTTTCCAGAAGATGGGGTTCCATCTGCACCTCCCATCACCTTGCTTTATTCCAGAGTTTGAAAATGTGCTTCTATATTGTTATGGAAACGACTATAAATGGCTTGGCAAAGTTTGTTTTGCATGAACAAAAAGCATGGAATGGGAGAAATATTTGTTGTATTCACATGAAAAACTTGAGATTTTGACACAAAACTATCACACAATGCTTGATTGTTTTTTATCCAAAAAAATATG
>Ga0172373_10008685_pt1 | contig 12839 bp, 9 predicted proteins | sample Lak10m_2_FD_114546 | JGI IMG/M metagenome (GOLD analysis project Ga0172373, IMG submission 114546) | Freshwater microbial communities from Kabuno Bay, South-Kivu, Congo - kab_092012_10m | ecosystem: Environmental > Aquatic > Freshwater > Lake | place: Democratic Republic of the Congo: South-Kivu... | reverse complement strand
CGCGGCAGGGTACCGGACAGATTCGTGCGGGTGAGAATCTCAACCCGGTCAGGACGCTGCAGATGCGCTACGCGGACTGGCGCCGCACGCAGCCGGCTGACTACCGCTAGGCGAACGCCGATGCCGCACACCATGAGATGCCTGACGCGCAGGGCAGAAGCGCCGCTTGAGCCCCCAGTGGTGGTCACGCCCGCGCGGTCTGCTGGTCGTTCGGTCCCTGCGCGGCCGATGCGGCTGCCGCGAGTCGCGATGATCCTGGTACTGGCTGCGGTGGTCTCGCTCCCCCTCGAGGCACGCGGGGCCAGGGGCGCGGAGGATGCGCCGGCGCAGGCATCGGCGCCGGCCCCATCGGGAGCCACGCTCTATCGCACCTACTGTGCGGTCTGCCACGGGCCCGATGCCCACGGTCGCGGGCCGCTGGCCTCGTCGCTCCGTGTGGCACCAACCGATCTCACGCAGCTGGCGCGTCGCAGCGGCGGCACGTTCCCGAGACTGGCCGTAACGCGCAGCATTGACGGGCGCGACACGGTGCGCGGACACGGTACGGGTGACATGCCCGTGTGGGGCGATGCCTTCGAGCGTTCGACCGAGGCGGGGCCCGATGCGGTGCGTGCGCGCATCGAGGCGCTGGTCAGCTATCTCGCCAGCGTCCAGGAACCGCGCTGAACCCCGGGTCGCGGGATAGAATTCCGACGCGCGATGTCTCGAGATTCCGCCGTCCGTGATGCCCGCCATGTGCCGTTCGACGAGGTCTGTGCCGCCCTCGACGAGGCACTGTCCTCCGCGTTCCGCACCCGCGTCGTCGACGACCTGTCCTCGGCGCCGACCATCGGTGCCGCCCTCAGCCGCCTGCGCGAGACGCTGCGCAGCGACGTGTGGACGTTTGACGGGGCTTCACTCACGCTGGCCCGCGCCGTGCGCGCGTACGACCGCCTCACGCGTGACGAAGGATTCCACGCCCTGCACGACTGGGACGGCGTGGCGGCGCATGTCAACGCCGACACCATTCCGGTCGACGTGCTGACCTATGTCATCGACCAGCGCGGCACCGAGGCGTTCACACGCATCGTTCCGGCGCTGCTCATCGACTACTACTTCATGCATGTGCTGTCGCTGCTGTCGCTGCGCATCTGGGACACCGGCGATGCCGATGCCGCGCTCGACCGGGTCGACGGGCTGCTGCAGCAGCTGCAGGGGCCACAGGGCAGCGGCCACCGGTTCTGCGACGATGCCGCGACGCTGCTGCTGATTGCGACGGCGCACTACGAGCGCGAAGAGTGGGGGTACGACCTGCTGCTGGGTCGGACGCGGACGCTGGCCGCCCGGCATCGGGCGGCCATTGCAGTGGGGCACGGCGTCGCGATGGGGTGCCATCTGCGCTTCGGGTTTGAGGCCACGTATGGCCGCGATACGTCGTTGATGCGTGAGGACAACGTGGCCGACTATCCGTGGCTGTGCTTTGCGCTGGCCACGCTGATGGACGAGTACACCGTGCTGCGTGGCGGGGGTGTCTCGACGCTGGGACGCGAGGCGCTGCTGGAGTCGATGCTGAACGGCCTGACGGCCGACCCGCGGGCGTTTGTGGGGCAGGGACCGCGGTCGCTGGCGGCGCACGAGGTCGAGCGGGGTCGGTTCCGCGAGCAGTTTCATGCCTGCCGCGACGAGCTGATGGAGGCCTTCACGGCCTTTCAGCCTGGTGAGGCGGCGTATTCACCGTTGTCGTTCTTCTTCAACTTCTCCCACAACGTCATGAAGGGGCAGATGGTCGACGCCCTGCTCTGGGACCAGGCGTGGCCGGTGGGGCTGAACGACCTGTTCACGGCCCTGCCGAGGCCCGGCGAGCGCCCCGAGCGATCGCGCGAGACCCTGGCGCGGACCCTGATGGGGTATGCGCGCACCAACCCGCACCGGATCCGTGGGCGGCTGATGCCGGTCATCGTGTACGACCCCGACACCGGCTACCGGGCCTACCGGCTGACACTGCGGCGGCTGGTCGACTAGCACGCGGCGATGGCCTCGGGGCCGGAGACAATCGGTGACGTCGGACTCGGGGGAGCACTCTGAAAAACCTTGCTGCCGTGCCGATTGATCTGGACATATAATCCGTGAGTCTCTGGCGCCCCGCATGCGGACGCCGGCGGAGCATTTCTGAAAGTCGGGGCAGGCGTCTATGCGAATGAGCACGAGCAGCATCGGGGCAGGCGTGATGGTGGCGGTGGTGTCAGCTGGCGTGCTGCTGGCGGCCCGGGCCCCCGAGCCCGCCGCACAGCAGTCAGCACCCGCACCTGCGGCGGTGCGCGCCAGTGCGCCGAAGGCGCCAGCCGGCGCACCCGCACCCGTGCGGGCAGGCGCGTCGAGCCAGGATCACAACGCCGTCATCGCCAAGTATTGTGCCGGGTGCCACAACGAACGCCGCCCTGCCGCCGACCTCAGCCTGGCGAAGTTCGACGTGAACGATGCGGTGTCGCACGCCGAGAAGGCCGAGAAGATGATCGTCAAGCTGCGCGCCGGCATGATGCCGCCCGCGCGGTCGCCGCGGCCCGAGCCGGCCGTGCTCGAGGCGCTGACTGCGGCGCTCGAATCGACACTCGACAAGCACGCCTCCACCAAGCCCAACCCGGGTCGCCGCACGTTCCAGCGTCTCAACCGTCCCGAGTACGAACGAGCGGTCGAGGAGATGCTGGGGCTCAAGGTGAACGCCGGCGACTGGCTGCCCCTCGACACCAAGAGTGCCAACTTCGACAACATCGCTGACGCACAGGCGCTGTCGCCCACGCTGCTCGAGTCGTACCTCAATGCCGCGACGGCCATCAGCCGACTTGCCGTGGGCGACCGCACCGCACCCACGATTGACGTCGCCTACACCAATCCCAGCTACATGTCGCAGCACCCCTGGGATTACGTCGACGGCGCGCCCTATGGTACGCGCGGCGGCATGGTGACGACGCATGTGTTCCCGGCCGATGCCGAGTACGAGTTCAAGATGACCTTCAATGCCGGCGAGAACACGCGGTACGAGGACATCGACATTTCCATCGACGGCGAGCGCGTGTCGCTGCTCAACTACGAGCTGGCCCAGGTGGCAGCGGCGGACGGTCGCGGGCAGGCCCCGATGCGTACCGAGCCGATTTTCGTGCGCGCCGGCCAGCACACGATTTCGGCCGCGTTTGTGCGGCGCACCGACGGGCCGTACGAAGACCTGATCAAGCCGCACGGCTGGTCGTATGCCGGCGGCGGTTCCGGTGGCAGCGGTATCACGACGCTACCGCACCTGCGTGATCTGGTGGTGGTGGGGCCGTTCCGTGCCACGGGCGTCTCCGACACCCCGGCCCGGCAGCGAGTGTTCTCGTGCCGTCCGACGTCGCCGACCGAAGAGCGCGCCTGCGCCCGCCAGATCGCTACGCGCCTCGGTTCGCAGGCCTACCGTCGTCCGATGACGACCGCCGAGGTCGACCGACTGATGCCGTTCTACGAGAAAGTGGCGGCGAAGAACGGGTTCGAGGCCGGCGTGACCAGCGTGCTCGAGACGATTCTGGCCAGCCCCTACTTCATCTTCCGCATCGAGCGCGAGCGCGAAGGTCGGCCCGGGTCGTCGGTGCGCGTCGCGGACGTCGACCTGGCGTCGCGGCTGTCATATTTCCTCTGGAACACGCCACCCGATCAGGCACTGCTCGATCTGGCACTGGCCGGCAAGCTCAACGATCCCCGCGTGCTCGAGCAGCAGGCGCGGCGCATGCTGGCCGATGCGCGCAGTGAGGCGCTGGGCACCCGCTTTGCCGCCCAATGGCTGCGACTGCAGGACGTCGACAAGGTGCATCCCGACCCGAACTTCTTCCCGAACTTCGACGAGAACCTTGCGGCAGCCATGCGGCGTGAGACGGTGATGTTCTTCAATCACCTCGTGCGCGAGGACCGGTCGATGCTCGACCTGTACCGGGCCGACTACACGTTTGCCAACGAGCGTCTCGCGCAGCACTACGGCATTCCCGGCATCGCGGGCAGCGAGTTCCGCAAGATCGCCTACACCGATGCCAATCGCCGCGGACTGCTCGGACAGGGCTCGATTCTCGTGCAGACCTCGCTGGCCAACCGCACGTCGCCTGTGCTGCGCGGCAAGTGGGTGATGGAAGTGCTGATGGGAGCGCCCCCACCGGCGCCGCCGCCCAACGTGCCCACGCTCGAGGAGACCGACGGGGCCAAGGAAGGCCGTCTGCTGACCACGCGCGAGCGTATGGAAATTCACCGCGCCAATCCGACGTGCAATGCGTGCCACCGCATGATGGACCCCATCGGGCTGGCCCTTGACAACTACGACGTGACCGCCCAGTGGCGCGTGCGCGAGAACGGCATGCCGCTCGACACGAAGGGCGAATTCTTCGACGGGTCGGGTGTCTCGTCGCCCGCCGAACTGGTGACGGCGCTGCTCAAGCGGCCTGAGCCGCTGGTGCGCACCTTCACCGAGAACCTGCTGGCCTACGGGCTGGGGCGCCGTGCCGAATACTTCGACCAGCCGACCATCCGGGCCATCACCCGGGCGGCGGCGGCGCAGGACTACAAGATGTCTGTTTTTATTCTAAGCGTGGTGAAGAGCGACGCCTTCCGACTGAAGCGGGCCGAGCCCGTCCCCACCGAGACGGCGACGTCCGTCGCGCAGCGTTAACTACGGGTCTGAGGAGAACGTAACCATGGCGTACCTGACTGGAAAGTACCTGCCCCGCCGCACCTTCCTTCGTGGCCTCGGGGCCACCGTGGCGCTGCCGATGCTTGACGCGATGACCCCGGCCGGGCGCGTGCTGGCGAAGGCCGCCGCCGCACCGCGCACCAACCTCATCTGCATCGAGGAAGTGCACGGGCTGGCCGGCTGCAACAACCTGGCCGCCAGCAAGTGGCTCTTCGCTCCCGAGAAGGTGGGCAGCGACTTCCCCCTCGTGCCCGAGAACCCGCTCACGACCCTTGAGGCCTATCGCGAGTACATGACGATCGTCAGCAACACCGACGTGCGCATGGCCGAGGCCTTCACGGCTCCGGAAATCGGCGGCGACCACTTCCGTTCGAGTGCGGTGTTCCTCACGCAGTCCCACCCCAAGCAGACGCAGGGTTCGGACATCTGGGCCGGCACCTCGCTCGACCAGCTCTACGCCCAGCGCTTCGGGCAGGACACGCCGATGCCGTCGATGCAGTTCTGCATCGAAAACCTCGACCAGGCCGGTGGCTGCACCTACAACTACTCGTGCGCCTACACCGACTCGATCAGCTGGTCGTCTCCGAACGAGCCGCTGCCGATGATTCGCGATCCGCGCGTGGCGTTCGACCTGCTCTTCGGCGCCGGGTCGTCGGCCCGTGACCGTGCCCTGCGCCGCGAGAACCGCCGCAGCATTCTCGACTGGATCCAGGGTGAGGTGGCCAGCGTGCGTCAGGAACTGGGCGTGAGCGACCGCCAGCGCCTCGACCGCTACCTCGACAACGTGCGCGAGATCGAGCGGCGCATCCAGGCCATCGAGGCCCAGAACAGCACCGGCGAGCAGCGGGCCCTGCCCGATGCCCCGAAGGGCGTGCCCGACTCGTTCTCGGAACACATGCGCCTGCTGTTCGACCTGCAGGTGCTGGCGCTGCAGTCGAACATGACGCGCGTGATTTCCTTCAAGACGGGCCGCGATTCGCAGAACCGCGTGTTCCCCGAGAGCGGATCAAGTCAGCCGTTCCACCCGGCGTCGCACCACGGCAACCGCGAAGACCGGATTATGGAATTCAACAAGATCTGCAAGTACCGCGTGAGCCAGGTGGGCTACCTGCTCGAGAAGCTCAAGTCGGCCTCGGAAGGCGACCAGACGCTGCTCGACAAGACGATGATTGTGTGGGGCTCGCCGATGGCCGACGCCAACGTGCACAACCACCGCCGCTGCCCGCTGGTGCTCTTCGGCAAGGCCAATGGTGCGCTCAAGGGCAACCTGCACCTCAAGGCGCCGGATGGCACGCCGATGGCCAACGCGATGCTGACCATGCTGAACGAACTGGGCCTCGACGACCTCAAGTCGTTTGGCGACAGCACCGGCAACTTCTCGCTCACCAGCCCGTCGGTCTCGACGGTGGTGGCCTGAGTCCCGCCAGTCACGGAGCGACAGACGATGATGAAACGGATTGCCGTCCATCTGATGGTGGCGCTGGGCATGTCAGCCATGCTCAGCGCTGCGCCGGGCGGTTCGCCCATCGCCGATGCGGCGATGAAGAGCGACCTCGCCGCGATTCGCACGCTCATCAAGCAGGGGGCCGACGTCAATGCCGCACGCGGTGACGGGATGTCCGGCCTGCACTGGGCGGCCGAAAAGAATCACGCCGAAATCGCGAGCCTGCTGGTCTATGCCGGGGCGAACACAGCGGCCGTGACCCGCATCGGGCAGTACACGCCGCTGCATGTCGCGGCCCGCGCGGCGAGCCCGGCGGTTGTCGAGGTGCTTCTGAAGGCGGGTGCCGCCGTCGATGCCAAGGCCAATCCGAGCGGGGCGACGCCGCTGCACCTGGCGGCCAACGCCGGCAGTGCGCCGGTCATCAAGGCACTGGTCGCCGCTGGCGCCGACAAGAACGCCCGCGAGGCCGAGTGGGGCCAGACGCCCCTGATGTTCGCGGCCGCGTGGAACCGTGTCGACGCCATCAAGGCCCTGACCGCCGCCGGCGCCGACCCCAACATCACGTCGACCTTCATCGACATCCAGAAGCGCGGGGCCCTCGACCGCGCGGCCTCGCAGCGCCAGGCCAAGGTGCTCGAGTCGTATGGTGTCGGACCCGAAAAGCAGCCATCGGCCAGCCAGATTCAGGCCGCCGCGCAGGCCGCTCGCGAGCTCTTCGCCTCGGGCAAGGTACCTCCGCCCGACAAGAACGCGCCGCCTGACCGTTTCGGTGGTTTCAACCCTGAGGAAATCAATCCTCCCGTGGCGACGAAGGGGGGCCTCACCGCCCTGCTGCACGCCGCGCGCCAGGGCTATGTCGAATCGGCACGGGCGCTGATCGACGGTGGTGCCAACGTGAACACGGCGGGTGCCGGTGATGGCACGAGCGCCCTGCTGATGGCCGTCATCAATGGCCAGTTCGACATGGCCATGTTCCTGCTCGACCGCGGCGCCGACCCGAATCTGGTCGCCAACGGCAACGGGGCCTTCCCCCTGTGGGCCGCGGTGAACGTGCAGTGGCGGCCGCGCACGCGGTTCCCGCAGCCCCAGGAGATGGAACGCCAGAAGGCCACGTATCTCGATGTCATGCAACGGCTGCTCGAGAAAGGGGCCGACCCGAACACTCGCATGAAGTCGCATCCGTGGTATCTGGTGTATACGGGCTGCGGCAACCGCAACTGCGGGCTGGCCGACACGTCGGGCTCAACGGCGTTCTGGCGCGCTGCCTACTCGGTTGATCTCGACGCCATGAAACTGCTCGCCCGCTTCGGCGCCGACGGCAACATTGCGAACATGGCTCCTCGCGAAGCGATTCGTCGTCCCGGAGCACCGACGCCTGGTGCGGGTGGTCCAGTGCAGCCAACGCCCGTTGAAGGTCAGGAGCGCTACACCGCGGCGCCCATTCCCGCCGGGGGACCCGGTGCGCTGCCGATTCACGCGGCCGCCGGTGTCGAATACGGCGAAGGCTTTGCCGGCAACGCCCATCGTCATGCACCGGGTGGATGGCTGCCCGTCATGAAGTACCTCGTCGAGGAACTGGGGGCTGACGTGAATGCCCGTGACAACGACGGCTACACGCCCCTGCACCACGCAGCGGCGCGTGGCGACAACGAGATGATCATGTATCTGGTGTCGAAGGGGGCTGACGTTCGCGCCGTGTCGCGCAGCGGTCAGACGACGGCGGACATGGCCAACGGGCCGGTGCAGCGCGTGTCACCCTATCCCGAAACGGTGTCGCTGCTCGAGAAACTCGGGTCGCGCAACAACTTCAACTGCGCCTCCTGCTAAGCCGCAGGAGCCCAGACGCCACACACACAAAGAGCCGGACCCTCGGGTCCGGCTCTTGTGCGTTGTAGACCACCGACCGCTCCACGAATCCTCGCGCAGCCACGTCGCACCAGCCGGCGTGACCGCGAACCTGCGGGCGTCTGACGCGACGAGCGGTCTGCCGGGCGTGGCATCACCCTCCCGGCTGCGTGCTCATGGCCGTCGTGTCGCACGCCAGCGGCGCGTGGTGCCGTCCTGCAGTCGCTCAATCCCCCCCAAACCCGACTCGGACCACTCGCCCTCAAAGCGCCGGTCGCCAACGCTGAATGCCACCGCCGTGCCGCGCACCCGAGCCTGACGAATCGGCTCGGCGCTCGATCCGGATTGCCACTCGCCATGCAGCACCTGGTGCAGCTGCGTCAACACGAGACGCTCGCCGCTGTCGAACACCCACGTGCCCGCGACCCGCGCCGGCACAATCCACAGCAGGGCATCGCACCAGTCGGTGCAGAGCTCGGCGCGCACGCGCTCCTGCGCGTCCGGATCCCAGTCGGTGAACCCGAAGGTATTGGCGACAATGCGTGTGCCGGGTCGCATCGACTGCAGCCGAGGTAACAGCCGGTCGAGGTTGTCCGGAAGCAGATACAGCGCAAACACTGTGGCTTGGCTGATGTCGGCCTCGAACATGTCGCCCTGCACGAACGTGGCGCGGCCCTCCACGCCCGCGTCCGCAGCAGCCTGCCGTGACAGCGTGACCAGTTCCGGATTGAATTCCACGCCGATGGCCCGTGCGCCGATTCGGGCCGCGGCAATGACGGCACGGCCATCACCCGACCCCAGATCGATCACGACATCCTCCGGAGTAACGCGTGCCAGCGACAGCATCGTGTCGAGCAGCGCCGGCGGCGTGGGCACCCACACCACATCCTTGCCCGCCTGGCCAATGGACGGGCGGTAGGGGCGGGGAGCCTGCGGAGAGTCCGCAGCCGCTGCGGCCTGCCCTTCCCGATCGCTCGACGGCGTAGCCGTCCGCGGTGCCGAGGCTCCGAGCGACACACACAGCAGCAGCGTCGCTGCCCGACAGGCGCGCCGGCGTGCACGTTCAGTGGGGAATGCCGTCACGTCCGAAGTTTACCGCGTGCGCCGGGACGGCGGCGCATGGGCGACGGGAGACACACAGGCCGACGACGTCGCGTGAACCACCCGCACAGGCGCACCCCGGCATCAGACCCGTCACGGCGTACCCTCGCCGCCCCGCGTCAGCGAGCGGCCAGCACGAGGGACCGCAGCGCCTCAGCCAGCACCTGCACCGCCGTCCAGTATTCGTCGAGGCTGAGGTGCTCGTGCGGGGTATGGTCGAGCGCCGCATCTCCCGGGCCGTAGGCCAGAATCGGGCACTGCCAGACCGGTGCGACAACGTTCATGTCGCTGGTGCCGGTCTTCACCACGAAGCCGGGGTTGCTGCCAGGTACGACGCTCCGAATGGCGCCGAGAAAGCTGCGCACGAGCGGCGTGGTGCGCTCTGCGCGCCACGCCTGCTCCCAGCCCCTGAAGTGCAGCGACACAGTGGTGCGTGCCCCAACGAGCGTCACGGTTTGCCGGGCAGGATCACCCGCTCCGGCGGCCAGTGTGACGTGTGGTACCAGGTCGGCCTCGGCGCCGCGAGCCGCCGCGGCCGCGAGGGCCTGCGCGAAGGCCTGCGCATCGAACCCGACGGGCAACCGCCAGGCAAACTGCGCATCGACCGAGTCGGTGAGGCCGTCGATGTTGCTGGTGATAAACCGACGCAGGCTCGGGCTCAGTTGTTCGAAGGGTTTGCCGACGCCCTCGTTGTGCCGATCGGCGTGCGAGCGCACCCAGTTCCAGAGATCGACAACGACCTCCGCCACGCTCGCGTCAGGGCCGGCCGTGTGCGCCATCGACTGCGAGGCCGTGACATCGACCAGCAGTCGACCCTTATAGCCCAGTGTCACCCGATGCCAATGGCTGGGCTCACCGATGACGCAGGCCATCGGCATCGGCTCGCGCACGCCGTCGAACCGGGAGGCAACGTGGCGCGCGCCCTTGCTGGTCGCCGATTCCTCTTCCACGGCACCGACTACCACGAGGCGGATGCCCGACGCGTGTGCCCACGCAGAGCCGAGCATCGCTCCGGCGGCGACAAACGTGGCGAGGGGACCCTTCGCATCCACGCTGCCGCGCCCGTGCAGCACATCGCCCTCGATGCGCACGGCTATCTTCCCTGGTACGGTGTCGATGTGTCCGAGCAGCACGACGACGGTAGAGGCCTCGGCCGCGCCCAGCTCACCGACGGCATTGCCGGCCTCATCGACGAAGGCACGGTCAAATCCGGCAGCCTGCATCTGACCGACCAGCCAGGCACTGGCCTCGTGCTCGTGCCGCGACAGTGACTCGATGGCGACCAGGCCATGCACGATGGCCACTGCCGATGCGCGGGTGATCATGCGTCGAGACTCGCCGCGATGGCATCGACACCGAGGGTCATCTCGTGCTCGGACAGGATGAGCGGCGGCAGCAGTCGAAGAATTGTCGGACCAGCCGGCAGGGCGATGACGCGATGCTCCAGCATGAGGCGCTTGAGCACGGGGGCCACTTTGCTGCGCAGTTCCACGGCGATCATCAGCCCGAGGCCTCGGATGTCGCGCACCATGGCCACACCGTCGAGGCGCGAGCGGAGGAGGGCCAGCATCTGTGCGCCCATCTGAGCGCTGCGCTCGATGAGGTGCTCGTCACGGTAGGCCCCGATCGCGGCAAGCCCCGCGGCGCAGGCCAGGGGCGAGCCGCCAAACGTCGATCCGTGTGCGCCCTGCGACAACGGCGCACGCACCTGCGCGGTGTAGGCCACGGCCCCCATCGGGAAGCCGCCGCCGAGGCCCTTGGCCATGCACAGCACATCGGGCTCCACGCCCACGTGCTCGCAGGCGAACCAGCGGCCCGTGCGCCCGAAGCCGGTCTGAATCTCGTCGGCAATCAGCAGCGCGCCACGCTCGCGGCATACGCGCGCGGCGGTCTCGATGAAGGCGGGCATGCTGAGGTTGACGCCGCTCTCGCCCTGCACAATTTCGACGATGACCGCCGCCGTCTCATCGGTGACGGCGGCGTCGATGGCCGCCGCATCATTGAACGGCACGTGCGTCGTCTCGAGCAGCGGGCCGAACCCGTCGCGATACTTGGGTTCCCAGGTCACCGACAGTGCACCGAACGTGCGGCCGTGGAATCCCTTCGTCGTCGAGACGAAGCGCTGCCGCCCAGTCGTGAGCCGGGCGAACTTTAGCGCGCCATCGACCGCTTCGGCGCCGCTGTTGCAGAGAAACGCGTGGGGCAGATGTGGGGGAAGCACACCGACAAGCGCCTCGGCAAACTGGGCGCGCACGTCGTTGTAGAGATAGTTGGGGCACAGGGCCAGTGTCTGCGCCTGATGCACGATGGCGGCGGTCACGCGCGGGTGGCAGTGGCCGAGCATCGCGACGCCCTGTGCCGAGCTGAGGTCGAGGTAGCGGCGGCCGTCGCTGTCGACCATCCAGCAGCCCTCGCCGCGCACGAACACGGTCTCGCCCCGGCGGGCCGTGGTACCGCCGAGAATGTGTTCTTCGCGTGCCCACCACGGGGTCGGAGCGTCAGACACAGTCGCACTCACTGAATGTGCGTCCCGCCGCCGGCGAGCGCCCGGGTGAGCGGCTGGTCGATGCGGCCGTCCGCGAAGATGACCTTGCGTACCCCAGCGGCAATGGCCTCGACGGCCCCCATGACCTTCTTCTTCATCCGCCCCTCGGCGTACTGCATGAACTGGTCGGCCCGGGCCCGGGGAATCTCGGTGATGAGCGTCGATTCGTCAGGAAAGGCACGGAGCAGGCCCGGCGTGTCCGTCAGGATCAGCAGGGCCTCGGCACCGAAGGCGCCGGCCACCATGGCCGCGGCCCGATCGCCGTCGACGTTGACGGCTTCCCCTGCCGTTGAGGCGCCGGGCGGTGTCAGGACGGGGAAGTAGCCGCCATCGATGAGCAGGCGCAGCAGGTGGGTGTTGACGCGCTCGACCGTGCCCGTCCAGTCGTCGCGCAGCACGAGGCGGCGTCCGTCGACCTTGATGCGCAGCGTGTCTTTGCGCGTGCCCTCGAAGATGCGGCCGTCAAGACCCGACAGGCCCACGGCATTCACGCCGGCCGTCTGCAGCTTTTCGACCCACATCTTGTTGAGCTGGCCGCAGTAGACCATCTCGAAAATCTCGAGCGTGCGCCGATCGGTGCGGCGGCTGACGTGACCCGTTTCACTGCTGACAAACTGCGGGGGATGCCCGAGCGCCTCGGCCACGGCATTGGTGGTCTGTGCGCCGCCATGTACCAGCAGCAGCTCGGTGCCGAACGCCCGGAGCGCGACCAGATCGGCCACGACGGCATCGATATTGAGACTGGTGCCTCCGCCTACCTTCACCACAATCATCGGTCAGACCACTCCACTAAATCGGATGCAGGCCCGGAAATTCGAGGCCGAGGCGTTCGTCCCATCCGCACATCAGGTTGGCGCACTGCAGGGCGCTGCCGGCCGCCCCCTTCATCAGGTTGTCGATGGCCCCGAGCGCCACGACACGCCGGCTGGCGGCATCAAACTCGAACCCGACGTCGGCATAGTTGCTGCCCGACAGAATCTTCGGCTCGGGATAGCGATACAGACCGACGCGATCCTTCACGATGCGGACGAACGGTTCGGCCGTGTAGGCGTCGCGATAGGCCTTCCAGAGATCACGTTCGGCCACGCCCTCGTGCACGAACACATGCGCCGTGGCCAGGACGCCGCGCACGTTGTCGACGGCCGTGGCCGACAGGTGCACGTCGGTGGTCACGCCAGCGAGCGCCAGCGCCTGCAGCACTTCGGCTGTGTGACGGTGACCTG
>Ga0172373_10008683_pt1 | contig 12840 bp, 10 predicted proteins | sample Lak10m_2_FD_114546 | JGI IMG/M metagenome (GOLD analysis project Ga0172373, IMG submission 114546) | Freshwater microbial communities from Kabuno Bay, South-Kivu, Congo - kab_092012_10m | ecosystem: Environmental > Aquatic > Freshwater > Lake | place: Democratic Republic of the Congo... | reverse complement strand
TCTGGCAGTGACTTCCAGAACAAAATATTCAAGCAGCCGTAATTGCTGTTTTCTTAATAACTTACAACGAGTTATCTTCATTCAACAAGCTTATCATTTAAGCTTATCTACTACAGCCCCAACATTTTTATTGTTAAGATTGATATGAGATGGCATATTGGTATCAGCGATATCTTTTAAGAGTTGCTGTGCTACCACATTACCCTTGTCTAACTCACCTTGTAACTTCTCAAAAAGCTCCGTCAGTTTTTTTTCATTTTCCAGCCGTGCAGGGTCTTTATCTGCCTTATGAAAGCCTCCTATGTGAAAACTCACATTAAGGTCGCCCGAAGACAGGGTAATTTCACCATCAGCGTTCACTATGGATTTATTTTCTGTATCCTTTGAAATATCCGCCATCCCGCTTCCCCTTAGTTTTGATGTATTGAAGAAATATCACTTACAGACTCTGTGTTGCCTGCTCGGCGTGCACATGACTTTCCGCCACAGTTATATTTTTTTCATTCGCAAAACTGACGGCAAGCTGTTCATATGGGCCGCGCAAATGCTCGGGCATAGTCTGTATGTATTGAGAAAGATTTCGCAACCGCTCAACTGGACTCGCATCAGTTGAACTTAATTTAGGTGGCCTATCATAGCTACCGCGCTCTGGGCCGCATGCACTCTCACCAAAAATGTTCTTACACACATAATTCTCTGCCGCAATAGCAGGCATCTCGATTTTTTGTACTCTTTCTGCAAAAGAGCCCATTGTTGCAGTATTGCTATACTTTGTATGGTCAGCAGCTGACAGCTTATTCTCTCGTTCTTCTGTGGTTTTTTCTGCTCCCACATGCGCCAACTCGTGGGAAACCACGCGCTCCAAAGTAAACTGACTTCTTTGATTATCTTTAGTGAAATATTCGGCTTTAAAATCAACGTCGAACATTAAGCGACCATTAAAATGGTCATACTCGTTTTTGCCGTCTTGATTTAACTTAATCAGACTTACAGAACGTCCGTTTTCAGCCATATCCTGAATCAAGCTCACAGCCGCGTTATTGTTTTTCTCAGATTCAATTTGTATTTTCTTAAATACATCTAGAATTTTATTTTCATTGGCCTCATTATCACCAAACTGCACCAGTTTGAAATTAACTGCCGTATCACCATGCTTTAACCTAAAAGTGCCATCTTCTTTTAAATTTAAACTGCTATACGAAGCCATGCGCTCAACATCAAAAGTTTTACTTACATCATCCATCCAACTTGCCCTTTCATAGGTCATCAAATATCAGGCACTTAAAAAAAATTGCCCTCGTAAAAAACACTTACACTCAAACCACTCACTTTAAGTTATTTGCAAATCGGCCTGATATGGCTATCTGGCGTGCTCTTGTCGCATTGCCTCTTGCTGCATTAAGTTTTGCGGTGGTTTATCAAAAACCTGAGGGCCTTCTGTCTCTATCTGTTTTGCCATTCTGTTAGCAATATCACCCAACGCCCTGCTAGCTGTTTCGCTTAATTGACCATGACTATCCACCAAGCCATTTTTCGCAGATTGATAATAAAGTGCTGCGCCCTTAAGCTCAGGGTTGTCACGAGTAAACTGCGCCATTGCTTTATCCGAACTATTCGCTATAGCACTTTGAAAAGCCTTGGATGCATCAGCATTTCTCCCCTCCTCACCACTCCAGTCGCGCGTAGCCACATACACACCCGCAGTGGCAACCGCAACTACCTGTCCAGCTGCTCGCGTGCCATTTTTGGCGAGCGAACCCAACACTTGTGAATCTTTATCTGTAGCCTCTATCTTCAACTGTTCTGACTGAGACAAGCCGTATCGTGAGTACAATACAGAGCCATTCTCAGCATCAACGTTATCCAGCTTTACTTGCCGAACTATCTTCTGTAAAGGATTCAAGGTCTCTTGATAAGCCTGCTCATCTGCCAGCCTTTGCTGCCCAGCCTCTAGTTTCGCAGCTCTAGCATCAATAATGGCCTGCTGCTCAGGAGATGGTAACTTGGGAACACTATCCGGATTGTGAGGCAACCCCAGCTGCTCATTTGTACTTTTATTCAGCAAATCACTAATGTCAGCACTGGTAACTTTTCGGTTGATTGCGGCAGCAGCCTCAGGATTGTTCCTCGCCTGTTCAGCCAAAATCTGAGCGCGCTGCAATTTGTCTGCATGCTGAGCATGTAGCACACTTTCATCTCCGCCAATTCTGTGCCGCTCATCTATACTATCGAGCACACTTGGCTTTTCTTTGTTTGCCTGACGAATAATTCTTTGGTCTAAAGTCGGAGCCATCATGTCTCGAATAACAGGTATTTTTTCAGCCACGTCTAGTACTTTATTTTTCACCCCATCACTTTGCTCTTTTAGTTTTGCCAAGCCAGCCTTGGGAATGTCTATGGAAGAAGTATCAAGCAACTCCTTACCAGCCTGCGCCTTATCGACGAGCTGCCCTTCCACATGCCTTACTTGACCTGCTGTACCTAGTGCTTCATCCACAACTTTAAGTTTTTTTCCCGGATTAGCGCCGTCAATGACCGCGCCCACCGCCATTTCAGCTGCCAACTCCGTGCCTTTGACTGGACCATCGGCCTTTATCTGATTGACAGCATGATTGGCCGCTTCTAATGCAGCATCGACTGGATGAGGAGCATGTGCCGGATTCATATCTCCCGGCTCAGCAAGCTCGGCTAAACGATTAGGAATACTTGATAACTTGGCAACTGCATCATCAACTGGGTGCGGCATATGCTCAGGATTCATATCTCCCGGCTGAGTCATCGCTTTGAGTGGTTCAATTACTTTATGATTGATGGCAGCAGATGCGCCCTTCAATGCAGCGGAGCCTAATTCACCGACCCGTACCTCGCCATTGTCCTCAGCCATTACCTTATCTCCCCATCACATCATTTTATAAAAAACACCCCCATCCGCTTTGCAAGATGACGGGAGCAAACAGGTGTTGCTATGCGCTCAAATGCAACACCCATGCCAACACTTAATTACCTTTAGATTCAAATGGTTGAATAAATAAAATTCACCAATTATTTTTCATGTCATTGATTTTGTAGTCAAATGACGACACAAACCAATTCACAACATCACCATGAATTAGCATTGTTTTTAACTTAAACTTAAGCAACGGAAATCAAGCTACAAATATCATGCACTTAACGCTTGCAAACCTATATTGCTACTTTGTTTTTATGTTTGGAATACAGCTTAACAATTGTTTACAGTAGGAGCCTCAGCAAACCTGCCATGGTAAACTTGCGCCACAATGAATAACCTGACTTTTCCTATCCTGAAACTGCTGGCTGACGGAAAATTCCACTCCGGCGAAGCCATTGCACAGCACTTCAACATTTCACGTGCATCGGTATGGAATGCCTTGCAACATGCCGAGCAATTGGGCATTGAGGTGTTCTCGGTGCGCGGGCGTGGATATAAACTCCCTCATGCACTCACCTTTCTTGAAGAGCAGGTCGTACTGAATGCACTCAGGGCACTTGGTCATACGTTCAAACTTGAGATTCACGACCATATCGAGTCGACCAATACTTACCTGATGCGTAAAGCAAGTGACGAGTTAGATCACGCGACCTGCGTGGCTGCGAACTTGCAGACGCAGGGGCGCGGCAGACGCGGACGCAACTGGCAGGCTGGGCTAGGCGCCAGTTTGACGTTTTCATTGCTGTGGCGTTTTCAGTGCGGCGCAGCAGCGCTGTCCGGATTAAGTTTGGCAATTGGCTTAGCGCTGGTGCGCACCTTGCACGCCATGGATATCAAACAGGCTCAGCTTAAATGGCCGAATGATATTTTAATTAACCGTGAAAAAGTGGCCGGCATTCTGATTGAATTGCAGGGCGACATGGAAGGCCCCAGTACAGCGGTCATCGGTGTTGGCATTAATCTGCGCCTGCCGGAAAATATCAAAAAACAGATTGAGCAGCCTGTCACGGATTTGGCCAGCGCATCAACCCACCCAATTGACCCAAACAAATTGCTGAGTGCGTTGCTAGGTCAACTGGCAGAAGTCTTAAAAGAATTTGAGCAGAATGGGTTAACCAACCTGTGTGAAGAATGGACCAATCATCACGCTTACCATTTGCAGCCAGTGCGCATACTAATGCCGGATGGTCGTGAAATAACCGGTGTTGTGCAAGGCATTACTGAAGATGGGAACCTGCTCGTGAACACCGAGCATGGCTTACAAAAGTTTATATCAGGTGAGATCAGCCTGCGAGGTACTAGTTAATTTTGCATGAGCGGCGACCTCGTCGCTCATGCTATCGTTAATGGCCTTAGTATTTAAGCGTCAAACCCACGTTCACTGAACGCCCCATCCCAGGCACCTGTGTACCCTGCAACACCCCTGTGCCCATGGTTGCACCCTGGCCGATATAAGCGCCGCCGAGTGGGTCGTAATAATGCTTATCCAAGATATTTTCAACACCTAAATCCAGGCGTGCATTTTTCCAGTCATAGCTGGTATAGAAATTAAATAAGGTATATCCGGCGGTCTTCAGCTCTTTACGTACCGCCTGAACGTTATCTTTGCTATCCACCAGTTTTGCCTGCAATTTATTAGACCAGCCGCCAAAACGGTGTTCTACTGCGAGCGTCGCATTGAGCGGCATAATGTTATACAAGTCGTCATCTGTACTATTGTTTTTACCGCGCACATAACTTAACGTGCCTTTTGCATCAAAACTGCCTACGCCGATATTTTGTGCCAACAGCATTTTCCCTGACACATCCAACCCGTAAAGTTTTGCAGATTGATTATCCAGACTGAGATTCACAAAACCGTCGGTCCTTGTTGGACAAGTTTTGCCCACTTTGGCACATGACACTGCATCTATATAGTCATCCACATAAGTAAAATATGGCGTGACTTTCAAGTTCCAATTCTGCTGTGCCGCATCATGCCAATTACCAGAAACACTGAGTGTGTGTGCTGTTTCAGGTTTCAGGTTCAAATTGCCTACATAGCCATTGCCATCGCCATACAGATTGTTCATGTTCATGACCATGGTGTTGCTATTCGACCATGCAAAACGCTCATATACGTTGGGTGAGCGGGTTTTCATCGCATAACCTGCCTCAAAGGTTTTTTCTGCATCCGGCGTAAAGCGAGCCAATGCGGTTACATCGATATTATTATCGGTATTTGAGCGGCCTGCTGCATTAAACGCTCCCGGAATCGTTGCTGGATTAGTTGGATCACCATAACTCATCATGCCGGAATTACTATAGCCCTGCACTCTGCCTGTATCCATTTTCACGGTGCTGCTTCGTAAACCCAGTTGCGAGAACCACTGAGCACTCCATTTTGCATCCCATTCTGCAAATACATCATATTTATCACGCTCACCGTTATTGATATTCCAAAAAGTATTTGGCCCCATCATATTTCCAGAGTTAGCTACCGGATCCCAGTAATCATCTAAACGATAACGCTGATATTCAGTACCCACACGCAAGATATCGCGCTCAGTGAGATTAACATCCCCCTTAACTAAAAAACCTGTAGTTTTGCCTTCGGTATCCATTGGCATACCTGGCACATTAAGAACCATCATGCCATACCAATACTGCTTATCATCGCCAAACTGCATGCTATGACGTGTTCTTTCATGATAGGCGCGCGCTTCCAGCTTGCCCCAATCATATTTTCCTTTGTAGCTCAGGTTGTATTGCTCCGCATCGTTACCTGTCATATCCATACGCTGGTTCACAAAGCCCTGATAAGGAATATCCTGCAGGCCTAATTTGAATTCAACCAGATGATTTTCATGCTGCACGCCAAAAGCCAAGGCATGATTACGCGCCTTGTATGCCGTTGACCCGACCTCGTCACCATCCAGCCAGCCCCTTAGCACAGCGGCTTGTGCTGCGGCTTTGAAGTTACCCCCTGCTTTATAGTTGTTGGCCTCAACCGTTGAACCGGTGTAACGCATATAGACTTTATCGTTAGCCACGCTAGTAGAGATATTCACACCACGCGCATCATTGTTACTACGATAGAACGTATTAATCTGTGCTTTAACCAACAATCCATGGCCTGCTTCTGCAAAGTCTGGTGCTTCCGAATTCACCTGTATGGTTCCGGCGATGCTGTCACCTCCCATACTCACAGGCGTAATACCTGCCAGCACTTGCAAATTATTCACATTAGCCGGGTCAATATACGAAAGTGGCGGATTCATATGATTGGCGCAGCTGGAAATCAAATCCATGCCATCTACTTTCACCCGCACACGGTCATCGGCCAAGCCATGAATCACTGGCAAGCTTGAAACACCGCCAGCACGATAGAGACTCACACCAGGTTCATCATTTAGCAGGCTTGCCGTATCGCTGCTGTTCAACGGTGATTTGTTTTCATCCTGTAATTTCTCGGCATACACCCCAACACTTGGCAAACTCAGATGATCTGCCCATACATTTTGCGAAACCACACCCAGCAGGCATGGTGCTAAAATGCCGGAGATAAGATATTGAAAATAGTCGATTGTTTTTAATTTAAACCGTTGCATTACCACGCCCCTGCCAATTGTAAATTACTGTAAATTTTCGGTGATTATACCCTTGAGCCCAAGTGTGAAAAATGTGACAGATTGTCGCACCGCATGGAGAGATATGCTGTTAGCCATAGATGCAGGAAACACCAGAACCAAGTGGGCGACATTTAGCTGCCAGGGTGAAATACGTCAGCAGCATGCCTGCCTGAACGGTGAACTTGCCTCGACCAGCTTTTCATCCGCAATTACAGATTGCAGTCACATCGTGATTTCAAATGTTGCCGGTGAACAACATGCAGATTCACTCACAAGAATACTTGCGCCATACCAGCTACCGACTTTATGGGTGAAAGCAAACGCTTCAACCTGTGGGGTAATCAATCGATATGAAAAGCCGGAAACCTTGGGGAGTGACCGCTGGGCCGCACTCATCGCTGCCTGGCATTTAAAACATCACACCTGTGTCGTCGTGAATGCGGGGACAGCCATCACGATTGACGCACTGAACACCTGCGAAACTAATGGAGCGAAATCTGGCAAGTTTGTGGGTGGGCTGATTCTGCCCGGCCTTACCTTGATGCAACAGACTTTAGGACGTGCAACGGCACAACTGCCTAAAACCAATACCCATCATGCGCCTATGACAGAATTACATCATAATATTTTTGCTAAAAATACCGCAGATGCCATCTACAACGGTGCACTACATGCAATCTCAGGTGCGATTGAACATATGGCGGCCTCGTTAAACAAACAAAGCAAACAACCTCCGCAAATTGTGATCAGCGGCGGGGATGCACAGGTCATTGCAAATGCACTTGCTTACTACGTGACAAACCAAGTCGCTATCGTTGATAATTTGGTCCTGCAGGGTTTATATTTAATTCATACGAATGAGAAGTAACACACGATGAGACATTTGTTCTGGCTATTGGTAGCCATCAATCTGGGCTTACTTGCCTACTTCAACCTAGGCTACATTTTGCCCGGCAAACCACAAATCCAGGTTTTGGAAATCAACCCTGAAAAAATTCAGCTATTAACTCCGCAGGAAATTGCAGCATTGCCTAAAAAAACTGTCGAGACTCCTGCCGTACAACCAAGCTCCGTAAGTACTTCATGCTATGAGTGGGGCATATTCTCTGACGCAAATCTCACTAATGCCCAGGCTGCAGCAGCCCGACTAGCGCTGCAAGCGACAGTCAGGGAAGAAAACTCGAAACAGGCGAAACGTTTCTGGGTCTATCGTCCACCACTGAAATCAGCAACAGAAGCGCAACAAAAAGCCTCTGAACTCAGAGCGTTGGGCGTTGATGATCTATTTGTAGTGCAGGAAGCTAAATTTAAAAACGCGATTTCTTTCGGCATTTTTGAAGATGAGCAACTGGCCATCAAATTGGTCAGCGAGTTAAAAGCGAAAGGCGTAAAAGATGTCAGCAAAACGCTGCGTAGCCAAGGCAAGAGTCACTCCAGCCTTTTGCTGAGCAACGTTGGGAATAAAGAGGCTTCTGAGCTGGAAAAACTCAAACCGGACTTCCCTGAGGCCAAGCTAAAACAGGTCAGTTGCAACCCTTAAACTAAAAAAAGATGCCGGCCTAAACATTTACTGAGGAAACAGCTTACCCGGATTCAACACATTATTCGGATCAAAGGTCAGCTTGAGCGACTTCATCAGGTTAATGGTCGTGGCATCAATCTCACGAGGTACGAACGGGCGCTTAGCCATACCGACTCCGTGCTCGCCTGACAAAGTGCCTTGCAGTGACAATACCAGACTGAACACTTCATCCAGACATTCGTAGGCACGTTTCATTTCATTGGTGTTATCCGGATTTACCAGCAGATTCACATGAATGTTGCCATTACCGGCGTGACCAAAATTCACATTGGCAATTTGGTAATGTGCAGCCAATTTCTCCAAACCTGTGAGCAACTCCGGCAAATGTGACACAGGTACGGCAATATCTTCATTGATTTTTTTAGGCGCGATGTCTTTCAGCAAAGGTGACAAAGCTTTGCGCGCAGCCCACAAGGCCTTGGTGTCATGTGCCGGTTTTGCCTCGATTAGCCCATTGACCTGACAAGCCTGCAATATGGCGGCTGTTGCCTCCATGATCTCCTGTTGCGAACCATCCACCTCAATCATCAAATAGGCTTTTGCATTTTCAGGCAGCAGATTCTGATGGCGGCTGCGAATCAGCGTCAGTGCACCGTTATCCAGAAACTCCAGCGCACTTGGCGTGTATGGCTGTGCCATAATGGCCGCAATCGCTTTCGCGCAGCTTTCAGTGTCGACAAACTCGGCAGTGATGCCGCCGGTATATTTAGGCAGCGGAGTCAGTTTAAGGGTGGCTTCACATGTCACGGCTAATGTGCCTTCCGAGCCCACTAACAGACGGGTCAAGTCGTAACCCACGACACCCTTACTGGTATAACATCCCGTTTTGATGATGTCACCTTGACCGGTCACGGCTTTCAAACCAAGAATATGATCACGTGCCACGCCATATTTCACTGCATGCGGTCCAGCTGCGCAGGTAGCCAAATTGCCACCGATACTGCAATAAGCGGCACTGGATGGGTCTGGCGGCCAAAAGAAACCGACCTTTTTAATCGCGTCCTGCAGTTCCTGATTCAGCACACCCGGCTCGACAATAGCCATGCGGTTGTCCGGATCGATACTGAGGATATTGTTCATGCGCTCCAGTGAAAGAGCCACACCGCCAACTTCTGGCACACTCCCCCCCGCCGTACCGGTACCGCGGCCGCGCGGCACCACAGGCATCTGATAAGCATTACAAAGCTGAACGACCGCCTGAACTTCTTCTATGGTAAGCGGGAAAACAACCGCAATCGGACTGTGATAGTTACGTGAGTTATCGTAAGCATAGGCATAGCAGTCTACCGGGTCAGTAAAGACCCTATCTCCTGGCAAAAGCTGCGTGAGCTTAGCCAAAAAATTTACAGTTGAATCCGTAGCTGCCATGTATCCTTAATGTGCTTATCCAAATGTCTTAATTTAGCGTTTCTTGATGTAGAGGTCGGTAATCGTACCCTCTTTCATCTCGGCGGCAAAACATACCGTTTCAGACAAGGTCGGGTGCGCATGAATCGTCAAGCCCAGATCATGCGCATCTGCGCCCATCTCGATCGCCAGCACCGCTTCTGCAAGCAGTTCACCCGCATTGGTACCCACGATACCCGCACCAATCACGCGATGCGTTTCTTTATCAAAAATCAGCTTGGTCGCACCCTCTGTACGTGCGATTGATAGCGCACGGCCACTTGCCGCCCAAGGGAAACTGGCCTTCTCGATTGCGATGCCTTTTGCTTTAGCTTCCGTCTCCGTCACACCTACCCAAGCCACTTCAGGGTCAGTATACGCAACGGATGGAATCACTGATGCAACGAACTCAACTTTTTCGCCAGCAATCACTTCAGCCGCCACTTTACCTTCATGGGTGGCCTTGTGCGCCAGCATAGGCTGACCAACGATATCGCCAATCGCAAAAATATGCGGCACGTTAGTACGCATTTGTTTATCCACCTTGATGAAGCCATAATCATCTACAGCCACACCCGCATTTTCTGCACCGATGTTTTTGCCATTTGGGCGGCGGCCGATAGAAACCAGCACGCGGTCATAAACCTCTACCCCTTTCGGCGCATCTGCATTACCATTCACACCCTCAAACGTCACGTGGATACCATCTTTTTTAGGCTCCATGCTTGCAACTTTAGTATTGAGCATAATCGCTTCAAAACGCTTTTCCATACGTTTTTGCAACGGGCGAACCAAATCACGGTCGCAGCCCTGAATCAGGCCATCCGTGAATTCAACCACGCTCACCTTGGTACCCAGCGCATCGTAAACCGTACCCATTTCAAGACCAATGATGCCGCCGCCAATGACCAACATACGCTTAGGTACATCAGCCAGCGCCAAAGCACCAGTAGAGTCCATGATGCGATCATCTGCAGCAACTCCCGGGAATTTAGTGGCTTGTGAACCTGCAGCGATGATGGCGTTCTCAAAACCAACAGTCGTCACTTTGCCATCAGCTGCGGTTACAGCGATTTGGTTAGGGCTTGTGAACTTGCCGACACCCTGCACCACGGTCACACCGCGCTGTTTTGCCATAGCAGACAAACCGCCTGTCAGTTTGCCAACCACATCATTGGCTTTCCAGTTACGCAACTGGTCTAAATCTACTTTAGGCGCACCGAACGTCACGCCGTGATGGCTGGATTCCTCTGCCTCGGTAATCACTTTTGCCGTATGCAACAAAGCTTTTGATGGAATACAGCCTACATTTAGACAGACACCGCCTAAAGTTGTGTAACGCTCAATCAACACTACCTGCTTGCCCAAATCAGCCGCGCGGAAAGCTGCGGTATAGCCGCCAGGACCACTGCCTAAAACGATCACTTGTGTATTGATATCGCTATCGCCTGTTGCCAAAGCAGGTGCTGATGTAGATGCAGGTACGGCCGCTACTGTTGCAGCCGGCGCCGGTGCTTCTGCTTTTGCAGGTGCAGAAGCCGCTGCCGCAGCTTCAACCAAGAGAATCAGCGAGTCTTTTGAAACTTTATCGCCTACTTTGACCTTGATTTCCTTTACGGTACCCGCATGAGAAGATGGAATATCCATAGAGGCTTTATCAGATTCAACCGTAATCAGTGAATCTTCCTTGCCAATTACATCACCAGCTTTAACCAGCACCTCAATCACATCAACACTATCAAAGTTGCCAATATCCGGCACTAATACTTCAACTAAATCACTCATGCTTACCCTTTGTGTTAACTTTTGTTAATTAGCGAGATTTTATCATCAAACCTTAGCTTTTCACGCCTACAATCACCTAATTAGCAGTATGATTTACTTTCAAATAAAACCAAAAACAGCACCCTATTGCCGAGATATTTATGCAGATTCTAAAAAATATTTTTCAATTCATCCATTGGATCAGCTTATACATTCTGCAATTATCAAGCGCAGCGATCAAACTCATTTTGGGTTCAATCGAATACCAGGCACCAGCCTGGCTTAAATGGTGCAGCCTACAGCTAGGCAAGCTGCGCACAACGATTAACGAGAAGCCGCTTAAAAGTTTAGCGGCTATCGCCATCATTTCCGCACTCGGGGTCGGGGTATGGCAGGGTTATCAATGGTACAAGGCTCGTCCGCAACCCGTGACGGTGAAATCGGTAATCAAAGCTCCAACCAGAACCATCATTGAAGAAAATCGGCCGCCTGAGCCGTTACTCATCAACTTCGACCACTCTGTTGCACCCATTGCCTTGGTTGGCAAAAAGGTGACCGAAGGCATTGAGGTTATGCCAAAAATTGAAGGTGAATGGCAATGGATCACTGAAAATGATCTGTCATTCACACCCAAGGCTGACTGGCCTGTAGGCATGCAATATCGCGTACATTTTAACGCCAAGGCATTTACCCCCAAAACCGAGCTTGAAAACTGGGATGCGGAATTTACCTCGCCAACTTTTGTGGCCGCCATCACAAGCAGCGAGTTTTACCAGGACCCCATCAATCCGGCCATGAAGAAAGTGGTGGTGAATCTCAACTTCAGCCATCCGGTAGACACAGCAAAATTAGAGAAAAACATCTCGCTCAAAATGCGTAGCGCAAAAGCCGGATTGCTGGATTTTGGCAGTGACGCGATTTCATTCGTAGTCAGTTATGACAAATTAAAACTGAATGCCTACATTCACTCAGCACCATTAAGCATTCCTAAAGACGATAGTGTGTTAGAGGTCTTGATTGACAAGGACTTAAAAGCCGCGCGCGGCGGTAAAGCATTCGAGACAGCGTTAACCCAAAGCGTGAATGTTCCCGGCCTTTATAGCTTGCAGATGAACGACATCAGCCCAACGGTCGTTTCAAATGAACAAAACGAACCAGAACAGATTCTTGTGCTCAATGCTTCTGCCGCAGTGCATGAAAAGGAAATGGCATCGCATATCAAGGCATGGGTATTGCCTCGCAACAAAATCAATAGCTCACCGGAAGAACTGAAACACCCACGCGCATGGTCAAACCAGCAGGAAATCACTGCAGCCGTGCTGGCCGCCGGGCGACCACTGACATTGGAAGCGATCGCTGCCGAGCGTGAAAATGTCGAAACACACTCGTTTAAATATCAAGCTGATATTGGCAGCTACATTTATGTGAGCTAGACCCGATTTAGTGACAGGGCAAGTATGAGTATTATGCAGCATTTTCCTTCAAGTTTTGATGATAGTTTTTAGCGAATTGCGCAGGTGCTTGGTTGTTTAGTTTTGCATGTCTGC
>Ga0172373_10008682_pt1 | contig 12842 bp, 10 predicted proteins | sample Lak10m_2_FD_114546 | JGI IMG/M metagenome (GOLD analysis project Ga0172373, IMG submission 114546) | Freshwater microbial communities from Kabuno Bay, South-Kivu, Congo - kab_092012_10m | ecosystem: Environmental > Aquatic > Freshwater > Lake | place: Democratic Republic of the Congo... | reverse complement strand
TGGATATCTACCTCTCCACAAGTTGGACATTTGACTGCTTCAAGTACCATCTTTTCTCTCTTTCCTTTCCTATTGCTGACTTTACCTTATTTTTCTCCTATCAACAAGTGTGACACACTACCGGTTTTTGATTTCCCGATAGATAGTCAGTGCTTGCTGCGACGACTGGAATGCTGCCTCAAACTGGCTAATTTGATATTGCTGATTTCCTTGATTAAACAGCCGATCTGCCTCAGCTTTACGATCTTGTGTTGTTTGTGCTTGGACGCTTTCACTCATCACTATCTGCACTTGCCCACAAGCCAAAAAAGTAAACATCGCAATCCCAACAACCTTATTCATCGCCAAAACCCTCGCATTTACATCAAAACTTACAGTTGCCTTCCAGCCAGCATAAAGCGATATTCCCCAAAACAGGCGATTATTACAAAAAAGATAACTGAGATCTTAACAACATCCTATCTATTGCCCTTCAACCCTCTCAAGACAGGTGCAAGATCTGAGTGAACATTCTCTAAGCGCAACAAAAAATACCCTCCGCAACTCGCTAGCCTGTACATCCAATCCTCCCTATCTTCGTTTCAATCTAAGCCCCCTAAATCCCCCAATTCTGGGGGGCTTTGAAATAATAATAATATTTCTTGTTCCCCCAGAATTGGGGGCTAGGGGGCGATTGATTCTTGATTTAGCTGGGTTTTAGGACTTGTGGGTACAGAGTAGCCGCAATGCAGAGGGCATTCTTTATTAAAACTTTAGGCGTAATCCTGAAGCGCAGTTACAGAAATTGCTCCAGATTGGAGAGAACGAATCGCCGCGATCGCTGCTTTTGCACCAGCAAGGGTAGTAATTACAGGAATCTTATAAGCAAGCGCAGTACGCCGAATCATCTTGCCATCGGTTTTTGCCTCTTCACCACTAGGAGAATTGACAATCAATTGAATTTGCCCATTTTTCATCGAGTCACCAATGTGGGGACGACCTTCATGGACTTTGAGAACTTGCTTGGATTCAATATTGTTGCGCCGCAGGATTTTATAAGTTCCTTCCGTAGCCACAATTTTAAAGCCCAATTCAACAAAGGCTTCAGCAACCGATGGGATGCCGCTTTTATCGCGATCATTAACCGATAGGAATACAGTTCCCTCAAGAGGTAAATGAGTTCCTGCGGCAATTTGAGCTTTGGCAAAGGCACGTCCAAACTCAGTATCGATCCCCATGACTTCACCTGTTGATCGCATTTCAGGACCTAAAATCGTATCAGTTCCTGCAAACTTCGCAAAGGGAAGGACAGCTTCCTTAATCGAAATATGTTTAGGGATCACCTCTTCCGTTAAGCCAAGTTCTGCGAGTGCGGCTCCTGCCATGATGCGCGAGGCATAGTTAACGAGGGGAACGTTAATCGCTTTGCTGACATAGGGAACAGTACGCGAGGCGCGAGGGTTGGCTTCAAGAATGAAGACCTTGCTCTCTTTCAGGTTGTTATTCAACTGGACAGCATATTGGATATTCATCAAGCCAACTACATTGAGGGACTTGGCGAGACTAATCGTCCATGTGCGAATGGTAGCAAGAACTTCAGGAGGCAAAGAGAAAGTAGGAATTGAACAAGCGGAGTCACCAGAGTGAATCCCTGCTTCTTCGATATGCTCCATAATGCCGCCAATAGTGACATTGCCGAGTTGATCAGCGATCGCATCAACATCCACTTCGATCGCTCCTTCAAGGAAATGATCGATCAGCACAGGATGCTCTGGTTCGATGATGATCGCTCGACGCATATAGTCTTCTAGTTCAGCATCAGAGTAAACCACTTCCATGCCACGACCACCGAGAACGTAGCTAGGACGTACAACTACAGGATATCCAACACGTTGGGCGATTACCACCGCCTCTTCTTCAGAACGTGCCAAACCATTATTAGGTTGCAGGATTCCCAGTTGTTGACAGATAGCTTCAAAGCGTTCACGATCTTCAGCAATATCAATAGAATCAGGTGAAGTACCCCAAATTTTAGTATTAGAGTTATTCTCTTCCAAATAACGCAGTAGCGGAACTGAAAGCTTAAGTGGAGTTTGTCCACCGAACTGAATAATCACACCTTCAGGCTGTTCCGCCTCAATGATGTTTAATACATCTTCACGGGTTAATGGCTCAAAATACAAGCGATCGCTTGTGTCATAATCCGTGGAAACGGTTTCAGGATTAGAGTTAACCATAATTGTCTCAAATCCAGCCGCACGCAATGCATAGCTAGCATGACAACAACAATAGTCAAATTCAATCCCTTGACCAATGCGGTTGGGACCACCACCAAGAATCATGACCTTGCGCTTAGTGGAAGGGAGAATTTCTGATTCTTCTTCGTAAGTAGAGTAGTGATAGGGAGTGAGCGCTTCAAACTCAGCCGCACAAGTATCGACAGTCTTGTAGGAGGGAATCACGCCAAGGGATTTGCGATAAGTACGAACTGCATCTTCACTTGTGCTAGTGAGATAGGCAATCTGGCGATCACTAAAACCGATGCGCTTGGTTTCCAGCATCTCATCTTTTTTGATGCTATCCAGCTTCCGCCCCTTGATCGAAAGCTCCACATCGGTGATTTCGCGCATTTTTTGCAAGAACCAAGGATCGATATTGGTTAGTTCAAAAATGGCTTGGACTGATAGGCCTGACAAAAATCCATCGCGAATCGAGAAAATACGATCAGGGTTAGGAACTCGCAGACTGTACTTAATCTTATCGAGGTCAGGTAAGGTTTCTTCGCGATCACCGCCAAAACCAAAACGACCAACTTCCAGCGATCGCAATGCTTTCTGAAACGACTCTTGGAAAGTGCGCCCGATCGCCATCGCTTCACCGACAGACTTCATCTGTGTAGTTAGCACTGCCTCAGATCCTGGGAATTTCTCAAAGGCAAAGCGGGGGATCTTCGTAACTACATAATCGATGGTTGGTTCAAAGCTCGCAGGCGTTTTCTTAGTGATGTCGTTAGAAATTTCATCAAGGGTATAGCCTACAGCAAGTTTTGCCGCAAATTTAGCGATCGGGAAACCTGTTGCTTTTGATGCTAGCGCCGAACTACGTGATACGCGTGGGTTCATCTCGATCACGACGACATCGCCATTTTCAGGATTGATCGAGAATTGAATATTCGAGCCGCCTGTTTCCACACCGATCTCGCGAATAATTTTGATCGCGTAGTCGCGCAAGCGTTGATATTCTTTGTCGGTCAGGGTTTGAGCAGGTGCAACCGTAATCGAGTCACCTGTATGGATGCCCATAGGATCAATATTTTCGATGCTGCAAATAATAACCACGTTATCGGCGAGATCGCGCATCACCTCTAGCTCGTACTCCTTCCAACCAATCAGCGATCGCTCAATCAAAATTTGCGATACAGGACTGGCTTCAAGCCCAGAGGCGCAAATTTCTTCAAATTCTTCTTGGTTGTAGGCAATGCCGCCGCCAGTACCACCCATCGTGAAGGCAGGACGGATAATTAAAGGATAGGAACCAATTTCATGGGCGATCGCACGGGATTCTTCCATGGTTGTCCCCAGACCAGACGGGCACATGGCAACACCGATCCGCTCCATTGCTTCCTTAAATAACTTGCGATCCTCTGCCATTTCGATCGCTTCTAGTTTTGCACCAATTAGCTCCACGCCATATTTTTCTAAAATCCCCATTTTAGCGAGGGAAACCGCCGTATTTAGGGCTGTCTGTCCACCCATCGTCGGCAAGATAGCATCAGGGCGCTCCTTTTCGATAATCTGTGCGACAACTTCGGGCGTAATTGGTTCAATGTATGTGCGATCGGCTGTAGCAGGATCGGTCATGATCGTAGCGGGATTGGAGTTAACTAGGATCACGTAATAGCCTTCGTCCCGTAATACTTTACAGGCTTGGGTTCCCGAATAGTCGAATTCGCAGGCTTGCCCGATCACAATTGGGCCAGCGCCAATCAGCAAAATCTTTTGGATGTCATTACGGCGGGGCATAAAATCTTGTATTTCTTAGGTAACTCGCAATACATTTTATAGCGTCATGGCGATCTTGCAATGTGTAGCGCATGATGCTAATTGGTTTGTTAGCGATCGGGTAAAGCTATTTCTTACCCTTGAAGAGCGCTAAGATCTGGATCGTTAGACACATCAGACTTTTCTAGGTTAAGAATTTAATCAACTGTTGCAATAATTACTGTGGCTCAATCCAATCGCCTGTCTCAGGCAACTCTTAACCACTTATTAGCTTTAACGTAAATTAGATATAGCCATTTGCACCGAGCAAAGCACACCGTAAATGGCAGAAAATGGTAAGAATCCCCTAGTGATTCTTACCATTTTCTGCTTTCGTTGAAAAAATGTGTAATCCACTTTGTGGATTACACATTTTTTATCTAGACAGTTGCTGCAGTGCGCTTACGTCTGCCAGAGCTAGTACTAGCCGTACCTGTAACTTCACTACTTGCCGCAGCACCGTTACCATTACTTCCATTCTCAATCTTAGGAATCACTTTGCCACTACCAGCTTTTAAAGTCACGCCCAAGGCATTGGGTTTCGGGGCAGGAACTGGTGCGGATTGTTTAGAATTTGGAGGGGTTTGCAATAGGAACACGATTACGGGTTTGCTTTGGATTTGTTGACGCAAGACACGAGTGAGATCGCGTTCAAGTTGCCCACGTAAGCCAGTCCAATCAACTTCTAAAGAACCAACGTTACGGGCAAAGTTACCCCAAGAATTAGACAAAGAATTATCGATCGCCTTCTCAACTAAAGCAATAATCTGTGAATGTTCCATCGGTAGAACTACACCGCTTAGTTGAATGTCAGGAGATGTGGCAAGTTTGCCATCCAGCCCAACGGATACCGCGATCGAGAAGATGCCTTCTCCAGAAATCTGTTGGCGATCGCGTAACACATCGCCCTTAACCATCCCGTCGCGAGAAGAATCAACTAGCTCAACACCAGAAGGAACCTTATCAACGATCTTGATGTAGCTCTGGCAAACCTCAACTACATCACCATTTTCAGCAATCACAATATTTTCACTCTTCATGCCCATTGCTTCTGCCATTTTGGCATGTTGTCTAAGCATTCTTAATTCACCATGAGCAGGGAAGAAGAACTTTGGACGGACAAGGGCAAGCATCATTTTATGCTCTTCTTGAGAACCATGCCCAGAAACGTGAATACCCTTATCATTGCCGTAAATCACATTTGCGCCTAGAGCCATCAAGCGATCGATCGTCCGCACTACTGGAATTGTGTTACCAGGAATTGGATTGGCAGAGAAAATTACAGTGTCACCTTGACGAACTTCTAGTTGTTTGTGGCTACAAAGGGACATGCGTGTTAATGCCGACATTGACTCACCTTGGGAACCAGTGGTCAAAATCAGAATTTGATCATCACGATAATGACGGAGATTTTGCAAAGGTTGGAACAGGTCATCGCGGCACTTGATGTAACCGAGATTACGAGCATGGGCAATCACGTTCAGCATCGATCTGCCGACCACACCAACCACACGACCTTGCTTAGCGGCAATATCCAAAATCATGTTGACGCGATGAACAGAAGAAGCAAAGGTGGTAATAATCACGCGACCTTGAGCCATCATGATGTACTTCTCTAGGTTGGGATATACAGACCTTTCCGAAGGTGTAATTCCAGGGCGTTCAGCATTAGTAGAGTCACTAATCAACGCCAATACACCCTTTTCCCCATGTTCGGCAAGACGAGCAAGATCAAAGAACTCACCATCAACAGGTGTATGGTCAATTTTGAAGTCACCAGAGTGAATCACCATCCCCGCAGGTGTATTAATCGCGATCGAGAAACTATCGGCGATCGAGTGGGTATTGCGAATGAACTCCACAAAGAAGTTAGCGCCGACACGGACAATATCACGGGGCATAACACGACGTAGTTCAGTGCGATTTAAAACCCCTGCTTCGCGCAGTTTGTCTTCGAGCAAGGCCATTGCTAAGCGAGGGCCATAAATAACAGGAATTTCAAACTGCTTCAAATGGAAGGAAATTGCACCAATATGATCTTCGTGACCGTGGGTGACGATCATACCCTTGATCTTATGTTTGTTTTCACGTAAATAGGTCATATCAGGCAATACGACATTTACGCCTGGCATCATATTGTCAGGGAAAGACAAGCCCCCATCAAGGAGCATGATTTCGTCATTATATTCAAATACCCATGTGTTTTTGCCAATTTCATGGAGTCCACCGAGGGCAATAATTTTAAGAGCGGGAGTGTTAGATGTAGTCATAGGTTATCTCTTAGGTAAAGTAAAAAGGAAAAGGTAAAAAGGAAAAAGGAAAGTTGAATATTTTGAATACTCAAAGTGATTCAATTTAATGGGGTGAAGCTAAACTCTGCATTTATAAATACTTAGATAGAATGACTAAAAAGGTGTATTTCCCCCAAGTTCATAGTTATCAGCAGTAATTAAACTTTATGTCTCTAGATTTGAAGTTGTCAGACATTATTCGGGAAGAATTCCAACTTTTTCTAATACAACCTTGAGCTTTGCTTCAAGTTCAGCATTACCAGCAACTAGAGGTGATCGCACTACACCTGTATCTAATCCCAATAAGCGCAAAGCTAACTTGAGAGGAATCGGATTACTAGTTAAAAATAAAGCTTTAAATAAAGGAAAAAGTTGAATATGAATTTGCAATGCTTCTTGAACTTTGCCTACGGCAAAGGATTGCATCATTGTCTGAAGTTGTTTGCCAACTAGATGGGAAGCAACGCTAACCACTCCCCTAGCGCCCACAGCCATTAATGGCAATGTCAGAGAGTCATCGCCTGAATAGATCGCAAAATCGGCAGGTGTGAGGGCGCGAATTTGGCTGGCTTGATCTAAATCACCTGTTGCTTCTTTAATCCCAATAATACTAGGAATCTCAGCTAATTTGGCAACAGTCTCAGGTTCTAGTTTGCAGCCTGTGCGGCTAGGAACATTATAAAGTAGCATCGGAAGCTCTGGAGCAGCTTCAGCGATCGCTCGAAAGTGTTGATATAAACCTTCTTGCGGAGGCTTGTTGTAATATGGCGTTACTTGCAGTGTACCATCTAATCCAAGATGTGCGGCTTTTTGAGTAGCCTCGATCGCTTCAGAAGTGGAATTTGATCCTGTGCCTGCCATGATTTTCGCTTTACCAGCGATCGCTTGCTGTAACACCGAAAACAATTTATATTCCTCTTCCCAACTCAGGGTTGGTGATTCGCCTGTCGTACCGCACACGACAATCGTATCAGTCCCTGTCTCAACCAAATGCATGGCAAGCTGTTCTGCTTTCCCATAATCGACATTCCCTTCTCTATCGAAAGGAGTAATCATTGCTGTTAATAAACGTCCGAAATCGATTTCATTCATAGATACTCATAAATAGAGGCTGGCTAACCAAATTTTGCTAGCTAAAAATGTGTTTTGCACTGTTTATGGGATTAGATGAGAGCCTTAGCAATCAGTAACTCAGCGATCTGGACTGCGTTTAAAGCTGCCCCTTTACGAATTTGATCACCGCATATCCATAATTCCAAACCATTAGGGTGAGAGATATCTTGACGAACTCGCCCAACTAACACTTCATCCTTACCGCTAGCATCAATCGGCATTGGAAAGTAATTTTTAGTAAAGTCTTCCACCAACTTCACTCCAGCCGCCGTAGCCAGAATTTCTCTGGCTTTGTCGGGATTAAAAGAATGGGCAAACTCTAGATTAATCGCTTCAGAATGTGCTCGCAATACGGGAACCCGTACACAGGTAGCCGTGATCCGAATATCTTGATCGCCAATGATCTTACGAGTTTCATTCACCATTTTCATCTCTTCCTCGCAATAGGAATTTTCTGTCATTGGTGAATTATGTGGGAACAAATTAAAAGCAAGCGGGTAGGGCAGAACCTCAGGTATAGCAGGCTCACCATCGAGAATTGCTTGAGACTGCACTTTCACTTCTTCCATCGCTCTTGCACCTGCGCCACTTGCTGACTGGTACGTAGAGACGACAATGCGCTGGATTGGTTGTACCTGATGTAATGGATATATGGCTACAGTCATCAAAATAGTCGTGCAGTTGGGATTGGCTATGATGCCTTTGTGCTGTGTAGCTGCTTCAGGATTGACCTCTGGCACAATCAGCGGGACATCGGGGTGCATCCGAAAAGCACTCGAGTTATCAATGGAAATAGCTCCTGCCTTAGATGCGATCGGCAGCCATTTCTTAGAAATACTCCCACCCGCTGATGCAAGCACAATATCCACATCATCAAAAGATGATTCAGTAACAGCCTCAATAATTAAATCTTGTCCAGCAAAGGAAATCGACTTACCAGCAGATCGCTCTGAAGCCAAAAGCTTCAGCTTGCCTAAAGGGAAATTTCGTTCTTCTAGCAAAGCCAGAAGCTCTGTACCAACTGCACCAGTTGCTCCAAGAATGGCAACGTTATATTTCCTACTCAATGAACCTCCAAAATAAAAACATCAGATTAGGTGGAAAACTTTTGCTAAGACAATGCAATGACTTATGTATAGTTTCGTCATTTATGTCTTGCTTGACTACATATTAACAAACTTTCAGAATATTGCTAATTTTTTTGACTATGGACCAGTAAAAATTGCATCTTCAACATCTTGGCGACTAAGGGAATAGGGAAATGCGCGTTGGATTTCTTTGCCACCATAAGCATCTTGGATATAGCGGACACGAATATCTTCAACATCCATCACGATTTCTGCTTGCCATGACGATCGCGTAACGCGCCAGACATTTGGATTTGACTGATCTTGATAACATCCCTGCTCGTCTAGCCATGCTTCCAGCGCAGGCAAGGGGTGATTATAGAGTGGAGTTGTAGGGGAAGGAAGCGCCATAGTAGACGAGTTTATAGGAATTGTCAAAGAATTTATGAAATATTTTAGTTTATGAAATATTTTATGGGAAGTAAGTCCAAAAAACTGATACGGGTGTAATCATTTCAGGTAAAAGCTGATCGCCTCTGAGTAGGGCAACTAAAACAGCTAGTACTAAACAAGCAACTAGCGTAGCACCAATTAACAAGAGTGAAAATAGTTCACCACCAGATAGTGGTCGCTCAATGGGTAAACCATCATCATCTATCGTTTGCAGGTTTTTGGGCGTTTGATTTTGAGATTTTACCCCATTATCAAAGGTTGCGTACTGAAATCGAGAAAACTGAATACGGCGATCGTAGGCACTGCGACGCTCAGCATTACTAAGCGTGGCATAGGCTTCGTTAATTTGGCGAAAACTTTCCACGGCATCGTCTTTCGGTAATTGGGTCGTGTCAGGATGATAGAGCTTGCTGAGATCGCGGTAGGCTCGGCGGATATCGATTTCACTTGCCCAAGGAGTGACCCCAAGGATGGCGTAATAGGTTTTAGACATAGTGCATTCAGTCAGATTTTAAAAATATACAGATACGATCTACCGACAAAGCCCATAGACAATCTTCTCAGAAATACTAGAATTCGCAAATTTGCATAACGATTTTGTAGCTTCAACTGTTGATAGGAGTATATTTACTTCTGAGGTAGCACAATGTCTAGCTTTGTGTCTGGTTTTTGTAAACTGCCCATATTCACTTTCTTAGTTGTGCTATTTTCATGCATTGGACTCGGATTATCAGTGCTTTATTAGTCATTCCCCTCGTACTGGCGGCGATCGCCCTAGGTGGATGGGCGTTCACAGCCGCATTTGCATTACTGGTGGTTTTTGGTGAGAGGGAATATTTTGCATTGGTACGAGCCAAGGAAATTGTCCCAGCCAGCAAGATTACTATTTTTTTCAGTTTAGCATTGCTGATTGTTTCACAAGTGAGGGTCGATCTTGCAGATGCAGTAATCCCGATCGCGGGAACATTTATTTGTTTTTATCTGTTGTTTCAGTCACGTATCGCCACGATTTCTGATGTTTCCGCATCGATATTGGGGTTATTTTATGGTGGCTACTTACCTAGCTTTTGGGTGAGGATTCGAGGACTGGGAGAAGGCACAGCTTTTGAAGTCAGCGATCGCCTGCACCAGTTTGATTTCTTTAATCAATTACGCAATATCGAACTGCTTTCGTGGCTGAAAATCACTTTTCCTGTATCCTCTGGGTCTGTTTATGTAGTGATGGGTTTTTGTTGTATTTGGGCTTCCGATGTGGGGGCTTATATATTTGGCAAAGTGTTTGGGCGCACCAGACTTTCGGATATTAGCCCCAAGAAAACCGTAGAAGGCGCGATCGCTGGGTTGCTATGCTGCTGCATTACAGCGATTATTTGGGCGTTCAGCCTCGGATGGTATGAATGGTGGCTATCGGGTGCAATTTTAGGTTTATTAATCGGAGTTGCTGGGTTGCTTGGCGATCTGACGGAATCGATGATGAAACGTGATGCTGGGGTTAAAGATTCGGGACAGATCATGCCGGGGCATGGCGGCATTCTTGATCGTGCTGATAGTTATGTGTTTACGGCTCCTTTGGTTTATTACTTCCTGACTTTGGTTTTGCCCCTTGTCCATAAAGCTTCCTGAGTATTTACGCCCAACCCCAAGAAGGAGACGCATAGCGCCGCCTTCTTGGGATTGGCTATCAAGCTAGCCCAAACCAACCAAGATAAGTTGTAAGAATTGACTTACCAAAAAACAGTGAAATCGCGCCGCCCAAGGCTAAAAATGGACCAAAGGGAATTGGCTGTTGTCTGCCTACATCTTTGGTAAATATGGCGATCACTCCCACAATAGTACCGATCGCCGAAGCAATCAAAAGTGTCAATAAAACATTTTGCCAGCCTAACCACATACCAATCATCGCCGCAAGCTTCGGATCGCCACCACCCATTGCTTCTTTTTGCAGGAAGACTCTACCCGCAATTCGCATAATGTCTAACAGCCATATACCTAGGACGGCTCCACCGATCCCAAATAGTAAAAGTGTAGGAAAAGCGAGGCGATCGCCGCTACTCATTAAAGCTAGGCTAATTTGATAAATTAAACCCAATACCAAACCTGATTGCGTTAAGGAATTGGGCAATGTCATTGTATCAAAGTCAATCATGGCAAGTGTTAGCAACCAACTGAGAAACGCGGCATAAAAACACAAAATTATGACTGGCATCGAATTTCCGAAAGATGAAGCTACACACCAAAACAGAAAAGCAGTAAGTGCTTCGATCGCAGGATAGCGCCATGACACGGGTGTATGACAATAACGACATTTTCCTTTAATCAAAAACCAACCAATGATCGGAATATTATCTCGTGGTGCAAGTTGCCTTAGGCAATGGGGACAACGCGATGGTGGATATAAAATTGATAAACCCGCAGGAACGCGATAAATTACCACGTTTAAGAAGCTACCAATACAAGCTCCGAGAACGATCGCTAAAGATTGCAAAAGCAGGGATTCAATTAATAGCAAAGAATTTGAAAAAGGTAGTTAAATACTTAATACCAATTCACAGAAGTGGGGCTACACTTCTGTGAATTAAAAACTAAACCCTGTAAAGGTTTTGAAAGCACAAAATAGCTACGCCCTTTTGTACCTTGGTATAACAACAGCAGTTCTCATTATGAGAATTGCTGAATAAACGAAATGAGTCAAGCATTGCTTGACTCATTTCGTTTATTATCAATTGACTTGAGCTTATTTAGGTAAACATATTGTGCGAGTTACTCTACAGTCTTCGCCATCATAATCACGGCATACTTTGCGCGCAGTGGCTTCCGCTTGCCTACTACTAGTTGACCAAGCAGTTCCTGCCGCACCATTATAGCTTTCAGCGATGGACATGCAAGCATTACGCGCCCATACCAGCACCTCACAATCCCCTGGAGCAGAGCTACTTTCACATTCACTCAAGGCTCGACTTTCAGCAGCAGCACGAGTTCGATAATTCCAAGAATAGCCTTTGTCTTGAGTTGAAGGAGAGCGGGCGATCGCTCCAAAGCTCTGAGCTGCGGCTTCTAGCGCTCCCACAGAAATTGTTGGGATGACAACAGCCGCTGCGATCGCTAGAGAATTCCAAATTCTTTTAGACATGTAAAATTCTTCCTAAATCATTATTGTTTACACCCTATGTTTTGTATACTACCCTGCAAATCATATTTTGATTAACTGCGTTCATATATTTGTAACAACTAAAACGAGAGTTAAAGCTGGTAAACCCTTCGTTTAGTTGGAGTTTTAGCTATTTTTAGAACAGAATTCTATTCTCAATAAACCTGTAAAAGTATCTCTTATTGCGAATAGCATAGGGTTTACAGTGCTTTGTGCTAACTAAAAAACAGAAGAAATTTTGAAAGTGGTGCTTCGCGCCACTTTCAAAATTTCTTCTGTCTCCCTTGCCATACTATCTCCTGCGTTGCTGTACGCCATTAGCGGCCAGCTTCGCAAGCCGCAAATGGCGAAAAATGGTAAGAATCGCTTAGCGATTCTTACCATTTTTCGCTTTCGTCGAACTGACGTTATATTAAAATGTGAATGAAAATGAAAAGAATATCTATCTTAGGAATTGGCAATTGCTCACTAGTACCAAAAATCCATTAGTTAAGCAACTACGATCGCTTGGTGAGAGTGCTAAAGCTCGGAAAGAACAAGGGCTGTTTTTACTGGAGGGTACTCATGCCCTGACAGAGGCGATCACTACATTTTATCCGCTTGTAATAGTCTGCTGTACCGAAAAATGGCTTGCCGTGAACCCTGATTTGTATGAACAAATGACAGGGCTTGAGGAAATTGAAAGATTAGAAATTGTCTCCGAAGAAGTACTTCAAGCGATCGCTACGACCAAAAATCCTGATGGGGTGAT
>Ga0172373_10008680_pt1 | contig 12845 bp, 12 predicted proteins | sample Lak10m_2_FD_114546 | JGI IMG/M metagenome (GOLD analysis project Ga0172373, IMG submission 114546) | Freshwater microbial communities from Kabuno Bay, South-Kivu, Congo - kab_092012_10m | ecosystem: Environmental > Aquatic > Freshwater > Lake | place: Democratic Republic of the Congo... | reverse complement strand
TGCCAAATCAACGTTCGTGAGGGGCGCATTGTTGGTGTCGGTCGCGTTCCACTTGATGGTCTGTGTCGATCCGGCAACCCACACCTCGCCACCGCGCGGCGTCGTGATGTGTGCGGCGGGGATGGTGTCGACATACCGCGGAACCTGCTTGACGATGCAGTGAATCGCGCCTGCGGCACTGATGATGCTTGAGCACTGGATCGGGACGATCGTCACGCCAGGGCCTGCCGCAGCCTGCCACTTCGCGAGGGCATCGGCATCTCGCGTGTTGTAGGTCGCGCTGCCGCCCGGCGCGAGCGCCGTTCCGTAGCACGGCACGAAGATGCGATTGTTCACGCGAAATGCGTTGGCATAGGTGTAGTGCGTGGTCGAGACGTTCCATGCTTGTGGTCGGAACACCTCGAACCCAAGGCCCTGCATGTAGGGGACTGCGTTGTTGGTCACGCTGATCGCCGTGGCATTTGAGCCCGCGATGAACTGGCTGATGATCACAGTGTTTTCGTCCACCAGATACATCCACATGTCGATATGTCCCGTTCCATCGACGCTGAAAGGAAGTTGCGGCAGGATGTGCAGGGTGTCTATGCCCTGAAAGGTCTGATGAAGCTCGCGGATGAAAGTCTCCGTGTGGCCGCCCGAGGTCGGATTGTCGAGTGTGATCAGCGCCGTACAAAAACCCGTTCGATTTGGGCCGGGTTGGAAGTTGCCGCCGGAGTAGTACAGACCCTGATCGAAACTAGGGACGCCCAGCGTCCCATCAGCCACGAGCGTCGGTATGAAATTGTCCTGCGGGCGGTTGGGGTAGTAGTGGCTGTCTACCGCCGCAAGCGTTCCGTTCTGAAAAATGAAGTGCGGGCCGTAATCGCGCATCCAAATCGAGTTGTTCGGTTGCACGATGAACACCACCTTGCTCAAGTTCGCGCCCGCACTGCTGAACGCGGTCGCGGCGGAGGTGGCGGTGGTCTGATTCGCGACCACCACATAGGCGATCTCATCGAACGACGAACTCGATGTCAGCGACGCCACGAGAGCAGTCACGACCGAGTTCCAACTGTTCCCGTACTGGTACAGCACACCGCGAGTCGGCGCGTACTCGGGTGGCGACGAAATCAATCCGCCGGCCGGCTCCTCTGCAATGCCACCAAGATCGATGGCGTAAGGGAACAGCGACTGGTCGGGGTTGTACGGCGTGCCTCCCTCTCGAACCCGCGTGAGAGTCGACACATGCTCCTGCTCATTGCTCACAGGGTTTGCTGGGACTCTTTGCCTCGCGTTCTCGGCACCGCTTTGGGCAAGCGAGTGGGCGCCGAAAGTCAGGGTTGCTGAGCAGGCAAGGATTGCGCGGGATACACGTGGCGAGAGCATGCAAGCACTCCAAAGGGGGTGGAAGACTGAACGCAAAGACAACCGAAATCTAGCCCGTGTTTTGCCCAAGTCGATCCAGTTGTCACCACTTTCCCCGAAAAGCTCATGCTGCGATCGCAAACATCAGTTGGCACAGGCAACGCCAGTCGATTCCATCGCGCTGACTTCAGAAGTCCAGCTTGAGTCCCGCGTAGATGCGGGTGTCGTCGGGGTTCTGCCCAGATGGCACCTGAGATTGGAACTGCCATCGCACACCACCGAGCAATGACAGCCCGATGGTCGGATCGATCTTCATCGACCATTCGGCTCGAGCGAGCACGAGGTACTGGGAAAAGTCATCGAAGCTCGGCGCAATCCACGCGCTCGCCTCGAGCGTCTGGACCTCGCTGATGATCCACTTTCCCTCCAACTGTGCATACAACTCGGCATTCGTCTGTTGAATGCTGCCGAACTCGCGGGTCGCGCCCGCACCAACCTTGCCAGTGAGCCCGACAGGCGGTGCGATATAGAAGCGATAGCCCGCGCCGCCCCAGCCCGACAGTCGCTGCTCCCAGTTCTGCAACTGATCCATCTGCCCCTGCACTTTGCCGAACAGCAGCCAGCGCGACTCTTTGATGAAGTAGTCGTACACGCCTGTGACAAGAAGATTGTTGTCGGTCTGCGCTTCATCCACGTTTCGGAAGAAGTACTCGACATCCAGTTTGAACTTCTCGACATCGGGGTCGTCGTACACCACGCTGCCCGCAACACGGAAGTCGAGCTGCTCAACGTTCGCATCGACATAGTTCAGATTCGCCGCAACGGTGAACTTCCACTTCGATGGAGGGGGCTTCTCCTCCTTTGGAGCATCTCCCGCCTTCTGTCCGGCCGCCGCATCTGCCTTCGCTGCCGCTTCTCCCGCCGGTGCGCTCGACGCCGCGTTCCCGAGGGAAACATCCGCCGCGACAACGGCGACTTCTGCCGGTGCTTGCGCACCCTTCGACTCGGTCCCCTGCGGGGGCGGTGGCACCGCGACAGATGCAATGTTCGCACGCGCGAGCGTGATCTCTCCGAGGATCGGGTGCTTCAACACAATGAAGTCGGCCGATTCCGAAACAAGTTCGCCGCGAAGGACATCGCCGCCAACAAGTTGGACGACGACTGCACTGCCAGGGGTCGGCGCGGGAGCCGCCGCCACCGCTGATGCCGCGGCGGGCGCGCTCGCAGGTTCAGTTGTCGGCGGTGTTGCAGGAGCCTGTGCGTGTGCCTGCGGGCACATCGTGACTCCCACAGCTAGGCAAAGCGTCAGCACGCTTGAGGCGCCGACAGGTCGCGTTTCCGAAGCCCGCGAACGACACCACAACCGTCTCTTTCTCTCTGCGATCTCCATTCCGCGAGCCTACTAGTAAACGCGAAGCAGCACCGTTCGCGCTAGCTGAGAAAAACAGAATCTGCATATGTGCAGCACAAACTCGCGTGCGACACGCCGATTGCCGAACTCGCATGAGCCCAGGGCAATTGCTGATCAAAGCACAAGGACTGCGAGCGTGGCTGACATCGCGAGCATGCCGAATGCGGGAACCGATTTCGAGATCGGATCGCTGACTTTGATGTGCATCGCGAGGGCACCGAGCATCAGGACCACGAGCACGCCAGCGGCGGGAAGAACCGCTTCGGGGAACCACAGCCCGACGAGTAGCGCAACAGCGCAGGCAAGTTTGAGACCACCGACGAGGAAGTACATGAACGACGGGAGTCCGTAGGTCGCGAACTCCTCCTTCAGGTTCTTCGCTTGACCACCTCGGTAGTTGGTCGCCTTGCCCGTTCTGAGCAGCCAGACATTGAACAACCCGAGCGCGAGGACGACCTGAAGCACCGATGCAATCGTCAAGGTGGGCATGGAGGTGAAGGTACAGCTTTCCGCCTATCGTTGAAGTCGGATTTGGGTTCATCCTCCCCGACTTTCCATGAGTCTCCTGCTTGCAATCCGCTTGATTTCCGCCGCAGCGTTCCTCTACTACGGCATTCGTTGCCTCGCCTCCGCATCCATGGTCGCGGAATTCGAGCGCTATGGAATGCCGCGCATGCGCGTGCTGACGGCAGTGCTTGAGCTGATTGGCGCGCTCGGCCTTCTTCTCGCGCCAACGCATCACTGGGTGATCGCTGCCGCTGCGGGTCTGTGCATGCTCATGGTGGCGGGCCTGATCGTCCGCTTGCGCATCAGTGACCCTTGGTACATGATGCTGCCGGCCTTCCTGCTGATGGTCGCTAATGGTTGGATCGTCGTGAAGACTTGGCGCGGCGGATCGATTTAGCCGCCATCCACGCAGCGCCAAAAAAGAAAAACGCCCGCCTGAGGCGGGCGATCTTTCCCAGTTGCGTTCCTCTGTTGGGTGTCTAGGCCAACGAGTCCCGCGTTGTTGACTCGGAGATGTCCTACGTCTCCGCGTCGAGCAGGCTTGGGAGTCCCTGACCAGGCCTGCTGTGTCCAACAGGAGAAACGACAAAGCAGCCGCTCCATGATCACGAAACTAAGAACATTTTTGGCGCCCCCAATGCGCGTTCGCGGCGCACAAGAGGGGGGGGGCGATTTCAGCCACCCTGCGGGCTGAGGAGCGTTCGCAGTGAGTCTGCAAAGTCCTGCGCGTTGGCGGGGCGCTTGGTTGCATCGAGCGAAAGTGCGTCATCGAGGATCTGGGCGAGACGCGCATCCACATCCGGCGCCGCGACAGCGAGTGGCACCCGAGCATCGAACAGAATGGCCTTCAGCAGCGCCATGGCGCCGCCCGACCGAATGTCGTACGGCAAACTGCCACTGATCATCTCGTACAGGACCACTGCTACCTGATACAGGTCTGTGCGCGAAGTGATCTGATCGCTGCTTCCATCCGCCTGCTCAGGACTCATGTAGGCGAAGGTGCCGACAAGATTCCCGGTCTCGGTGTGGAACCCGGTTCGCCGACCGTCGCTCATCAGTCGCGCGACACCGAAGTCCACAAGTCGTGCTCGCCCTGCGGCATCGACCAGAATGTTGTGTGGCTTGAGATCGCGGTGAATCACGCCAATCTCATGCGAGTGCTTGAGCGCGTCAAGAACCTGAAGGGTCGCATCGATGCGCTGCACAGTGGTGCGCTCTGGTTGGTGTGCCCACTTGTCGATGGTGACTCCATCGACGAAGTCCATCACCAAGTAAGTGTCCCCGTCAACAGTCACGCCGGTCTCATGGAGTCGAACGACTCCGTCATGGTTGAGTCGTGCGAGCACACGACATTCCTGGCGGAAGCGCTCAAGCGATGCACGGCTCGCGCCTTCGGCAATCACCTTGATCGCGACGCTTGCCCCAGTTTCATTGCTGATGCCTTTGTACACGCGCGCGGTTCCACCTTGCGCGAGTTTGCTCTCGACGGTGAATCCGCGAATCACTGGCATTCGCTCGCCCACTTGCTGCACATGAGGTATGCGCGATCCGGAAGCGGTCAGTCCATCGCCATCGCCGTTCGCTGCGATCAGTTCCAGCACCTCGCAAACGATGGTTGAATCCGTGCAAACTCGCCTGAGCCACGCTTCGCGTTCATCGGCGGGTAGATCCATCGCTGCATCGAACAGCGATCGCACAACAGACTGATTTGGAGCGAGGCTCATGAAAGCGCCTCCGGCTCGGTGGATTGATCGATCGAAGAGTCAGCGGTCGCGTCAGTTCGCTCGAATCCATACTGCCGCTCCAGGAACGCCTTTGCGTATCGCCAGTCGCGCGTCACCGTTGGAATGCTCACCTCCAGAAAACACGCGATCGTCGCTGGCTCCATGTTGCCGAAGATGCGCATCTCCGCGACCTTCGCTGCGCGCCCATCAGCCTCCGCCAAACGCCGAAGCGAGTCTTCGAGGTCGATGACGCCGCGCAGACCGGCTGCCGTGTCGATCAAGTCCCAGGACTCGGCCGAGAAATGCACTCCCTTCCCGCCGCGCTTCTTGGAGCCCTTCTTGCGAGCATGATCAATCAGCACCGTGCGCAGCACAGTGGCGGCGGTCGCCATGAAGTGAGACTGATCCTTGAAGTCCGATGGGTCGCGTTCCGCCAACTTCAGGAACGCTTCGTGCACGATTGCCGTGGGCTGCATGGTGTGATCCACGCGCTGCTGGTTCATCAGCGCGCCAGACAGCTCGCGGAGCCGTCCGTAGATGCCATCGAAAAGTTCTTGGAGGGATGGCCTTGCGGCATCGCCTACAGAATCGGCAGACATGGAACCTTCCTCATCACGAACAATCGGACCGCGCAAGCACACACAAGCGCGCCCAGCAATCACTCGGTCGTGATCGTTCCCCCCCAGCCTGCGTTCTAGCGCACACTGCCAGAACGCATACAACCTACTCCGCCCAACGCCACGGGCAAGTGAAACTTCCAATTTTGTTTGTCTTTGACGCAGCCGCCAAAAAGGAAAATGCCCGCTTGCGCGGGCGACCTTTCCTTGGTTTGGCGTGGCGGCGGGGAGCCTCCGTTCGCCAACATGTCGTCGTTTTCGGCGGTGTCCAGCCGCCGAATCCAACCAAACTCGTCCGTTCAGGGGGTCCTGCGCCCTAGCTCGGACTTTGGTTTCTGAGCCCGTCTTGGCTCGTCCACCGTGCTCGGCGGTTCGGGGAGTCCCGTACCCGCAACTGCCTTGCGAAGGGAGAAACGCAAATCGAGTCACTTCTTGATCACAAAGACAACAAAAATTTCAAAAACCCCCGTCGTCGATGTGTGCGTCGACGCCGGGGGCTTGTTGTTCTCCGAGCCCTTCGGGCGCGGAGGGATGAGGCTTGTTGTCAGAAGGGTGAAACGGCTTCCAAAGCACACTGCGATCACCGTCGATGGCAAAATGTCCGCAATTTCCTTTTTGCCTTGAGAATGCGAAAAAGGGATGGTGTGTTTGATGCTCTCCACACCCAAACATCGTTTATCCCCGTGTATGCCACACATCTCTCCGAGCCTGTTGTGCCTCTCGGATCCGACTCTGTCTATTGAGAGTGTCGAGGGAGCGGTCTTTGACTTTCATGGTTCGGCAGTCGTTCGTGAGGTATTGGTCGTCACGAAACAGCCGCGCCCATTCGAGGTCAGTGATCCAGCGCTGCGCGGCAGCATGAGGAGCACCGTGTCGCTGCACGCGCTGCAAGCGTGGCTGCTGGGTGGGGGACCAACCACTCTTCGAGCCGTGTGGCGTGTGCGGGGAGCGCGGGGGCTTGTGGTCAATCTTCGATGCTTGGCGCTGGGTGGCATCAACGAAGTCAGCGTGACGCGCGCAGGCGAAACTGTGATGGAAGATGAGTGCCAGAGTGGTGCCTGTGTAAGAACGCTCGAATTGACCGAAGGCGACTATGTGCTCCGTGCATGGACACTTGATGGTCAACTCGCAGTTCATGTGAACGCCGAACAGCCCGCGTCCACCGAAGCGAACTCCTAACGAGGTTGTCCGCGCGCTGATGCGCGCGTTCAAACAGTCTGCCCGCGCGCTGATGCGCGCGTTCAAACAATCTGCCCGCGCGCTGATGCGCGCGTTCAAACAATCTGTCCGCGCGCGGGTCAGAGCAAGCCTGCCGGGGCTCAGACAGCTCTCGCCTGCTCCACGCGGCTGCGCCGCGCGTTCGCAGGCTCGAGAACTCGCCCGGCAGAGCTTGCTCCTCCCGCGCGCGGGGCGCGGGCCCGTCCATCAGCGGCTCGATGTCGCTGACCGAGGTTGGTCTGGCCCGCGTGCGCGAGGAGCGTGAGCGCAATCTGAACGATAGCCTCACAATCTGTCCTCGATCTTTCCGTACCTTTGGCGCCCAAAGTCAGCCTCCGAGAGTTTCGAACGGATCTCCAGTGACCCCCCAACCAACCGATTCCCGTGTGCGGGGCTGCGCTGTTTCATCGAACGCGCACCCTTTCGCAATTTGGCTTGCCGTGTGCCTCCCGCTTTGGAGCGCGTCGCTGCTCCTCTGCACCAATGCTGCGGCGCAAGCTCCCGCGACAAAGCCCGCCGTTCTATCGAAGCCCGCCGCGTCGGCAAAGGCACCCACTCCCGCAGGCGCACCTGCGGCGCCATCGTCCACCGAGTCTGGGTCGACTCCCGAGTCCCCGGAAAAAGCGCCACCGACACTTGAGGAGACGCGTTTGACGCTGTCGAAGTGGATCGAGACGCAGCAGATCATCTCGAAGGAACGAAATGATTGGCAGCAAGGCAAGGAGATTCTGCAGGGGCGTATCGAACTTGTCGGCAAGGAAGTCAGCCAGTTGCGCGAGCGGATCACGCAATCGGAATCCGCGGTGGCAGAGTCGCACAAGAAGCGCGACGAACTATCTGCGCAGAATGAGCAGTTGAAGGAAGTGGGTGCGCAGCTTGCCCGCGCCGTGACCGAGATGGAGTCGCAGGTTCGCAAACTGGCAAAGTTGGCGCCCGAGGGTGTCGCCACTCGCCTCACGCCGCTGCTGCAGCGCATCCCCCCAGATCCTGAGAAGACACGCATATCCACGGCTGAGCGCTTTCAGAACGTGCTCGGCATTCTCAACGAACTGAACAAGGCAAACAGCGAGATCACGATCGCCTACGAGATTCGACAACTCTCCGACGGATCGTCGAGCGAAGTGCAGGTCATCTATGTCGGACTCGCGCAGGCATATTTCCTCAGTCCGCGCGGTGAGGCTGGAATTGGCAAGCCGACCGACAACGGTTGGCAGTGGCGCGCGGCAAATGATCAAGCTAGCGCCATCCTGACCGCGCTCGAAATCATTCAGGGGAAGCATCCCCCGTCGTTCGTCGCACTTCCGATCACCATCCAATGAACCGCACCGCTTCCATTTTCATCCTCGCGCTTGTTGCCGGAAACGTTGCAGCCGCTCGAGTGCACGCGCTGCCACAGGCCGCATCGACACCACCAGCCGAATCGTCGGAAGAGTCGGGGCGTGCCATGAGGAGCGCGGGCGCGGCCGCGGATGGCGAACTCGCCAAGAGCATCAGTGAACTCAATGACACGCGCGCGCGGATCGCCGCCGAGAAGCTGCCGATGGCGCAGGAACTCACTGGTCTTGAGGAGAATGTGATCGAACTTCGCAAAGAGGGTGATCGAGTGCAGCGCCTCGTCGATGCTGGCGCGCTCGAGATCGGAACGCTGCAAGCCGAGATGAAGGCGCGGCAGGACGAGTTGTCGTACATGAGCAGCCTGCTTGACGAGTATGCGCGCACTTTCGAAACCAAGATCAATGTGGGTGAAGTGCAACTCTTTGCGCAGCCCATCGAAGCAACCAAGAGTGCCCTCGAGAACAAGACTCTGACACCCAGTGAGCGTTTCTCGACGCAGACACTCTTCGTCAATCTGACGCTTCAGAGGCTGTTTGACATGGTGGGTGGACATCGCTTTCAGGGAACGGGTGTCGACATGCTCGGGACCGTCATGAATGGTCAGTTCGCGATGATTGGGCCAATCTCGCTCTTTAGCGCCGACTCTGGCGACGCGGGCATCGCGGTTCCGCAGGCCGGCTCGGCGAATCCGCTGATCCGCACGCTCGAAGGTGGTCTTGCGGATGCCGTGCGACCGCTCGTTGCGTCAGGCGAGGGAACGCTTCCGCTCGATCCATCACGCGGAGGCGCGCTGAAGGCGTTGGTGCAGAAGGCGAGCCTTGTTCACATCTTCATCAAGGGTGGGCCGATCATGTGGCCCATGTTGTTCGCATCGATCGTCGCTCTCGCTGTGGCGCTCGAGCGCGTGATTTTCCTGCTGAACGAGCAGCGAAAGCGAAGTGCGAAGGCGGTTTCCAACTTCTTTGTTGAAGTCGGCAAGGGCGATCTTGACGCCGCCCTCACCGTCTCCAAAAACTCGAAGGATGCAATCGTGACAACGCTCGGCTACGCGCTTGAACACCGTGATCAGTCGCTCGGTCACGCGCTTGCCTACGCCGAAACCCGCACACTCAAGCGGTATCGACGCGGCCTGCCTGTGCTCGACACGGTGATCACGCTTGCGCCGCTGCTTGGTCTGCTCGGCACTGTGACGGGCATGATGGGGTCGTTCGCCGTCATCGGCGGCGACCTGAGTTCGCCTGGTGCGATCACTGGAGGTATCGCAGAGGCGCTCATTGCGACCGCTTTTGGTCTCATTATTGCGATCGTTTGCCTCATTCCGTTCAACTACCTGAACAGTCGCATCGAAACGATGGAAGGTGAACTGCTTGCGTGCGGCGAGCAGTTGAAACTGCTGATCGAAGGGCGCCCTGCAGTGTTATCTGCGGCTGAGGCGCGCGAGTCGCATGCGCCGCACAGCGGACCAGTGCCCGTCGGGGCAGGAGCCTGACAATGGCTGGTGGCGGCGGCGGCAATCGGCGTGGCAAGAAGAAGTCTGCACGCATCGAGATCATTCCGCTGATCGACATCATCTTCTTCCTGCTCGCGACCTTCATCATGGTTTCGCTCAGCATGTCCAAGAACCAGGGTGTGCAAGTCGCGCTCCCGGGCGCGTCCACCGCGCAGTCTTTGGGCGATCAGCAGGAGATGGACAAGGCCGTCACGCTGAGCGTCAATGAGAAGGGGGAGATCTTCTTCAACAAGGACAAGATTTTGCTCTCGCAGTTGCCGCTCAAGCTGCAGACTTACAAACTCACGGCGAAGGACCCAAAGGTCATCATCAACAGTGATGGAGCCGCAGATTTCAAGTTTGTCGTTGGCGTGCTCGATGAGGTACGCAAGATTGGAATCGCCAAGGTAGGCATCAGCACGGACAAGAAGTGATGTCGCCCTCTGGAGTTCTGTTCTTCATTGCCGCCGTCGTCATTCACGCGGCCATCCTGCTCTTCGGCGGGCTGCTGTTCATGCACGAAGAACAGGCAACGAGCAAGCGCGATGTGGAGATCGTTTCGGAGGATGTGAATCAAGACAAGGAAGAAGCGAAGCCGGAAGAGCAGAAGCCCGAGGAGATCAAGGAGCAGGAGGAACAGCCACCCGACGCCAATCAGGCGCTGCCGAGCACGGTCGATCAAGTTTCCACGAGTGATGATGCGCCTGCCCTTGATGCCGCGAGTCTCAGCGCGCTCGAAGCGGCGCTTGGCGGCGCTGGCGGCGCTGGCGATTTTGGCGGCGGGGGCGCATCGCTCGCCTCGGGTGGGAGAATTGGCGGCACAGGCAAGGGCGGGGCTACGGAGGAAGAGGAGTTCTCGGGTGCGTTCAGTATGTCGGAGATTGATCAGCGGCCGCGCGCGCTGATGCAGGTTGCGGCCACCTATCCGTCGGAGATGCGTGCGCGTAAGGCGGAAGGAGTCGTGACCGTCATCTTTGTCGTGGATGAGACGGGACGCGTGGTGAACCCGCGCGTCGAGAAGGCGACTCATGCCGAGTTTGAGAAGCCGGCACTCGAAGCCGTTCGCCAATGGAAGTTTGAGCCAGCCATCAAGGGCGGCAAGCGCGTCAGCTGCCGCATGCGAGTCCCCTTTCGGTTCCAACCAAAATGACCCAATCGAAGCGCACTTTCCCAACCGTTCTCACTGCTCTTCGTGCAATCGCCATCGCCGTGTGCGCCGCGAGATCCTTGGCGTCAGCGGCTGCGGATCAGGACAAAGGGCCTGGAGGTATCTGGAAGCCGCCGAGCCCATCGATGCAAGTCGGGACCGCGGACCTGCGCTCCGTGTGGGAAGATCCAACTTTCCAGAAGTCGTTTGTGGCCGGCTACGGCGTGAATCCTGATGTGGAGCCGCGCATTTCGTCCGACGATATGGCGCTTCTCGAGTTGGTTCGTCAACTGATGCCTGATGAACTCGCGGCAGCCGAGGCGCTTCTTCGCGACTCGATTCGTCATGAGACATCGGCTGTGTTCGACCTGACGCTCGGCGGCATCCAGTACCAGCAGGAGCGTGCGGACGATGCGCTGGCGAACTATCGGCGTGCAGTCGAGAAGTATCCGAACTTCCGCCGCGCTTACCGCAGCATCGGACTCATCTGCGTTCGCAAGGGTCAGCTCGATGACGCCATCAATGCCTTCAACAAGATGATCGAACTCGGCGGCGCAGACGCGTACTCCTACGGCCTGCTTGGCTACTGCCACTCGCAGAAGCAGGACTACCAGCCAGCTGAGGCCGCGTATCGAAATGCGCTGCTGTTGCAGCCGACGAATGTGGAGTGGCGGCTTGGGTTGACTCGGGCAGTTTTCAAACAGGGCAAGTTCGAGGACGCGGCCAGCCTGCTCGATGTGCTGATCCAGACGTACCCAGAGAAGGCAGACTTCTGGCTGCTGCAGGCACACACCTACCTCGGACTCAAGGAACCCGAGAAGGCGGCTGTCAATCTTGAGGCGCTCGACGCGATCGGCAAGTCGTCCGTGGACAGCCTCTTTACCCTCGGGGACATCTATTTGTCCGAGGCGCTGCTCGACTTGGCCCTGAACGCCTATCAACGGGCGCTTCTCAAAGACTTGTCGCAGTCACCTGCGCGCATCATTCGCAGCACGGAAGGTCTTGCGGCGAGAGGCGGACTCGATCAGGCGCGCGCGCTGATCGCGAAAGTGAAGGAATCGGCCTCGGAGTCCATCGGTGACACTGACAAGCGAAAGTTGCTGAAGTTGGAGGCGCGCCTTTCGATGGCGGGCGGGGCAGGAGATGAGGAAACTGCCCGCGTGCTCGAAGAAGTGATCGAACTCGACCCGCTCGACGGCGAGGCGCTCATGCTGCTCGGGCAGTATCACAACCGCGGAGGGCGCCCCGATCAGGCGATTCTTTACTACGAACGGGCGGCGCGCCTCGATTCCTTTGCCGCAAATGCAAAGGTCAAGATGGCGCAGGTGTATGTGGGACAGGGACGGTTTGGCGATGCGCTTCCGCTGCTTCGCGATGCACAGTCGATCCGGCCGCGCGAAGATGTCGCTCGGTACATCGAGCAAGTCGAGCGCGCTTCCAAAGGACGGAAGTGAAAGCACTTGAGCGCGAACGATTCCTGAACCGAGCCTGAATGAATCATTCGCGAATGGCTTGGAAGAACTGAAACATCGCAGGCCAGAATTCGAACTCACAAGGGGCGGTATGTATCGCTTCCTCCGTGAGTTGAGTCTGCTGTTGACATCCGTTCCCCGCCTACCTAGGAGAATTTTTCCAATGAAGTCGAATGTCATGCTCTCGTGTCTCGTTGCGGCAGTGGCTGTTCAGGCCAACGCCGCTGAGATTTTGGTTTCAGGTGATATCACCACATCGGTCACCTGGACCGCCAACAACGTCTACAACCTGCAAGGGCAGGTCTTTGTCCAGCCGGGTGCCACCATCACCATCGAGCCTGGCACGATTGTCGCCAGCAGCGCGGGTGGTTCGTTGGCTGTCACCCGCGGTGCTCGCATTGACTGCGAAGGCACTGCCGACAACCCGATCATCTTTACCTCGAAGACGGACTACAACTCTTGGACGCCCGCGAATCCACGCGGTCAGTGGCGCGCCGCATGCAACGAGTGGGGCAACCTCACGATCATGGGCCGCGGATTCATCGGAAAGTATGGCAACGGCGCTCCCTCGGGCAACACGG
>Ga0172373_10008679_pt1 | contig 12846 bp, 8 predicted proteins | sample Lak10m_2_FD_114546 | JGI IMG/M metagenome (GOLD analysis project Ga0172373, IMG submission 114546) | Freshwater microbial communities from Kabuno Bay, South-Kivu, Congo - kab_092012_10m | ecosystem: Environmental > Aquatic > Freshwater > Lake | place: Democratic Republic of the Congo: South-Kivu... | reverse complement strand
CGTGCGGGTGATGGACAACATGGTGGGCGGCCGCGTCGATAATGTCGCGCACCATGCCAAGACCCCCGGGTTCGTGCTCGAGGAACGCGACATCCGGAGCTACCAGCCGGGCGATCCACTGTTCAGCGGGGCGAAATACGTCTTCCACTTCGCCGGGATCGGCGACATCGTCCCGTCGATCGAGCGGCCGATGGAGTACATGTCTGCCAACGTCCAGGGCACGGTGCACATGCTCGAGTGCGCGCGTCAGGCCGGGGTCGAAAAGTTCGTCTATGCCGCGTCGTCCTCGTGCTACGGCCTTGCGAGCGTGCCCACTAGGGAAGATCACCCCCTCCAGCCGGCCTATCCCTACGCGCTGTCCAAGTACCAGGGCGAGCAAGCTGCGTTCCATTGGCACGCCGTGTACAAGCTGCCAGTCAATTCGATCCGAATCTTCAACGCCTATGGAACGCGCTCGCGTACGTCGGGCGCCTACGGCGCGGTTTTCGGCGTCTTCCTGCGCCAGAAGCTCGCTGGCAAGCCTTACACCGTCGTCGGCGACGGCACGCAATCCCGGGATTTCCTGTACGTCACCGATGTCGCCAGTGCGTTTCTGGCGGCGGCGGAGACCCCGCACACGGGCCGGGTCTGGAACCTGGGCGCTGGCAATCCGCAATCCGTAAATCGGTTGGTCGAGCTTCTGGGCGGCGACAAGACCTATATCCCAAAGCGGCCCGGCGAGCCGGACTGCACCCACGCAGACATCACCAGGATCACGGCCGAGCTCGGCTGGAAGCCGCGCGTCAGCTTCGAGGAGGGCGTGTCCCGGATCGTCGCCAACATCGACTACTGGAGGAATGCGCCCCTCTGGGACCCCGAGTCGATCGCAAATGCGACCAAGACCTGGTTCGAGTTCCTTTCGCCGCAAGGGAAGCGCTGATGGATACCGCGAGCAAGCACATCTTCTCCCACAAGATCAAGACGCCGGAACAGATCCGGGACGCGATCGGGCCGAGGCCCCGAAAGAAGCGCGTGATCATGTGCCATGGCACGTTCGACGTTGTTCACCCGGGGCACGTCCGGCACCTGCTGTATGCGAAGACCAAGGCGGACGTCCTCGTCGCGAGCCTCACGGCGGACGAGCACATCATGAAGGGCAACCTTCGGCCGTACGTCCCCCAGGAGCTTCGCGCCATCAACCTCGCCGCGCTCGAGATGGTGGACTACGTGGTGATCGACAAGGATCCGACGCCGCTCCGCAACCTCGCGCTGATCCAGCCCGACTTCTTCGCCAAGGGATACGAGTACACAGCCGGCGTCGTGCATCCCAAGACGCAGGAGGAGATCAACGTTCTAGAGTCGTACGGCGGGGAAATGATCTTCACGCCGGGAGACATCGTCTACTCGTCGTCCGCGCTGCTGGAGCTGGCCCCGCCGGACATCGGCGTCGACAAGCTCCTGATGCTGATGCAGGGCGAAGGCATCAGCTTCAAGGACCTGCGCGACGCGCTTGGCAAGTTGAAGGGCCTGCGCGCCCACGTGGTGGGCGACACCATCGTGGACAGCTACACGTATACCTCGATGATCGGCGGCATGACCAAGACCCCGACGATCAGCGTGCGCTTCGAGAAGAAGACCGACTACGTCGGCGGTGCCGGTATCGTCGCCAAGCACCTTAAGGCTGCGGGTGCCGAGGTTACCTTCTCGACGGTACTCGGCAACGACGAGTACCGCAAGTTCGTTCTCGACGATCTCAACACCTTCGGCGTGCACTGCCTGCCGATCGTCGACGAGACCCGGCCGACGACCAACAAGAACGCGATCGTGACCGAGGGCTATCGCCTGCTCAAGGTCGACACGCTCGACAACCGCTCGATTTCCGACAAGATCGTCGAGCAACTCAGGCGCCAGGTCGCGGACACTCGCGCCGACGCGGTGGTGTTCAGCGATTTCCGGCACGGCATGTTCAACCGCGGCACCATCCCGCAGCTCACCGGCGCGATCCCCTCGGGGATGTTCCGGGTCGCCGACAGCCAGGTCGCGAGCCGCTGGGGCAACATCCTCGAGTTCCAGGGCTTCGACCTCATCACGCCGAACGAGCGCGAGGCGCGGTTCTCCCTCGGCGACCAGGACTCGGTGGTGCGCCCGCTCGCGCTCGAGCTGCACAGGCGCTCGAACTGCAAGACGCTCATCCTCAAGTGCGGCGACCGGGGCATCATTACCTATCGCTCGAATTCGCCGACCGATTTCCGGGCCTTCTTCACGCTCGAATCGTTCGCCGACCGCGTGGTGGATGCAGTAGGCGCCGGAGACGCGCTGCTCGCCTATGCGACCCTTGCTCTCGTCGCCACCAAGAACGAGGTCATCGCCTCGATTCTCGGCAACATGGCGGCCGGCATCGAGTGCGAGCACGACGGCAATCATCCCGTGACGCCGGACCTCGTCCTCAAGAAGATCGACGCGGTCGAGAAGCGCGCCCACTTCGAGTAGGCCTCGCGTCCGATGCGTGTCATCGTCGCCGGGCTCGGCGTCCAGGGACAGAAGCGCCGCGCAGTGGCGGGGACCGAGGTCGTGGCGACGGTGGACCCGTTCCATCCCGAGGCGCAGTACAAGCACGTCGCCGACGTGCCCGTCGGCAGCTACGACGCCGCGCTGCTGTGCATCCCCGACGAGCCGAAGATCGAGATCATCGATTTCCTGCTCTCGAACGGAAAACATCTCCTGGTCGAGAAGCCGCTATTCGCGAAGAGCACCTCCGATCTGGTCCGCCTCAAGTCCCTGGCCGAGGGGAAGCGCGCGGTCTGCTACACCGCCTACAACCACCGCTTCGAGCCGCACTTCGTGCGCATGAAGTCGCTCCTCGACTCGGGGCGTCTAGGCAAGGTGTACGCGTTGCGGATGTTCTACGGCAACGGCACGGCCCGCCTCGTGCGGGACTCGGCCTGGCGCGACCAGGGGGCGGGCGTACTCCCCGACCTCGGGTCCCACCTGCTGGACACGGCGCTCTTCTGGTTCGGGCAGCCGACGGCGCCGTTCCGGCTGCATTCGACCAACCGGTTCGAGAACCGGGCGCCCGATCACGTCGCTTTCGGCTCCAACGGGTTGCCGCTCCTGCAAATGGAGATGACGCTGCTGACCTGGCGCAATCACTTCTATGCCGATGTCTTCGCCGAGAAGGGTAGCGCCCACATCCAGTCGCTTTGCAAGTGGGGTCCCAGCACGTTCACGGTGCGCGACCGGAAGCTGCCCAGCGGGCGCCCTGACGAAGAGTCCGTGACGCTGGTCCAGCCCGATCCGACCTGGGCGATCGAGTACGAGCATTTCAAGCGGCTCTGCGAGCGCGGCGAGAGCAACATCGAGAACGACATCTGGATCAACGACACGCTTGCCGACCTGACGAAGCAGGTTCTCGGAGAGGGCGCATGAAGCACGTCTTCGCGACGCAGACCCGACCGGCGCGAGCCGTGGTCCTCGGGGCGGGCGGATTCATCGGCGGCGCGATCGCGCGCCGCCTTGAGGTTGCCGGAATCCCGGTGCGGCGACTTGGCCGACCCGACCACGACCTCATGGCGTCTGGCGCGACATCGCGCCTTGCGGACGAACTGCGTCCGGACGACGTGCTGGTGTTCGCCTCGGCCAAGGCGCCCTGCAAGGATCTCGCGATGCTGCGGGAGAACATCCTGATGGCCGAGACGGTCTGCGGCGCGCTCGCCCGCCGAAGCGTCGCCCATGTCCTCTATGTCAGTTCCGACGCCGTGTACAAGGACTCGTCGTCGCCGCTCACCGAAGTGTCCTGCGCGGAGCCGGGCGCGCTGCACGGCGTCATGCACCTTGCGCGAGAGGTGGCCCTGCGCGCCTCGCACGCCGGCCCGCTGGCGATCCTACGGCCGACGCTGGTCTACGGGCTCGACGATCCGCACAACGGCTACGGGCCGAACCGCTTCAGGCGCGTTGCCGCCGCCGGCAAGGAGATCGTCCTCTTCGGCGAAGGAGAAGAGCGCCGCGACCACGTTGACGTCGAGGACGTCGCAGAGCTGGCGTACAGGATGGTGCTGATGCGTACCGACGGCGCCGCGAACGCGGTCTCCGGCGAAGTCGTGTCGTTTCGCGAGTTGGCGGAGTTCGCCGCATCGGCGTTCGAGCCGAGGGTGGCGGTGAAGGGCAGCCCGCGCACCGGCCCGATGCCGCACGACGGCTACCGTCCGTTCGACAATCGCGCCGTGCTGGATGCGTTCCCGGGATTCCAGTTCCGGGGCTGGAAGGAAGGCCTCGCGCGCGTCCACGAACTGCAGAAGGGGGCGCGATGAAGCCCACCATCGGGTTTGCCGGAATGACCCACCTCGGCCTCGTGTCGGGGGTGTCTGCCTCCGAGAAAGGCTTTCGGGTCGTCTGCTTCGATCCGGATCCCGCTCGCATTGGACAGCTTGCGCAGGCCCGCCTGCCGGTTTCGGAGCCCCAACTCGACGATCTCGTGGCGAAGAATGCATCGCGCCTGAGCTTCACGGCACTGCCTGCCGACCTCGCGTCCTGCGACGTGATCTACGTGGCGCCCGACGTGGCGACCGACGACCAGGGAGCGAGCGACCTTGGCACGATCAACGCGCTCCTCGAGGTGGTTTTCGATGCGGCACGCGCCGATGCCGTGATCGTGGTGCTCTCCCAGGTCCCGCCCGGGTTCACGCGTGGCAAGCAGCGCCCCGGGAGGCTTCTCTATTATCAAGTCGAAACCCTGATCTTCGGCCGTGCGGTCGAGCGTGCGCTCTATCCGGAGCGCTACATCCTCGGCTGCGCGGATCCCTCGCAGCCACTGCCGGCGCCGTTCCGCACCTTCCTCGAAGCGCACGGCTGCCCGCTGCTGCCGATGCGATACGAAAGCGCCGAGCTCGCGAAGATCTCGATCAACATGTGCCTCGTCGCCTCAGTATCGACCGCCAACACGCTTGCCGAGCTCTGCGAGAAGATCGGCGCGGACTGGTCCGAGATCGTCCCCGCGTTGAAGCTCGACCGGCGAATCGGCCAGTACTCCTACCTTGCTCCAGGCCTTGGCATCGCCGGAGGCAATCTCGAGCGCGACCTCGCCACGGTGTGCAGCTTTGCGGATCGCTTGGGTACCGACGCCGGTGTGGTGCGCGCATGGATCGCGAACAGCCGGCACCGGCGCGACTGGGCGTTGCGCACGTTGCACCGAGAGGTCCTGTCGAAGATCGACGATCCGGTGATCGCCGTCCTCGGCTTGGCTTACAAGCAGGATACGCACTCGACGAAGAACTCACCGTCGCTCGCGCTCCTGTCGCACCTCCATCCCTTCCGCGTGCGACTGTTCGATCCGGTCGTGCCGGCGAGTGCCGCGGCGCATCCGCGCGCGACGCCGTGCGCATCCGAACTCGAGGCGTGCGACGGCGCCGACGTCCTCGTGGTGATGACCCCGTGGGGCCAGTTCGGCAAGCTCGATCCCGCCGCGATCGGCGGCAAGCTGCGGCGCAAGCTGCTGCTCGACCCCTACGCGGTGCTGAAGGCGGGGGCCTGCCGGGCTACCGGGTTGCGTTACTTCACCCTCGGTGTCGAGGGCTAGAACCATGATCGTCCACCATCTTCCCGAACCCAGGAATCCGTCGCGGGTCGTCGTGATCGGCGCCAGAGGCTTCATTGGTGCCGCACTACTCCGGCAGTTCGGCTCCGTGGGAGTCCCCGTGCTTGGACTCTCCAGCACGGACATCGACCTTTGTTCCGATGGCGCCGGCGAGCGCCTTGCCGCTCGCCTGAAGGCGGACGACACCGTCTTGATGCTGGCGGCCCTCACGCCTGACAAGGGGCGCGGGGTTGCGACGATGATCCGCAACCTGGCCATGATGGAGCAGTTTTGCGCCGCGCTCGCCAAGGCCGGTTGCGCACACCTGGTCTACTTCAGTTCCGACGCGGTCTACGGGCTCGGGCCCGCACGAGTCACCGAGGAGACGTCGGCGGCGCCGCAGGACCTGTACGGAACGATGCACCTGGCGCGGGAGCTCATGGCGCGGGAGGTGAAGGCGCCCGTGCTGGTCCTGCGACCCACGCTCGTCTACGGCGCAGGCGACACCCACAACGCCTACGGCCCCAACCGGTTCCGGCGCTCTGCGGTCGCCGACGGCCGCATCACGCTGTTCGGCGGCGGCGAGGAAACCCGCGACCACGTGTACGTGGACGACGTCGCGGCCCTTGCCCTGCGCGCCGTTCGCAGCCGCAGCGCGGGCGTGCTGAACGTGGCGACCGGCGTCTCGACCACGTTCCGGCGCGTCGCGGAGCTCGTCGCGTCGGCGGCCACTAGGCCGGTCGAGATCGTCACCACGCCGCGCGCGGTGCCGGTCACGCACCGACACTACGACATTACGAACCTCTTGAAGGCGTTCGCGGATTTCCGCTTCCGGGGCCTGGGGGATGGAATCGCGGGGGTCCGAGAGTAGGCATGGGCGCCGGCGATCGCGAGCCGCGCATTGCTGTTCATCATGTCGGCGGACGGGCCGGGAGCCGATCTTTTCCCGACATGCCCGCCTTCGAGCGGGATCTTGTGAATGTCCTCTACGAGGCGGATCCGAGCTGCATCGAGCAGATCCGCCTCGCTAACGCAGGTCGCGACTCGGAACTCCTCGTTGTTGGGGCAGCGCTTGGGGGAATTCGCACTGGGCGGGCGAAGTTGCACCTGAACTATGACCCGTATACAAGTTCGCTTCTCCCCTTTGACGACGCATACGCAGGTCACTACTACTTCGACAACGATTGCGACTACGTCTTCGGCGATACCTTCGCCCCCGTCGATACGCTCGAAGTGCCGCTGGAGACATTAGACGACTTGTGCGCTACCCGCCCGGAACTGCCGGCGCCGGACTTCCTCTCCATCGACACGCAAGGATCGGAATTGGACATCCTCGCCGGGGCTGAGCGCGTACTTGGATCTGATGTCGTTGCGATCGTCTGCGAAGTGGAGTTCCAGCCAATCTACCGCGAGCAGCCGCTATTTGGCGACGTTTCCCGCTTTCTAGCAATTCGCGGGTTCCAGTTTGTGAGGTTCCTGGTCGGGATGCAGGTCGCGCCGCATCGGGCGCCGATCGGCTTGCGGGCCGACGGTTTCCACCTCTTCGATGATGCACTGTTCCTGCGCCGCATCCCTTCAATCGAACGCGAAGGCATACCATCGGCCCGACGTCGGCAGATGCTGCTCAAGCTGGCCTTCATCTCAATTGCCTATCGCCAGCTGGAATACGCAATCCTCTGTCTGGAAGCGGCGTACAAGTACCCGAAGGAAGCGCCCTTGCAGGGCGCACCCGAGCCGGCGTACATCCGGTTTCTCGAGGGCTTGAGGGAATGCATTGCAGGGCATCCGAAGAGCTTTCCCCGAAGTTTCGCCCAGAAGCAATCGCTTCGGGAAAGTCGCGCTCGATTCTCGGCGGACGGCGTGCGCAAGACCCCGCGTGGCCTGGACATCGTGCTCTCGCGTGCAGATCTGGCTCAGGCATCCGAAGTCGAGCAGTATCTGCACCAGCATGGTTTTGGCGCGCTCGCGGAAGGCGTTCGCAACCGACGACTCGTGCATACCAGGATCAAGGCATTCCTTGACGCCAATCCGGACTTCGACCGGAACAACGTCGTGAGCGGACTCACCGTCCGCGTCGAATAAGGGACGGAACATGGCAGAAATCAACCTGCTCGCGAGATACCCGAAGGCGAAGCGCAACGTCAAGGCGCGCATGGCCCACAAGGAGGAGAACCGGCGGATTGCACTCCAGTTCGGTCGGGAGTACTTCGATGGCACGCGGGAGCAAGGATACGGAGGGTATCGCTACGATGGTCGTTGGATCCCCATCGCAGAGGACATGGTTCGACACTTTGGGCTTAACAGCGGCAATCGTGTGCTCGACGTCGGGTGTGGCAAGGGCTTCCTTGCTAAGGACCTCATGAATGTCTGCCCCGGTCTGGAGGTGTTCGGTCTCGACATCTCCGACTATGCGGTACGAAATTGCGAACCGGAAGTGATCGGACGGCTCCAAGTCGGGAACGCTGTGGCTATGCCATTCCCCGATGCATGTTTCGACGCAGTAATTGCGATCAATACCGTGCACAACCTCGAACGCTCCGGATGCATACAAGCGCTGCGGGAGATTCAGCGCGTATCACGAGGCAACTCCTACGTGCAGATCGACGCGTATCGCAATCCTGAGGAAAGAAAGTTATTTGAGGATTGGATGCTTACCGCACGAACGTACGGTACCCCCGAAGATTGGGAACAGATCTTGGCCGAGGCCGGCTACACGGGTGACTACTTCTGGACGATTCTGGAGATAGACCCCGAGTGGACGCAAACCTAATTGGGTCAACCTAGCGCTACGGAACTGATAGACATCCGGACTGCTCTCGGCAATCGTGGTGGAAGTTTCCAGATGCCTACGGGGCGGGCGGTACTATTGCCGGAAGCTTGATTATCGTCCAACGATCCAAGGGTGACCGATCCCGAGCCACGATGCTGGCGCTGAGGCCGTTTATGGATCCGCTCTCCGCCGCGATCGACAGGGCTGTGCGACTGCAGCCGAAGGCACCCTCCGATGCGGCGACCGCCTCGTCAATAGGCAGACGTGTTGCAGAGTAGACTTCGGACACTCGGTTGCCTCCCTCGCCAATAGATCGTCGCAAGCGTAGCGCGCGTAGTGCATGTATGCCGTAATTGAACCCTGGGTGCATATGGTAGCAAAGCGCAAACTCAGGATTCCGGTACTTGAGTTTCTCCCGGTCAGCGAACCACTTGTAGATGTCTGTACCGACTGGTCGCATTCCCTTCCCGTCGTCAAAGTAACTCGGTTCCTGAAAGAACCTAGGGTCAATGTACGCCCATGACCCAGTCTTGGCTGCTACGGGTGCGCCATAACTATTGACAACGAAACTTGCCCCCTTGAATGGCGGCCGATCCAAGAGTTTGAACACATCCGCGCCAATCGGCGGAGCGATTTCCAGATGCGCCTTCTGAAGTCCTACCCAGAAGATTCCGAGGAATACCGCCAAGAGCACCCATGCTGCAAGCGGTAGGTAGGCGATAGACCGGCTCTCACACATCCTTCGAGCAACCAATACTGAGTCGAGCACGCAAAGCGCAGACCAACTCAGCAACGGAAGTAGTATGAACACAAGCATTGGCGCGAATCTCTGCAGGTTGATCACTTGCATGTACCCCGGAGAGAAGTAGTACGCCAAGACGTACGCAACCCCGAGGATGGAGATGATTCGCGCAATGCGAGAATGCTCACGATCGCGCGCACGTGCGAATCCAGCCTTGGCTGCGAACACTATCCACCACAAACCGCACGTGATCGTCAGTGCTGCAAACGCCTTTGGCGCGCCGCTGCCGTGCCAAGGGAGTAGCACGTACGCCCACACTGCGTGCATATCGCCGAGCGGTACGCGGTACAGCGCACCATGAGAAAGCAATAAGCCAACCAAGGCACAGCAGTACACAATCACAAGTAGCGGGGTCTGCAAGTGAAGCCGGCGATCCGGCCCTGCAAGCAAGGTGATCATCAGGCCTTGCATGGCCAGCAAGCCCAACACCGGCAGATCGCGATAGCCGATAGATGCCGTGTTGATCTCAGCGGTTGGTGACTCAAGGCGTGTTGTAAACAGAACTACAGTGAACAGAGAGCACACGGCGAACCAGGCGCACCAGTGAACACCAAATCTCAAGGTCGCCCGGCCGGAGGATGTTGAAACAGACGCGTACTGAACGCCGCGATTGAGTGTCGAAAGCAGTCGACCAAGTACCAGCGCGAGCGCCAAGAAGGAAAGGTATGGCGTCAGTACGGAGAATCCAAATACAAATAGGCTACGCACCATGATGTATGGGTGCGTGTAAAGCGAACTGTCGACCAGTACTTCCCAAAACACGACCTTGTGTGCCAGGAAGAACTGGCGCCAGCGATCTGCGACTGCAGGGTCCGTGCCTATGTGATTGCGTGCGACGAAAGTCAGGTAGAGATCTTCGCGAAATCCATCCCAACCGTAGTAACCGATCAATTGAGCGACGAACACGGCGACGCTGATCGCCGCGGCACCAATCACGACCAATGCCGCCATGATTACGCGACTGCGCCCCGCGGTTCGCAAGCAATACAGCACGAAGAGCGCCGCTACCGAGAACGTGAACACGGCGAGCATCAGGTCAAAGTAAGCGACGCATGCGGCAGCAGCGACACAAACTGCTAGCCAGCGTCGTCCCCCGTTGCAAAAATAGCGTTGCAGGGCCAGCAAGATGGCAAACAGCAGAAAGCCATGCCAAACCTTGAAAGTATTGACGATCCACTGGGCGGACAAAATGTAGCTGCTGAGAAACAGCATCGCAACCAAGAATCCAAATGCCTGGGACGCCACTTCGCGAAAGAACAGGTAGATCAGCAGAATCGTTGCCAAACCCACCGTGAACGTAGTACAGACGATCTGGGATTCCACCGTCCGCAAGCCCGCGACGTACATCAAGTAGGCCGGAATCCTGGGAAAATTCCCTTGATGTGTATACACGTAGGGATGGGCTGCGGGATCGGGCCCGTATGCCTCGTCGGTAAGACCCAAGCTCGCCGATAACGGGAAGTCATGGAGGTTGCGGCCGTGCACGTATGCGGAAAACGACTCGTTGTTGTCGAACACGTACGGGAGGCCGTCAGTCTTGGCCAATAGCAGACCGTACGCAGCTACAAACAGGAGCACCAGACCCCACAGAGGTCGATCCTGGAACGATGCGCGCATTAGCGATGCGAGACGGCTCATAAGCCGCCGCGTAAGTCGAATATCACGTGCCTGGGACCGCGATCTACAACTGGGAACCGTGCCCCCATAGCGGCCGCCTCGCTCGCCGTAGGTTGACGGACCACGGGGTACAGTCCTGCGTCGGGTTTTGGGGCATCGGTCGATACAGATACCTTGATCGATCCAAGGTGAATGCGTCGCCCCGATTCGTGCACGGCCTCCACGTTCACCATCCTGCTGACACCTGCCGCAAACTCGGGGAGGCTGAGCACCGCGTCGGCATGGTGGTGGACGCAATTGAATGGGACACGAATGGTATTCCCCGTGGACCCAATCACTAGCGCAATGTCCCACGTCCCCTCTGCGACGGCCGCGAGCCCGGCGATACGTAGCACGGTGCGCGCATGGGGGAAGGGATGGACCCTTACTTCGCCGGGGGAAACGAGTAGAGGCTTCAGCTCGGAGCGCAATAGCCCGAGCAACCGTTCGATGTACGGACGATGACATGGAGGGGCAACGTCGTCAAAGCGCGTTATGCCCTCAAGGTTGATGTAGAGCCAGTAGTCCGGTCTCGAATACCGTACCTGTTTCTCGGCCGCGTCGCGCTCCCCGAACTGCCGGTAATCGCTCATTGAGAATGGAGCTACGCCAGCTTGTGCCCGCTCGAGCTGCTTCCTTGCGTCCGTGGGGGCAAGTCCGCCAACCCAGTTACGATTCAACGCTGCGACTGTGCTGGGAAACCATTGGACTGCGTAGCTGGAATCCGGGCGGCGCCGGATAAACTCCATCCAGTCCGTAGGCATCCCGAGATTCCGGGCCCGATTGTCCAAGGTCGTCGCAGCCAGATCTGCGAAGACAATGCCGATCGCCGCAGCCGCGACAGCTAGAACTCGCCGGGGAGCCGGTCTCCATGCCATTGCGGTTACCACGGCAGCGAGAATCATGGCGAGCTTGCCTACAGCCATTGGCGCGCCCCAAAGCGGAAACTCGTGCTTGAGGTAAAAATGAAAGCTGACCGGAGAGAACACCCACATTCCCACGCCAGCACCAACAGCGAGTCCCGCAGAAAGTCGCAACATACCGTCGAGTGCATGCGACCATGCCATGATGGCAGAATCGTCTCGGACCCTGGCGATCAGGCACCCAAGGGCTGCCGACGTTCCGAATACGACCATCGTTGCCAAGAACGGCCGCAAAGTGCTCCGGCTGCCCGCGTTTAGCAGCGCGTATCCCCAATCCACCAGCAGTGCGGCAGGCAGCACCGAGAAGAGGGCACCGATGCCGGCGCAGATGAATATTCGCCCGCGACTCGCATGAGCGCCCGCGAAAATCAGCGTGATGCCGGAGCCTATGCTGATGGCCAGAAGGCTGCATGCCAGCCAGCCGTAGCTGGGCACTGTAACGCCGGCGAGGAGCGCCGATAGTGTCCAAAGGATAGCCTTGAGCGACGTACCGGGCACTGCAACAGGACGCCAGACGTTGTACGCATCGTAGATTCGATCAATCTCGGCGACCGGCGGTACCGGGACGAGAATGTGAACCAGAGGCAACTTGATAAGCGCGCTCAGGCGAAAGTCCAACCACCAGAACTCGTACCCTAGTGCCAGAATCACCTGTACTTGCCGGATCCCGAAGGCGAACGCGATGCCGACAGCCATCCACGAAAGGTCCCCGATAGCTTTCACAACAGATAGGTGGCCTCGCCGGAGTGCGAGATAGCACGCGATGGCGGTTATCGATGCGATTGCGGCGAAATCGTAGCCTGCGCCAAAGCATACGGCCGCTGCCATCGCGCATCCGAAGCGATCGAAGGTAGGGGCAGGGCGCTCGTCTCGCTGAACGATGCGTGTCACAAAATATAGCAGCGACCAAAGTCCGACCCAGTGCATCCCGCGGAGCGGATTCAGCGTCCAGGCCGACACATGGAAGAAGTCAGCGAAGAAGATCACGGTGAATGACAGTGCGACGACATGCGACCTGCCAACCAGAAGCACTGTTCTCCATGCGAACCAGAGGCCGAGCAACGACAGGGCGAGCATTGCCAATTGCTTGCCCTCGGGAGAGGGGATCCCGATGAACTCCATGCCTACGTACATCAGGCTGCCGATG
>Ga0172373_10008678_pt1 | contig 12847 bp, 12 predicted proteins | sample Lak10m_2_FD_114546 | JGI IMG/M metagenome (GOLD analysis project Ga0172373, IMG submission 114546) | Freshwater microbial communities from Kabuno Bay, South-Kivu, Congo - kab_092012_10m | ecosystem: Environmental > Aquatic > Freshwater > Lake | place: Democratic Republic of the Congo... | reverse complement strand
GTAATGCTCTTCAGCTTTTAATGGATGATCCGGCGGAGGGCGCGACCTTAATGGAGGTGCCGCGGGTGTTGTCGGATTCTGTTTATCGCAAACGACTGTTGGTTAAATGCCAAAATATGGTGGTAAAAGATTTTTGGGAAAAAGAAGCGGAAAAAGCCGGCGGGGACGCGGCCTTGGCGAATATCGTTCCCTATGTTACTTCCAAATTTAATGTTTTTATCGCCAATGATTTTATGCGGCCGATCATCGGGCAGAGTAAATCGTCGATTAATTTTCGCGAGGTGATGGACGGAAAGAAAATTTTGCTGGTGAATTTGAGCAAGGGACGCTTAGGAGAAATAAACAGCAATCTTTTGGGTCTGATCATTGTCGGCAAACTGGCGATGGCCGCTTTTTCGCGCATTGATACGGCGGAAGAGCTGCGGCCGGATTTTTATCTTTATATTGATGAATTTCAGAACTTTACCACGGAAAGCATTTCCACTATCTTATCCGAATCGCGCAAATATCATTTAAGTTTGATCTTGGCCCATCAGTTCATCAAACAATTGCCGGAAAAAATCAGCCACGCGGTTTTTGGCAACGTGGGGTCAATGCTGGTGATGCGGGTTGGTGCGGATGACGCTGATTTTCTAGTTAAGCAATTTGCGCCGGTGTTTGATCAAAATGATCTGATTAATATAGACAACTTTAACGCCTACGCCAAATTAATCGTTAATAATCTAACCGCTAGGCCTTTCAACTTGGCCACGTATCAGGCACCCAAGACCAATGACGAAATAAAAGAAGCTCTAAAAGAACTGTCGCGCCTTAAATTCGGTCGCGATCGGGGACTGGTGGAACAAGAAATAAAAAAACGTTATCAAAATTAAATAATAAAAATTCACCCTGTTAAATAATTTGCTTTGCAAATTAAAATCCACGGGATTTTATTTAACGGGGTAAAATTATGCCAGAACAAAATATTGTGCCGGAAAATTTAAATAATTCGCCGGCGTCTACTGCTCCGGCCGTGCCGCCGTCGAGCGCCATTCCGCCGCCAGGGGTAAGCGCGCCAAACGTGACAGAGACAAAAACGAGCCAATCATCATACCCCAAAAAAGACCTGATAATTGCGGGTGTAATCGGCCTTTTATGCGCCTTGTTAATTTTGCCCATCGCAGAGAATTTAGCAATTAAAAGTCTCTATGCTTACGCTTTGATTATTATCTTGCCCTTACTTTCAATTATGGGCATGTGGCTAGCCGGATACTTGGCGCAAAAACTGCATTTTATTTATCAGCTGGCTAAATTTATTTTAGTCGGTCTTTTGAATACTTTTGTCGATTGGGGCATTTTAAATTTATTGATGTTTTTAACCAGCGCTACTTCCGGTTATTTGTACATGATTTTTAAGGGCTTTTCTTTCCTGGCGGCAACCAGCAACAGTTACGCTTGGAACAAGTTTTGGACGTTTAAAAAATCAAGCGATGATCATCCTTCGGCCGAAAAGAAAGCGGCCGGCAAAGAATTTTTGCAATTTTTCGTTGTCAGTCTGATCGGCTTTTCGCTGAACGTTGGCGTCGCGACGCTGGTGGTTAACGTGCTCGGTCCGCAGATGGGAGTTAGCGCCCAACTTTGGGCTAATATCGGGGCGCTGGGCGGAACCTTAGCCGGATTGACTTGGAATTTTTTAGGCTATAAATTGATCGTCTTTAAGGATTAGGATGCCATCAGATAAAGCCAAGAAGGGTGCCGCCAGCCGGTTGCACCTTTCTTTTTTTTGGGATAAAATACAGATGAAATTTACCCCTTGAAATTTATATGGAGAGCTTAGTCTTATATAGAAAATATCGACCGACGACCTTTGGCGAAGTTATTGACCAGGAGCACGTCGTAAAAACCCTGACCCATGCTTTGGAAACTGGCAAAGTGGCTCATGCTTATTTGTTTTGCGGGCCGAGAGGAACGGGTAAAACCACCGTGGCCCGGCTGTTGGCTAAAGCGGTAAATTGTGAAAATCGAAAGTTGGCCGAACCGTGCAATAAATGCTCATCCTGTGTCGAGATTAACGAAGGCCGGGCAATGGATTTGGTAGAAATTGACGCGGCTTCAAATCGCGGCATTGATGAAATTCGCGAACTGCGAGAGGGAATTCGCTTTGCGCCGAATAAATTAAAATATAAAGTTTTTATTATCGATGAAGTTCACATGCTGACGCGCGAGGCCTTTAACGCGCTCCTAAAAACCTTGGAAGAACCGCCGGCCCACGCGATTTTTATTTTGGCGACGACCGAAACCCACAAAGTGCCGCAAACCATAATTTCTCGCTGTCAGCGGTTTGATTTTCATAAATTAACCCTGGAAAAAATCGTTGGGCGTCTGGCGCAGATTGCCAAAAAAGAAGGCGTAAAAATTGATCGCTCGGCGCTGGAGCTGATTGCCGCTAATGCCGAAGGCGCAGCACGCGATGCCGAATCGCTCCTGGGGCAAGTAATGGCGCTGGAAGATAAAGAAATAACCCTTAAGGAAGCACAGGCAATCTTGGGTGTAACCAATCTTTCGGCGGCGATAGAAATGGCAACGCTTATTTTAAAGAAAGATTTGCCGGGCGCGCTGGGCTATATCAATAAAATTATTGACGAGGGCTATGACGCCGCTCAATTTGCAAAATCACTGGTTTCTTATTTCCGTAAAATGATGGTTTTGGCCTCGTTTAAAGACCAAGCCGCCCAGGCACTGGCGATGCAAAAATTAGTTGCTCCGGAATTGACCGCAGAACAATTTAACGGTATGGTGGAGCAAGGAAAAAAATTCACAGCGGTTGAATCGGTAAAAATTATTAAATTATTTATTCGCGCCGAGCAAGAATCAAAGTCGGCAATTTTACCGCAAATGCCATTGGAATTGGCAGTGGTGGAAATTTTAAGCGAATCGGCTAAATAAAAAATATTGGGGAGTAGCCAAGTGGTAAGGCATCGGCCTTTGAAGCCGACACTCGGGGGTTCGAATCCCTCCTCCCCAACCCTTCGTCGCACTTTGTGCTCCTCAGGGCCTACGGCCCCATATAATAAAAAGACGAAGGCACTGACGAGTGTAAGCGAGGAAGTGCATTTATTTATGTTTTATTCTACCGCTCCTCAGGTCGTTCTGACTCTGAGAGTCATCAGACTCGATGAGGCCTTCGGCTCGCCTATAATAATGGCGACGAAGACGCTGAGCTCAACAGAGCGAAGCGACTATATCGTAGAGTGAAGAAATTAGCAGGCTCATCAGAGCCTACGGCTCGTTCGGTTAAGCCTCAGGGCCTACGGCCAATCGATAGATAGAAAGAAGAAGTCCCCGAGAAGCGTAGCGACGAGGGGTCAAGAGCCTTCGGCCTATATAATTATGAGAAAATATTTAAAAACTTATACCAGTTTTATTGAAGATGCCATTAAAAATGGCGGGAATAATTTTGACTGGGCGTCCTTGTACCAGCGGCACATAACAAAAATCAGTTTTTTCCAGCACGAACGGTTAATTCATCTTCTGGTCACTTTCTTTTTTGGTTTCATTTTCTTTTTGTCAGTCGTTTTGGGCTTGCTTTTGGGGAGTTTGGGTTTCTGTGCTCTGGGCGCGATTTTAGCGGTGCTGTTAATTTTTTATATTTGGCACTATTTTTTTCTGGAAAATGGCGTCCAAAAACTTTATCGATTGAGCGAAGAAATAGAGGAACGCTTAAAAGTCTAAGACTCTCGTTTGCTATTTTTTAGTTTTCGTGTTATTATTAAAATATTAATAAACAGGCAATAGCTAAATACTGCTTTCGGGCAGTTTTTAATTTGCTATAATAAAGTTGCCCTTCGATTTCACTCAGGGCATAAAATTAAAAACAAGTTTTAATTTTATGGAAATTCGTAATATCGCTATTATCGCGCACGTTGATCACGGCAAAACCAAATTGACCGATGCTTTGATGCGCCAAACCGGCGTAATGGCTGAGGGCGCCAGTATGGATTCCAATGACCTGGAACAAGAACGGGGTATTACTATTTATTCTAAAAATGCATCAATTTTTTATAAGGAAACAAAAATAAATATCGTCGATACGCCCGGCCACGCTGATTTTGGTTCGGAAGTTGAGCGGGTACTGCGATCGATTGATTCGGTTTTGTTAGTAGTTGACGCCCAGGAAGGCCCGATGCCGCAGACTAAATTTGTTCTAAAGAAGTCGTTGGAGCTGGGGATAAAGCCGATTGTGGTGATAAATAAAATTGATAAGCCGGCGGCTCGGCCCGAGTGGGCTCAGGAACAAGTGCTGGAACTTTTTATGGATCTGGGTGCCAATGATGAGCAACTGTCCTTTACGACGGTTTTTGCGATCGCTAAGCAGGGGATTGCTAAAATGAAATTGACCGATGAATCAAATGATCTAACTCCCCTGCTGGAAACAATTTTACGGGAGGTTCGCGTCGCCTCTTTGCCGGAATTAATTGACAAGCCGTTTCGCTTTCAGCCGTTTAATCTGGCTTACGATAATTTTTTAGGACGCTTGGCGATCGGCCGCATCTACGAAGGAACAATGAAATCAACCGGCAGCGTTTTTGTTAAAAAACCGTCCGGGGAAATCCGACCGGGCAAGCTAACTAAGATTTTTACTTTCCGGGGTCTGGAAAGAATTGAAACTCAAGAGGCGTCCGCCGGCGATATCGTGATGGTTGCCGGATTGCCGGATATTTATATCGGCGAGACTATTTGCCAAAGCGAAGACCAGTCAGCTTTGCCGGCGATTAATATTGACGAGCCGACAATTTGTCTGAATTTTTTAGTTAATAATTCGCCGTTTGCCGGCCGCGACGGAAAGTTTGTGACTACGCGGCAGATTAGAGAGCGCCTGGAAAAAGAATTAGAAGTTAACGTCGGTTTGCGGGTTGATTTTTCTTCGGCGGAATTTTTTAAAGTCTATGGCCGGGGAGAACTGCACGTTGCGATTCTGCTGGAAAATATGCGGCGCGAGGGCTATGAACTTCAAGTTTCCCAGCCGCAAGTAATTATCAAAGAAGAAGCTGGCCAGAAACTGGAACCATTCGAAGAGCTAACGATTGATGTGCCCAGCGACATGATGGGCGTAGTGATTGAAAAATTAGCTCGCCGTCGGGCAACGACGACCGAAATGAAACCGGAACAAAATCACATGCGCCTGATAATGGAAATTCCCACGCGCGGATTTTTAGGTTATCGAGGCGAGTTTGTGGTGGATACACGGGGCCAAGGAATTTTATGCAGCCGGGTAATCGGTTTTCGGCCGTATGCCGGCGATATTGAAAAGCGGCAAGTCGGCTCAATGGTCTCGATGGCTCCGGGCAAGGCGCTGGGTTTCTCGTTGGCAAATTTACAGGAACGAGGCACGCTTTATGTTGGCGCCGGCATTGATGTTTACGAGGGGATGGTTATTGGCAATGTTTCCAAGGGTAATGATTTGAACGTTAATCCGACCAAGGGCAAGCAGCTGACCAATATGCGTTCCAAGGGCGCTGATGAAGCGATTATGCTGACGCCGCCGCTGGAATTAACGCTGGAGAGAGGCTTGGAAATTATGAACGAAGACGAGTATCTGGAGGTAACGCCAAAAAGCGTGAGACTTCGCAAGCAGTTTTTAACGGAGCTGGAACGGAAAAGAGCCGGACGGTAATTTTCTAAAGATAATAAAAGCCAGCGACGTCGCGTCGCGGGCTTTTTAATAAGATTAGACAAAAATATTATTTTATAATAAAGTTAATAAGGTAATATTAACTTATAAATAAAAAAATGACCCAAGATCAAGCGCAAGTAAGAAATCAGGAGGAAAACAAGAACGGTCTAATTGAAAAAATTTGGCCCTGGGCAGCACTGGTTATAATCGTGGCGGCTGCCGGAGCCTATTATTATTTCTACGGCCAAAAACCTGTTTTGACATTAGAGCAGGCAAAAATTAAAGCGACGGAATTCATTAATAAAAATTTATTGCAAGGCGGCACGACTGCTTCGATTGGTCAGGTGACGGAAGAAAGCGGGCTTTATAAAATCAGCCTGAAAGTGAGTGACCAGGAGTTTACTTCTTTTATGACCCGAGACGGCAAGAAATTTTTTACTAGCGCGATTGATATTGAAGCGATTGAAAAGCAGAAGAACGCCCAGTCGCAAACGCCGGAAACGCCCAAAAGCGAGAAGCCAAAAGTGGATCTTTTTGTCATGAGCTATTGTCCGTATGGCACGCAAGCAGAAAAAGCGATCTTGCCGGTGGTCAGCTTGCTTAAAGATAAAATCAATTTTGAGCTAAAATTTGTCGATTATTTAATGCATGGCCAGCAAGAGTTGGACGAGAATTTAAGGCAGTATTGCGTTCAAAAACAAGAGCCGCAGAAGCTAAATGATTATCTGTCTTGTTTTTTGAAGGAAGGAAAGGTGAGCGATTGCTTGGCCGCGGTAAAAATTGACGCGGCTAAATTGGCGGTTTGCGAAAAATCTGCCGACGCGGAGTTTAGCCTTAAAAAAAGTTTTCAAGACAGGGCGGCTTGGACCAATCCGAATTATCCACCCTTCGCTATTTTTAGCGCTGATAACCAAAAGTATGGAGTTAGCGGTTCGCCGACTTTAGTTATTAATGAAACCAAGGTGGCGGCGGCGAGAAATCCCGAAGCTTTAAAACAATTAATTTGTGCTTCTTTCTCGGAGCGGCCACAGGAATGTCAGACCGTTCTATCGGCAGAAACGCCATCAGCCGGATTTGGCGAAGGAGGCTCGACCGGTGCCAGCGGAAATTGCGGCCAATAATTAAAACTAAAAGACCCTGCTTGGCGGGGTTTTTTAGTTTTATGGTATAATGCCTAGGAAGAGTTATCAGTCATAATAATTAAAATTAATAAAAAAACATGGAAGAAAAAAATGTGAATTTAAAAATTATTCCGCCAATGGAATATCTGCCTTGGGCAGCGATCGGCGTCGCCGCATTTTTGATGATTTATTTGGCAGCGGCTACCTATACTAATGTATTAGAAGGGCGCTATGCCGGACAAAGTGTGCAATATAAAAATACAATTTCAGTAGAGGGCGAGGGCAAAGTTTTGGCTAAGCCGGATATTGGTAAAGTCAATTTGTCGGTAGTTTCCAGCGCCAAGACGGTGGCGGCAGCGCAGAAAGACAATACTGAAAAGATGAACAAAATTACAAGTGCGATGAAAGAGTTGGGCATAAAAGAAGAAGACCAAAAAACCGCCAACTATAATGTCTCACCCAGCTATCAGTATTCTAACGGCCGAAGCGAAATTATTGGTTATGAAATAACGCAAACGCTGGAAGTTAAAATCAGGGACTTGGAAAAAGTCGGCGACATCCTGGGCAAAGCGGCCGCGGCTGGCGCTAATCAGGTCGGTTCTTTGTCTTTTACTTTTGATGATCCGGAAAAATTAAATGCCGAGGCAAGACAAAAGGCGATTAACAACGCGAAAGAAAAAGCGCAGGAGCTGGCTAAATCTTTGGGCGTTTCTTTAGGCAAGGTTGTCAGTTTTAGTGAAAGTTCTTCTTCGGACCGGTCAGTGCCAATGTACGCCAATGAGGCCCTTGGAAAAGGCGGCGGCGGTGTAGCCATTCCGGATGTTCAAACCGGACAGAACGAAGTTAATATCGGTGTTAACCTTTCTTACGAAATCTATTAGGCCATTTTATAAAAAGCGCTCCGTAAACAGGGGGCGCTTTTTTATAGACATAAAAGACGGGTTTTGATAAATTATAGCTATATGAAAAATCATCGCTTTATCAGCGAATTTAATCTGCGGGAAAAAGAACTGTCTATTTTTGACAGGGAAATTTTAAATCAAGTCAGGAATGTCCTGCGGTTAAAATCAGGCAGTCAGATTATTTTAGCCGATGGCCGGGCCAATGAAGCCTTGGCGGAGATTACCGAGTTTGGCCGGGACTATTTGCGAGTAAAGCTTTTGCAAAAAGAGATTAACGATAAAGAGCCGGACAGGAAAGTAATTTTGTATTGCTCTATTCTAAAACGAGAAAACTTTGAACTGGTGGCACAGAAAGCGACGGAGGTCGGCGTTAGCGAAATTATTCCGTTGATTTGCGAGCATACCGTTAAAATTGGTTTTAAAAAAGAACGGTTGCAAAAAATTATTAAAGAGGCGGCTGAACAGTCGGGCCGGGGAATTGTGCCGATTATTTACGAGCCGATGGGTTTTAGCGAAGCGGTAAAACAGGCGCAGCAGAACGGCCAAAATTTTTTATTTGATGCTTCGGGAGAAAATCTTGCGAAGTCGGACTTCGCAAGATTTAAACAAAAAACGGTGGGAGTGTTTATCGGGCCAGAGGGCGGGTGGAGCAGCTTTGAAATGGACTTGGTGCGTCAGCGGGAATTTAAAATTGCGAGCTTGGGCAAATTAACGCTCCGCGCTGAAACTGCGGCCGTCGTGGCCGCCTACCTGGTTTGCAACAATTAATAAGCGTGGTAAAGTATAAGTAGGAGGGACTGAGCAGGTCCTTTTAAAATTGAAAAAAAACAAAAGATTTTACCAGAATCTTAACTTAAAAAAGGAGGATTATCATGGACAGCAAAGAGGCTCTACCAAGTCGTCAGAAGGTTTTTGTTCTGGACACCAGCGTAATGATCCATGATCCTTATTGTCTGGAAAAATTTCAGGATAACGTTGTCGTTTTACCTTTTTGTGTTATCGAAGAGATAGACGGCCTCAAGAAAGCGCCAAACAGCGTGGGCGAAAACTCCCGCCGGGCCTCCCGTCTGATCGATAAATACAAAAAGCAAGGATCACTGAAAGACGGGGTTCCCACCAAGGGCGGCGGCCTGCTGATTGGCGACTACACGCCCAAGTTCAAGCAGATCTTTCCCCAAGGAGTGGAAAAAAAGAACGACAATATCATCTTGGCCACGGCGAAAAAATGGCAGGACAGAAAAGACAAGATCAAAAAAGAGGTCTACGTCGTCAGCAAGGACATTAATTTGCGCCTGAAGGCCAGCGTGATCGGCATCAAAGAGCAGGATTATTTAAACGACAAAGCGGCCGAACAGGTGGATGAAATTTATTCCGGCTTTACGCCTTTGAAACTTCCGGATTCTCTGGGCGGAGAATTTTTCAACCGCCTGGCCCGGGAGAAAAAAGTGGATGCCAGCTTTTTGGGTGATCGGTTGAAAGGGAAGAAGCTTTTTCCCAATCAATGCTGCAAGATTCTGAACGAAGAAACCGGAAAATATGTTCTGGCTCTTTACAAAACAAGCGGAAGCAACCGTTACTTCAGTTTTGTCGAAAAACCCAAGATTATGGCGGCTGGAGAAGGGCAACGAGAAATGGTTGTCAAACCGATCAACGATGAACAGGCTCTGGCTTACGCCTTGCTTTGCGATCCGGAGATTCTTTTGACTACCATTATCGGCAAGGCCGGAAGCGGAAAAACATTAATCAGTCTGCTGGCCGGCGTTGCCATGCTTGACGAGGGTCAGCGGGACCACCTGAAGGTCTATCGGCCCAATATCGTGATGGGCAAAGCACTGGGTTTTTTGCCGGGCGACCTGGCGGAAAAATTTGACCCCTGGACGCTGCCAATTACTGATAATCTTTCGCTGATTGTTAACGGCAAGTACTCGGAACACTCGGAGAACGGCAGCGGGGATATGATGGAGAAGAAAAAGGGGAATCTTGACCGGATGGAAGAACTTTTGAAGGCTAAGATTATTGAAATTGTTCCGACCATTTACATTCGTGGCCGGAGCCTGCACCGCCAGTACGTGATCGTTGACGAGGCGCAAAATCTGACGCCCCACGAGGTCAAGACCATTATTACCCGCATCGGGGTAAACTCCAAAATCGTCTTAACAGGCGACTTGGCGCAGATTGACAGTCCGTATCTTGACGCAACTAGCAATGGCTTGGCCCATGTGGTCCAGCGAATGCGGGGCCAGAATGTTTTCGGCCATATCACGCTGCAAAAAAGCGAGCGTTCATACCTGGCTGAATTGGCGGCCAATCTTTTGTAAACCGTTCTTACGATCCCCACCGCTAGTCGGTGGGGATTTCTTTATGGCAAGGACTGATTATTTTTTGGTGTAATTTTATCCTCGGGTGGTTTTTCAGTCGATAATTTGTTAAAATTAACAATAAGTTAATAACAATAAAAATATGGCAAAACAAAATTTTACTGTCGAAGAGGCAAAGCAAATTGGCGAGCAGTTGGGAATTGATTGGTCAAAATTTGACGTTGATCAATTTCGCCAGGGAATGGACGTGGAATTGGAACATGGAACGCGCGATGCGCAAACCAACGTTTCAAATGACGATGCGTTAACTACCGGCAAAATCGCCTTGGCGCACCTGAAGGAATTTCCCGATTATTATACGCGCCTGGAGCACATGGAAAAAGAAGCGGAGCAGTTTTGGGAAAAGTAATTTTAAGCGATGAGTTTTTTAATTATTATATGAATTTAACTTTGATTTTAGGCCCGATGAAAAGCGGCAAATCCTTTGATTTGATTAGCCGTTTTGCCCATTTAAAATACGCGCAAATCCCCTTTGCGCTTTTTAATTCAGCAAAGAATACTCGCGATAAAAATGTCTTTTCCCGAAACGGTAATTTGGAACTGGCGGCAAAAAAGATAAGCAGCCTGAAAGATATACCTAGTAAGGATTTTAAAATCATCGGGATTGACGAAATTCACATGTTTGACGAAAACGATGTTTTGGCGGTAGAAAAACTTTTAAAACAAGGGGTTCAAGTGGTCGCCTCCGGTCTGGATCTTGATTATCGCGGTGAGATGTTTAAAATAATAAAACGGTTATTTGAACTGGGCCCCAAGGAAGTAATCTACAAACGGGCCGTTTGCGAGATTTGCAAAATACCGGAGGCGGTTTATACTCAAATATTAAAAGATGATCAGCCGTTTCTTGACGGATTACCAGTGGTAGTGCCCGAAGATGGTTGCTATGTTTATCGACCGCTTTGCCGCCACTGCTTTGTTAAAAAAAGTAATAAGTAATTTAAAAGTATGACCGAAGTTAAAAAAGATAATTCTTTGCCGCGACGGAAAAAGATCGGATTGGCGCTGGGCGGCGGCGGTGCTAAGGGACTGGCTCATATTGGGATAATTAAATCCCTGGAGAAAGCTGGAATCCCGATCGATTTTGTGGCGGGTACTAGTATGGGCGCGCTAGTTGGCGCCTGGTACGCGGCGACCAGGAATATTGTTTTTTTAGAAAACATTTTTTTAAAAATTAAGGAAGGCGATCTAATTCCCAGTCACGCCGCTTTGGGCGTGGAAAGCAGCAAGCTTTTTAAAAGCGAGGCCTTCGTTAAATTTTTGACCGGAATTTTGGGCGATAAAAAAATAGAACAATGTCCTTTACCTTTCCGGGCGGTGGCGACAAACGTAGAAAACGGTAAGGAGGTTATTTTATCCGAAGGTTCTTTGGTGGAAGCCATTCGAGCCAGTATCGCCTTGCCGGTTGTTTTTAAGCCGGTCAAAATCGGTGAGCAGCTTTTAATGGATGGCGGTGTTGCTAATCCCGTGCCGGCGGACGTCGTTCGGGAAATGGGAGCAGATTTTGTGATTGCAGTTGATATTTCCAGTCGCTGGATACGAATTGACAATGATTTAGCCGAGGCGCAAAATGTGCCATCCTTTATCGCCAGCGCTTTTTCGGTGGTGGAATATGAAGTCGCGCAGCACGTTTTAAAACAAGCGGATGTTGTTTTGCGTCCGCCGGTAATGAATTATGATTGGTTAGAATTTTTCCGAGCCAGAGAAATAATCGCGGCTGGCGCCCAGGAGGCGGGACGCAGTATGAACGATATTAGAAAGCGGGCGGGCTATCCCAAGCAGGCGCCCAAAACGGTTGTGGAAATGTTGGCTGATTTTTTAAACACAGAAAACCTCTGATGATCAATTACGAAGATTTTAAAAAAATAGAATTGCGAGTGGCCAAGGTCATGGCGGCGGAAAGGATTGACGGATCGGACAAGCTATTAAAGCTCAAGATAGATTTAGGCGATGAGCAGCGGCAGCTGGTTTCCGGCATTGCTAAAAGTTACGCGCCGGAAGATTTAATCGGCAAGGAAATTATTATCGTGGCTAATTTGGAGCCGCGGCAAATTATGGGATTGGAAAGCCAGGGGATGCTGCTGGCGGCTGATCACGCCAGTCCCATATTGCTGGTGCCGGATAAAGAACTTCCGCCGGGAATGGAAGTTTGTTAAAAATATGACCAGCCAAGAGATTATAAAGAAATTAAAATCTTTGGGCAGCGCCAGAAACATTAAAGGAATGGCGCGTTTTGGCATTGTGGCCAAGAAAGTTTTTGGAGTTTGCACTCCGGATATGATGGCCATCGCCAAGCAAGCTGGCAAAAGCCCCTCCTTCGCTAAAGCTCCGGAGGGCAGGCACCAGCTTGCCCAGCAGCTTTGGCGGACGGGAATCTATGAAGCCAGGATTTTAGCCGGGATGATTGATCAGCCAGAATGGGTGACGGCTAAACAAATGGATTTATGGACGGCAGATTTTGATAATTGGGCGGTTTGCGATTCAAACTGCATGCGGCTTTTTTCTAAAACCGATCTGGCTCACAAAAAAGTTTGGCAATACGCCAAGTCTGAAAAAGAATATATCCGGCGGACCGCTTTTGCGCTAATAGCAACGCTGGCAGTTCATGATAAAAAATCACCGGATGAAGCTTTTATAAAATTTTTACCGCTGATAAAAAAATATTCAACGGACGAAAGAAATTACGTTCGTAAGGCCGTCAACTGGGCCCTACGGCAAATTGGCAAACGAAATTTAAAATTAAATAAAGAAGCGATAAAGTGGGCACAAGAGATAGCGAAAATAAATTCCAAATCC
>Ga0172373_10008675_pt1 | contig 12855 bp, 10 predicted proteins | sample Lak10m_2_FD_114546 | JGI IMG/M metagenome (GOLD analysis project Ga0172373, IMG submission 114546) | Freshwater microbial communities from Kabuno Bay, South-Kivu, Congo - kab_092012_10m | ecosystem: Environmental > Aquatic > Freshwater > Lake | place: Democratic Republic of the Congo... | reverse complement strand
CGCCGACGGCCGCGGCGTCGACGATGTTCTTGTCGTTCATGGAATTGGGCGGAGTCGGCTCGGCCGCGTAGCACTCGGCGCGACAGCTCTGGACCGACCCCGTCAGCTCGATCAGCTTGATCGAGGAGGTCGTTATGTCGAGTCCGATCAGGGGTTTCGATCGCGACGAAAAAAGCACGCCTTTTCCCTTCTAACTCAACAACTTGCGCTAGAAAAATCGGGCCCCACATCAGGATCCCCATTTAACCATATATCACGCCGCATATGAACCGGCGTGAGCGGCGTCACGAATCGTCCAATCGCCGGTTGCCGGGCACCACTCGGGCGCACCGGAAACGGGCGGCGGGACGACCGCGCGACACGGCCACCAGGACGGAATGCAAGGAGGTTCGGCAGAGGGGAAGACAGACGACGGCCATCAGGTAGAGGCGCACTCCGCGTCCGGCAACCCCGCTATCCTAGGCCCCTGCCTCGTGCATCGCGACGCGCATTTCGCCGCTGCCGAGGCCGATTCCCGTAGACCGGTGGCTTTGCGTCCTCACCTTTCGGTGAGTTTGCCCAAAAATCCGCGGACAGGATGCATAATCGCCACCCCTGAGGCAAGTGACCCCCGCGGGATTTTGCGATGCAGTCGGTAATTCGCCTCGTCACCGCGGCTGCCGCCCTCGCATTTACCCTCTGCATCCTCGTCCTCGCCGCCGCCGCCGCGGGCTATTACTACCTCGAGCCGGGCCTGCCCTCCGCCGAGACGATGCGCGACGTGAAGCTGCAGACGCCGCTGCGGGTCTACAGCCGTGACGGGCGTCTCATGGCGCAGCTGGGCGAGCAGCGCCGCACGCCGGTGCGCTTCGAGGAGATCCCCGAGGTCGTCGTGAAGGCCTTCCTGGCCGCCGAGGACGACCGCTTCTTCGAGCATCCGGGCTTCGACTACCAGGGCATCCTGCGCGCGGGCGTCAACTTCCTCGCCACGGGCCAGCGCTCCCAGGGCGGCAGCACCATCACCCAGCAGCTGGCGCGCGCCTATTTCCTGTCCCCCGAGCGCAGCTTCGTGCGCAAGGCGAAGGAGCTGATCCTCGCGGTGCAGATCGAGCAGGCCTTCTCCAAGCAGGAGATCCTGACGCTCTACCTCAACAAGATCTTCCTCGGGCAGCGCTCCTACGGTGTCGCCGCGGCGGCGGAGGTCTACTTCGGCAAGCCGCTGGGCGAGCTGACGCTGGCCGAGGCCGCCACCATCGCGGCCATCCCGAAGGCGCCGTCCCAGCTGAACCCCGTCAGCGGGCCGGAGCGCGCGGCGCAGCGCCGCGGCTACGTCCTCGGCCGCATGCGGGCGCTGGGCTACATCGACGAGGCGGAGTACGAGGCGGCGGTGGCGACGCCGCTGGTCGCCCGCGTGCACGGCCCGCGGGTCGAGCTCGATGCACCCTACGTCACCGAGATGGTGCGTGCCCAGCTGGTCGAGCGCTTCGGGCCGGCGGCCTACACCGACGGCTACACCGTCGTCACCACGGTGGACAGCCGGCTCCAGGCCGCGGCCAACACGGCGCTCGCCACGGCGCTCTACGAGTACGACCGCCGGCACGGCTTCCGCGGGCCCCGCGAGCGGGGCGTGCTCGCCAAGGTCCCCGCCGCGGCGGGCGCCGCGCGCGACCAGGCCCTGCAGCGGCTGCTGGAGGCCCACCCCGGCGACGCCGACCTGCGCCCCGCCGTCGTGCTCTCGCTCGGGCGCGACAACTCCGCGCGCTTCTACGTGCGCGACCAGGGCGAGCTCGAGGTGCCGTGGGAGGCCATCCGCTGGCGGCCCTACATCGCCGAGGACAGCCTCGGCCCCGCACCGAAGACGGTGGGCGAGATGCTGGCGACCGGCGACGTGGTGCACCTCCTGCACACCGCCAACCGCGGCTGGCTCCTCGCCCAGCTGCCCCAGGTGGAGGGCGCGTTCGTCGCCATGGATCCGGCCGACGGCGCCACCGTGGCGCTCGCCGGCGGCTTCGACTTCTTCGCGAGCAGCTTCAACCGGGCGGTGCAGGCGCGCCGCCAGCCGGGCTCCTCGTTCAAGCCCTTCATCTACTCCGCCGGGCTCGAGGCGGGCTTCTCCCCGGCGACCATCATCAACGACGCACCGCTGGTGTTCGGGGACAGCGACCTGGAGGACGCCTGGCGCCCGGAGAACTACGCCCGCGAGTTCAACGGCCCCACCCGCATGCGCGAGGCGCTGGTGAAGTCCCTCAACCTGGTGTCCGTGCGCATCCTGATGGGCACCGGCATCGAGCGGGCGATCAACCACATCCGCGCCTTCGGCTTCGACGCGACCGCCCTCCCCCGCAACTATTCCCTGGCGCTGGGCAGCGGCGGCGCCTCGCCCTGGGACATGGCGGCCGGGTACAGCGTGTTCGCCAACGGCGGGCGGCGAGTGGAGCACTACGTCGTGGAGCGGGTGTTCGACGCCGCCGGCCACGCCGTCTTCGAGGCCGATCCCGCCCGGGCCTGCGCGGCGTGCAACGCCGTGCTGGCGCCGGTGGCGCCCCCCGCGACGGCGGATGCCGGCGACGGGGCCAGCACCTTCGCGGTGGACTCCGCGCCCCTGCAGGCGGGCACGCCCATGGACGGCAGCGTCGCCGCCGGCAGCCTGCCGCCGGGCCGCGACGAGGTGCCGATCTACGGCAGCGTCGAGGAGATGATGGCCCACGGCGCGTCCTGGCGGCCGGGCATCGAGGAGACGCCGGCCTTCCACCGGGTGACCCACGTGGCGACCCGCGTGATCAGCCCCGAGAACGCCTTCATGGTCTACGACATGATGCGCGACGTGATCCAGCGCGGCACGGGCCGCCGCGCGCGCGAGCTCGGCCGCGCCGACATCGCCGGCAAGACGGGCACGTCCAACGAGCGGCGCGATGCCTGGTTCAGCGGCTTCAATGGCGCGCTGGTGGGCACCGCGTGGGTCGGCTTCGACCAGGAGCGCTCGCTGGGCGACCGCGAGGAAGGCGGCCAGACCGCGCTGCCCATGTGGAAGTACTTCATGGCCCGCGCCCTGCGCCGCACGCCCGACGCGACGCTGCCCCAGCCGCCCACGCTCATCGCCGCGCGCATCTCGCCCTACACCGGCCAGCTCGCCGCCGCCGGGGATGCCGGCGCGATCTTCGAGGTGTTCCGGCAGTCCGACCTCGACCGGCTGGCCGCCGGCGGCCCCGGCCCGGATGGCCTCGGTGCGCCGGGCGGCGAAGCCCTGCAGGCCGACGAGGCCGCCGACATCTTCTGAAGATGCCCCGCCGCAACCGCCAGCGACCCGACCACCGGCGCTCCGCCGTCGCCCAGGAAGCCGCGCGCCTGATGCACGAGCACGGCGTGAAGGACTTCCGCCACGCCAAGGAGAAGGCCGGCGTGCGCCTCGGGCTGGAGGACAAGGGCGCGCTCCCGACGAACCGCGAGATCGAGGCCGCCATCGCCGAGCGCCAGCGCATCTTCGAGGGCGACGGGCACGACGAGCTCGTGGATGAGCTGCGCGCCGCCGCGCTGGCGACGATGGAACGGCTGGCGGAGTTCGACCCGCGCCTGGTGGGCGCCGTGCTCGCCGGCAACGCCTCGGAGCACAGCGCCATCGAGCTGCACGTGTTCAGCGATTCACCGGAGGCGGTGGGCGCGACGCTGGACGCGCTGGGCCTGCCCAACCGGGCGATCCAGCACCGGCTGCGCATGCGCCGGGACGAGCCGGAGCCCTTCCCGGGCTACCGGTTCGGCGACGGGGACTTCGAGTTCGTGGCGATCGTGTTCCCGGAGCGGGGACGCGGCAATGCGCCCCTTTCCCCGGTGGATGGCCGCCCCATGCGCCGGGCGACCGCGCGGGACGTGGCGGCCCTGCTCGACCCGGACCTCAGCGCTTCTTGATGTCCACGTAGTCGCGCTTTGCCGGCCCGGTATAGAGCTGGCGGGGACGGCCGATGCGACCTTCCGGGTCCGTGATCATCTCGCGCCAGTGCGCGCACCAGCCGACCGCGCGACCGATGGCGAACATCACCGTGAACATGGACGTCGGGATGCCCAGCGCCTTGTAGATGATGCCCGAGTAGAAATCGACGTTCGGGTAGAGCTTCTTCTCGACGAAGTAGTCGTCCTTCAGCGCGACTTCCTCGAGGCGCATGGCGACCTCGAGCAGCGGGTCGTCCTTGCCGAGCTGCTTCAGGACCTTGTGGGTCATCGCCCGGATGATCTTCGCGCGCGGGTCGTAGTTCTTGTAGACCCGGTGGCCGAAGCCCATCAGGCGGAAGTTGTCCTTCTTGTCCTTCGCGCGCGCGACGTACTGCGGGATGCGGTCGGCCGTGCCGATCTCCTGCAGCATCTCCAGCACCGCCTCGTTGGCGCCGCCGTGCGCGGGGCCCCACAGCGCGGAGATGCCCGCGGCGATGGCCGAGTACGGGTTGGCCTGGGAGCTGCCGGCCAGCCGCACCGTGGAGGTGCTGCAGTTCTGCTCGTGGTCGGCGTGCAGGATGAAGAGGAGGTCGAGCGCCTGGGCGGCGATCGGGTCCACCTCGTACTTCTGCGCCGGCACCGAGAAGAACATGTGGAGCATGTTCGAGCAGTAGTCGAGGTCGTTGCGCGGGTAGGTGAACGGCTGCCCGACCGTGTGCTTGTACGCGGCGGCGGCGATCGTCGGCAGCTTCGCGATGATGCGGTGCGCGAAGATGTCGCGGTGGCGCGGGTTCATGATGTCGGTGGTGTCGTGGTAGAACGCCGACATGGAGGCGACGACGCCGGCCACCATGGCCATGGGGTGCGCGTCGTAATGGAAACCGTTGAACAGGCGCAGGATGGTCTCGTTGATCATCGTGTGCGTGGTCACGGTGTGCGTGAACTCGGCCAGCTGGTCGGAGCTCGGCAGCTCCCCGTGGAGGAGCAGGTAGCACACCTCCATGAAGGAGCTCTTCTCGGCGAGCTGCTCCACGGGGTAGCCGCGGTACATCAGGATCCCCTGGTCACCGTCGATGTAGGTGATCTTGCTCTCGCAGCTCGCGGTGGAGCCGAAGCCGGGGTCGTAGGTGAAGAGCCCGTTCTCGGTATACAGGGCGCGGATGTCCACGACATCGGGGCCGACCGTCCCGGCGCGGGACTTCAGCTCGACCTGCTTGCCCGTCGCGGGGTCCGTGAAGAGGTACGTCTTTGCGCTCATGTGCTTACCCGGCTGTCGTCGTCAATGTCGCTGCGCCTGCTCCCGCACCGGTGCGGCCGGCCGCGGCGGGCGGCCCGGTGGCGAGAGGCCCTGGATTCGCAGTCCTGGGAAACCGGCCGGCGGGTGCTTGCGTGCACCACCCGGCGCAAGGGGCACTCCATTATAAGAAAGCGGTGCTGCGCTGACCACGCGGGCGCGCGCGAAACGTGACCGCCGCCCGCCAGCCGGCAGGCAGGCAACCCGGGGAGAACTCGGTGGGGACGGGTCCCGCGAGGGGACCGGTGGCTCAGGCGAGCTTGTACTTCTTGCGGAACTTGTCGACCCGGCCGCCCGTGTCGAGGAGCTTCTGCTTGCCCGAGTAGAAGGGATGGCAGGTGGAACAGACTTCGACGTGCAGCTCTTCCTTCAGGGTCGAGCGCGTGACGAACTCGTTCCCGCAGCTGCAGATCACCTTGATTTCCTGGTACTGCGGATGGATCTCGGGCTTCATGGGCGCTCACCCTGGGGGCTGGTTCTGGGAGCCGAAAAAGGGCGGAGAGAATAGCGGGCGGCGGGCACGGAGGCAAGCCGGACCGTTATCCACGAAAATTGTGGATAAGTCTGTGGAGAGTCGCCCGTCGCCGCGGTGCGCCTCGTGCAACCGCGCGAAAAGCCCCGGATTGGGCAAGAATTACCCACTTTTCGGTGGGCCATAAAAATCAGTGGCTTAAAGGTCTTTTCGCAGTCTCGGGCTGAGCAGTACCGTCCTAGGCGCCTCAAAAACTACAGAAACGCCGCACTTGTGCATAAACGCCCCTGCGGGGCGGGCTCAGGGCAAGGCCGACAGCCGCTCCCGCAGGCTGCGCAGCGCCTGGCCCCGGTGGCTGCGCGCGTTTTTCTCCGCCGGCGGGAGCTCCGCGGCGGTGGGGCCGGCCGGGTCCTCGAAGACCGGGTCGTAGCCGAAGCCGGCATCCCCCCGGGGGGCGGCGGCGATGCAGCCCTCCCAGGCACCTTCGGCAAGGACGGGGGCCGGGTCATCGGCGGAACGGACGAACGCCAGCACGCAGCGGAAACGCGCGGTGCGCGCCCCGGCCGGGACGTCGGCGAGCGCGGCCAGCAGGCGCGCCACGTTGGCCGCGTCCGTGGCGCCGGGGCCGGCATAGCGCGCGGAGCGCACCCCCGGCGCGCCGCCCAGGGCATCCACTTCCAGCCCGGAATCGTCGGCCAGCGCCGGCAGGCCGGTGGCCGCCGCCGCGTGGCGGGCCTTGAGGAGCGCGTTCTCGGCGAAGGTGCTGCCCGTTTCCTCCACGGGCTGCACGCCGAGGGCCGACTGCAGGAGGATTTCCCACGCCGGGCCCAGCATCGACTGGAGTTCCCGCGCCTTGCCGGCGTTGCCGGTGGCGAGCACGACGCGCCGGGGCGGGGCCACGGGCGCGCTCAGCGGGGCTTCGCGCGCCAGTCGTCCAGGACGCGGCGCTGGACCTGCATGATCTCCGCGATCCCGGCGCCCGCCAGGTCGAGCATGCGGTCGAGCTCCTCGCGCCGGAAGGCGTGGCCCTCGGCCGTGCCCTGCACCTCGATGAAGGCGCCGGCGTCGTTGGCGACGACGTTCATGTCCGTTTCGGCCTGGCCGTCCTCGGCGTAGTCGAGGTCGAGCACCGGCACGCCGCGGTAGATGCCCACCGACACCGCGGCCACCTGCCCGTGCAGCGGGTAGCGCTTGATGTCGCCGGCCTTCACGAGGGACTCCACGGCGAGCACGAGGGCGATCCAGGCGCCGGAGATCGCGGCCGTGCGGGTGCCGGCATCCGCCTGCAGTACGTCGCAGTCCAGGGTGACGGTGCGCTCGCCGAGCCCCTTGAGGTCCGTCACCGCGCGTAGCGAGCGGCCGATGAGCCGCTGGATCTCCTGGGTGCGCCCGCTCTGGCGGCCCTTGGCCGCCTCCCGGGCGCTGCGGGTGTGGGTCGCGCGGGGCAGCATGCCGTACTCGGCCGTCACCCACCCCTGGCCCTGGCCGCGCAGGAACGGCGGCACGCCGGTCTCCACGCTGGCGGTGCACAGTACGCGGGTGTTGCCGAACTCCGCGAGCACGGAGCCCTCGGCGTGGCGGGTGAACCCGGCCTCGAAACGCACGGCACGCAGTTCATCGGGCCTGCGCCCGCTCGGTCGGTTCATGTGGGGCCCCTGCAGGAAAAGGAGGAAACGGGCGCCGTCAGCCCAGCCAGCGCAGGCAGGCGGCGGACGTATTGTCGCTGTGCGGGCCGTTGTTGCGCACGGCTTTTTCCGCGAGCCGGCGCAGCGAGCGGTCCAGCGGCTCGGCGCCGGCGCCGAGCGTCGCCACGTCGGCGTCGTCCAGCCCGGACCAGAACCCGTCGGTGCAGACCAGCAGGATGTCGCCCGGCTCCAGCCGGCGGGAGGAGCCCACCGACATGCCCGGCAGCGTGAAGTTGCCGCCGAGGCAGCACTCCACGAAGTTGCGCATCGGGTGATCGGGGATCTCCTCCTCCGTGATCAACCCTTCCTGCAGCAGCAGCTCCACGTGGCTGTGGTCACGGGTGCGCTGGTGGATGCGCCGCTGGCGCAGGTGGTAGATGCGGCTGTCGCCCACGTGGGCGAACCAGGCGTAGCCGTCCTGCACGAGGCACAGCGCGCAGGTGGCGCGGGGCCGGGCGTCGAGCCGCAGGTCCGTGCCGATCTGCACGAGGTTGCCGTGGGCCTTGCCGATGGTGAGGTGGAGGAAGCCCTGGGGATCGAAGACCGGCTGCGGGGCGCGGCGGAAGCACTCGGCGACGGTCTCCACCGCGAGGGCGGCGGCCTTGGCCCCGTCGGAGTGCCCGCCCATGCCGTCGATGGCGGTGAGCAGGGCGGCGCGCGGGCCCTTGGCCACGGCCACGCGATCCTGGTTCTCCTCGCGGTCGCCGATGAGGCTCAGATCCGCGCACTCGACCCGCACTGCCCACCCCCCATCCGCCGGCGCGAAGCGCCCGTCCGCATCAGTCGCCCGGGGATTCCGCAGCCTGCTAGAGTACAGGACGCGGGTTCCGGCCACGCACCCATTATCCCCAATTCGACGCGCGCGCGGATGGACGGCCATCACAGCGCCGCGCGCCGGTCACACGGGCACGCACGACGATGATCAGAAGCATGACGGGCTTCGCCCGCAGTGAGACCGCCACGCCCCAGGGCCAGCTCCTGTGGGAGCTGCGCTCGGTGAACCACCGCTACCTGGAGGCCACCATCAAGCTGCCCGACGGCTTCCGCGCCCTGGAGGCCGAGGCCCGCCAGCTGGCCGGCAAGCACCTGCGCCGGGGCAAGCTGGACGCCGGCCTGTCGCTGCGGGTGGGCGGGGACCGCCAGTTCCACGCCACGCTGAACCCGGAGTTCGCCCGGGAGCTGGTCGGCCACGCGCGGGCGGTGGCCCAGGTGATCGGCAACGCCGCGCCCATCGACCCCGTGGACATCCTGCGCTGGCCCGGCGTCCTGCAGGAGCAGGAGACGAGCCTCGACACCCTGCACCCCGTCGCCCTGGCCGCCTTCGAGGCGGCACTGGCCGACCTCGCCGCCAGCCGCGCGCGGGAGGGCGCCCGGCTGCACGACCTGCTGGAGTCCCGCTGCGCGGAGATCCTCACCCGGGTGGCCGCGGTGCGCGCGCGCCTGCCGGCGGTGCTCGCGGCGATCCGCGAGAAGCTCGCCGAGCGCGTGCGCTCGCTGGCCGCCTCCGTGGACCCGGAGCGGCTGGAGCAGGAACTCGCGCTCATCGCCCAGAAGCTGGACGTCGCCGAGGAACTGGACCGGCTGGAGGGGCACGTGGCCGAGTTCCGCGCCACGATGAAGAAGCCCGACGAGGCCGCCGGCCGGCGCCTGGACTTCCTGCTCCAGGAGTTCAACCGCGAGGCCAACACGCTGGCGTCCAAGTCGGCGGACGCCGAGACGACGCGCCACGCGGTGGACCTGAAGGTGCTGATCGAGCAGATGCGCGAGCAGGTGCAGAACGTCGAGTAGTCGCCCTCACCCCTCCGGCGGATACAGGTCCGGACGCAGCACGCTGCGCGCACGCCGGTGATCGCCTCCACCGCCAGCACGCGCTCTGCGGGGATCTTCCCGCGGTTCTTCCACAGGGCGATGGCCTGGCGCGTGACGTTCAGCTGCCGGGCAAGCTCGGCACTGCGTACGCGCTCCAGCACGATTTCCACGGGGTTCACGTCGGGCACCTCGCGCTGCCCCGCCTGCCCGCGCTCGTGCGGGGCGGGACGGGACGGGCAGCCGCGTTGCGGGTCGGCTTCTCGTTGGCGGGTGTCAACCCGTCGGCCCGCGCTGCTGGCGGCGCGGGCTCCTGGACGTCGCGATTGGCGTGACCGGGTGGCGCAGCTGGCGTACGCCTCGGGCGGTCGCGCGACGTCCATGGCCGTCGGGACCGCCGTACTATAACCGCGAACGCGGCGGGATTCGCCCCTCGCCTTGACAGCCCGCGGCGCCTCCCGCCCACTGCGCGCAATCGCGCCGCGGGCGGGGCGCCCGGCACGAACTACGACACGCCAGGCAGGACATGCAGGACAGGAACGGCAGGCTCTTCGTGGTGACCGCCCCGTCGGGGGCCGGCAAGACGACCCTCACCCGCGCGCTGCTCGCGGGGGACCCGGGGCTCGTGTTCTCCGTCTCCTTCACCACCCGCAAGCCGCGCGCCGGCGAGGTGGACGGCCGCGACTACCGCTTCGTGGACCACGCCGGGTTCGAGCGCATGATCGCGGCGGGCGAGCTGCTGGAGTACGCCCGGGTCTTCGACAACTACTACGGCACCAGCCGGGCCGCCATCGAGGCGCACACCCGGGCCGGGCGCAACGTGCTGCTGGACATCGACTGGCAGGGCGCCCGCCAGGTGCGCCAGCGCATGCCCGAGAGCGTGCTCATCTTCATATTGCCGCCGTCCCTCGCGGAACTGGAGCGCCGGCTGCGCGGCCGGGCCACCGACAGCGACGAGGTGATTGCGCGCCGGCTGTCGGAGGCGCGCTCGGACATGGGGCACTGGGGCGAGTTCGACTACGCCGTGGTGAACGAGGACGTCGGCGAGGCCGTGGGGGCGCTGCGGGCCATCGTCGCGGGCCAGGCCGGGGCGAACCAGACCACCGACCCCGCGCTGCGGCGGCGGGTGGCGGGCATCCTGGAAGGTGGCCCGGCGCCCGGTTGAGCCCCGTCCCGGCCCCCGGGCCGGGCGCGCGTCGGTTGCACGGCCCGGCCGCAGCGGGTAGCCTTTCCCGCCCCGAGGTTCCCCCCCGAGACTCCCCGCATGGCCAGAATCACCGTCGAAGACTGCCTGGGCAACGTCGACAACATCTTCGAGCTCGTCATGGTGGCGGCCAAGCGCGCCCGCCGGCTCGCCAACGGCACGCCGGCCCACCTCGATTGGGAGAACGACAAGCCCACGGTCCTCGCCCTGCGCGAGATCGCGGCGGGCCTGGTCGGCCCGGAGATCCTGCTGGAGGCCGACCCGACCCCGGCGGAGCTGTTCGCCCAGGAGCAGGCCAACGAGCTGCTCGCCGGCCCGCCGATCAACATGAACGACGACTCCGACCTGCTGTAGCGCGTCGCCGCTCCGACTCCCCACCTGTCCCTGCCCTTCACCGTAGGAGCGGCTTCAGCCGCGACCTTACGTCACCGGAAGGCAGGTCGCGGCTGAAGCCGCTCCTACACACGGGCGGCAGGCCGACGCCGGTGTACCGGTTCATCCGTGATGGCGCCCCACGCCGCCCTCGCCCCGGGCGGTAGAATCGGGCCATGGACTACGGGGCTACCCTCTTCAGCAGATTGCCCTTCGTCGGCCGCCGGGATTTCGGCCTGCGGCAGCTGCTCGCGCGCCTGACCTACCTGCCCCAGGAGCAGGTCGACCGCGTCGTCGAGGCCTACGACTTCAGCGCCAACGCCCACGAGGGGCAGAAGCGCCGCTCGGGCGAGGCCTACATCACGCACCCCGTCGCGGTGGCCAACATCCTCGCGCAGCTGCGCATGGACTGGCAGACGCTCGCCGCCGCCCTGCTCCACGACGTCATCGAGGACACGCCCACGGCCAAGGCGGAGATCGCCGAGCGCTTCGGCGCGGACGTGGCGGGCCTGGTGGACGGCGTCAGCAAGCTGGACCAGCTCTCCTTCACCAGCCGCGCGGAGGCGCAGGCGGAGAGCTTCCGCAAGATGATGCTGGCGATGGTGCAGGACATCCGCGTGATCATGGTCAAGCTCGCGGACCGCCTGCACAACATGCAGACGCTGGACGCGATGCCGCCGGAGAAGCAGCGGCGCATCTCCCGCGAGACGCTCGACGTCTACGCGCCCATCGCCAACCGGCTGGGCATGAACTCCCTCAAGACGGACCTCGAGGACCTCGGGTTCCGGCACTGCTACCCGTTCCGCTACCGCGTGCTCGACAAGGCCGTGCGCAAGGCCGAGGGCAACCAGCGGCAGTTCCTCAAGCGCATCGAGGAGCGCCTGGAGAAGGCGCTGAAGGAAGCGGGCATCCCCGGCAAGGTGCAGAGCCGCAAGAAGCACCTGTTCAGCATCTACCGCAAGATGACCCGCAAGGGCCACACGCTGGCGGAGATCGCCGACGTGTTCGCGTTCCGGCTGATCATGCCCGACGTGGACAGCTGCTACCGCGTGCTGGGACTGGCGCACCAGCTGTACAAGCCGGTGCCCGGCAAGTTCAAGGACTACATCGCGATCCCGCGGGTGAACGGCTACCAGTCGCTGCACACGGTGCTGCTGGGTCCCAATGGCATCCCGATCGAGGTGCAGATCCGCACCGAGCACATGGACCGCATCGCCGAGAGCGGCATCGCCTCGCACTGGCAGTACAAGGAGTCGGAGGCGACGCCCGACCCGGTGCCGCCGCAGGCGCGCGCGCGGGAGTGGCTCGCCAGCATCAGCGAGATGCAGCAGGCGACGGACTCCGAGGAGTTCCTCGAGCACGTGAAGGTGGACCTGTTCCCCGACAAGGTCTACGTGTTCACGCCCAAGGGCGACATCCTGCGGCTGCCCCGCGGCGCCACCTGCGTGGACTTCGCCTACGCCGTGCACACGGACGTGGGCAACCGGTGCGTGGCGGCCAAGATCGACCGGCGCCTGGTCCCGCTGCGCAGCCAGATCAACAACGGGCAGACGGTGGAGATCGTCACCGCGAAGACCGCGCGGCCCAACCCCGCGTGGGTGAACTTCGTCGCCACCGCCAAGGCGCGCGCGGCGATCCGCCAGTTCCTGAAGAACCTCAAGCAGAACGAGGCGCGGGAACTGGGGCGCCGGCTGCTGGACCAGTCGCTGCGCGACTTCCGCTCGGCGCTGCGCAAGGTGAGCCGCGAGCAGATGCAGGCGCTGCTCGACGAGCTGGGGCTGAACAACACGAACGAGCTGTTCGAGCAGATCGGGCTGGGCGAGCGGCTCTCGCCGGTGGTCGCCAAGGTGCTGCTGCAGGCGGGTACGGAGCAGGAGACGGCGGATGGCGGGGCGCCGGCGCCCGGCACGCCGGGGAAGGCGACGCCCATCACCATCGCGGGCACGGAGGGGCTGGTCGTCACCTACGCGCGCTGCTGCCACCCGATCCCGGGCGACGCGATCATGGGCTACCTCAGCGCCGGCCGCGGCGTGGTGATCCACCGCAACACCTGCGGCAACCTGGGCGAGTACCGCAAGCAGCTGCACAAGTGGATCCCGGTGACCTGGGAGTCGAAGGT
>Ga0172373_10008674_pt1 | contig 12855 bp, 14 predicted proteins | sample Lak10m_2_FD_114546 | JGI IMG/M metagenome (GOLD analysis project Ga0172373, IMG submission 114546) | Freshwater microbial communities from Kabuno Bay, South-Kivu, Congo - kab_092012_10m | ecosystem: Environmental > Aquatic > Freshwater > Lake | place: Democratic Republic of the Congo... | reverse complement strand
GAAGGAAACCACCCCCTTCTACCCCCGCAGCCCCTACGCCGCCGCCAAGCTCTACGCCTACTGGATTGTGGTGAACTACCGCGAGGCCTACGGCATGTATGCCTGCAACGGCATCCTCTTCAACCACGAAAGCCCGCGCCGGGGCGAAACCTTCGTCACCCGCAAAATCACCCGTGGCCTGGCCAACATCGCGCAAGGGCTAGAAGAATGCCTCTACATGGGCAACCTCGATGCCCTGCGCGACTGGGGTCACGCCAAAGACTATGTGCGCATGCAATGGATGATGTTGCAGCAAGAGCAGCCCGAAGACTTCGTCATCGCCACCGGCGTGCAATTCAGCGTGCGCCAGTTTATTGAGTGGAGTGCTAAAGAACTGGGCATCACCCTGCGCTTTGAAGGGCAGGGGGTTAATGAAGTCGCCATTGTGGACAAGATCGAGGGCGATAAAGCGCCTGCACTCCAAGTCGGGCAGACCATCGTCAAAATCGACCCGCGATACTTCCGCCCCACAGAGGTGGAAACCCTTTTGGGTGATCCGTCCAAAGCCAAAGCCAAACTAGGCTGGACGCCAGAAATTACCGTTCAGCAGATGTGCCAAGAGATGGTCGAAAGTGACCTTCAAGAAGCTAAACGTCATGCGTTGCTGAAGGCAAATGGATACCAAGTCAATGTTAGTTTTGAGTAAAAATTTATGAAAGCCGTAATACTCTCCGGTGGCCTCGGTACACGTATTTCCGAGGAAACCCATCTCAAACCCAAGCCTATGATCGAGATCGGCGGTCGGCCGATCCTTTGGCACATCATGAAGCTCTATTCCGCGTATGGCGTGAATGACTTCATTATCTGCTGTGGTTACAAGGGGTATGTCATTAAGGAGTACTTCGCCAACTACTTCCTGCACATGTCCGATGTGACCTTTGATATGACCAACAACACCATGGCGGTGCACCAGCAAAATGCCGAGCCCTGGAAGGTCACCTTGGTGGACACTGGCGATGACACGCTCACCGGCGGTCGTCTGAAGCGCGTGGCGGATTACATCAAAGACGAAGAGGCATTCTGCTTCACCTATGGCGATGGCATCAGTGATGTGGATATCAGTGCCACCATCCGCTTTCATCAGCAACACCGCAAGTTGGCCACGGTCACTGCCGTTCAGCCGCCGGGTCGTTATGGCGCGCTAGAACGCTCCGGTGATCAAGTGACCGGCTTTGTCGAAAAACCCCGTGGTGATGGCGGCTTGATAAACGGCGGCTTTTTTGTTTTGTCACCCAAGTGTCTGGACTTGATCGATGGCGACCAAAGCAGTTGGGAAGGCGCGCCGCTGACGCAATTGGCTAAGACGAACCAGATGATGGCTTTTGAGCATCACGGTTTCTGGCAGCCGATGGATACCTTGCGCGACAAGAACCTGCTCGAAGAGTTGTGGGACTCAGGTAAAGCTCCTTGGAAGATCTGGCAATGAGCCCTGACTTTTGGCGAAATCGATCGGTTATTCTCACCGGCCACACGGGCTTTAAAGGTGGTTGGATTGCACTTTGGTTAAGTCAATTAGGTGCCAAGGTTCACGGCTATTCGCTTGCACCGCCCACCACGCCAAACTTTTTCACCGTAACCCAACTGCAAGACCGTGTTCAAAGCTCGACCATCGCCGACATCAGGGATCTGCCGAAACTGGCAGCGGCGATGCAAGTCGCGCAGCCTTCCATCGTCATCCACATGGCCGCACAACCTTTGGTGCGCGAGTCCTACAACACGTCAGTCGACACTTTCGCCATCAATGTCATTGGTACAGTCAATGTGCTAGAAGCCGCGCGTCAAGCAGAAACTGTGCAAGCCATTGTCAACATCACCACCGACAAGTGCTATGAAAATCAGGAATGGCTCTGGCCATATCGAGAGAATGACCGCCTGGGTGGGCACGACCCGTATTCCAGCAGCAAGGCCTGCGCAGAAATCGCTGCCGCCGCGTATCGCAACTCTTTTCTTACCGAAGCAGGAATTCACCTGGCCAGTGTACGTGCGGGCAATGTGATTGGGGGTGGTGATTGGGCAATCGATCGGCTGATCCCCGATTTCTTGCGTGCCATCGATATTGGTGAAACGTTACGCATCCGTTCGCCCAACGCTGTGCGCCCCTGGCAGCATGTTTTGGAGCCGCTCTCCGGCTATCTGATGCTGGCCGAGCGCTTGGTAACCGATGGTGCAGCATTTGCCGAGGCTTGGAACTTTGGTCCAGAAGAACTCGATGCCAAACCCGTATCTTGGATAGTGGAGTGGCTTTGCCAAAAGCTCCCGCATGCGCGTTGGGAACTGGAAGGAGCGCCACAACCGCACGAAGCCGGATTATTAAAACTGGACAGCGCCAAAGCCAAAACCAGACTCGGTTGGGCACCACGCTGGTCACTTGAAACCGCGCTCGATAAAACCGTCGAATGGCACCGAGCATGGAAAGAATGCCTGTCGATGGCCGACGTATCCATCCAGCAAATTGAAGCGTATCAAGCCGCATGAGCCACTTTGTTTTGCATCCAACGCCTATCCATGGTCTACAAGTCATCAAGTGCCAGCCCATTGGTGACTCGCGTGGGTTTCTTGAGCGGCTTTTTTGCCATGAAACACTTAACTCGCTTCTGCAAGGCAAACCCATACGCCAGATCAATCGCACGCTTACACAAAACAAGGGAACGGTTCGCGGCCTGCACTTTCAGTACCCACCCCATGCAGAAATCAAAATCGTGACCTGCATAAAAGGGCAAGTCTGGGATGTGGCTATTGATCTGCGCCGAGGTTCATCGACTTTCTTACAGCACAATGCCATCCTACTGAGCGAAGATAACCACCAGAGTTACCTGATTCCAGAAGGTTTTGCGCATGGTTTTCAAACGCTCACCGCCGATTGTGAAATGCTGTATTTCCATACTGCCGACTACAAGGCCGAAGCCGAAGGCGCACTGAATGCGTGCGACCCACGACTTGCTATCAACTGGCCGGAGCCCATTACAGAGCGCTCCGAGCGCGATACGAGACACGCCATGTTGACGGATGACTTTCACGGAATGGATTTATGAACTGCCGTCACTGCGGAGCGCCGCTGCAACATACTTTTCTGGATCTGGGTTTTGCCCCGCCTTCGAATGCGTACCTTAGCGAAGAGGCGCTCACGCGCCCCGAGCTGTATTTCCCGCTGAAGATCAAAGTCTGTGACCACTGCTGGTTGGTACAAACCGAAGACTATGCCGAAGCCGATGCGCTGTTTACCGCGGAATATGCCTACTTCTCCAGCACCTCTAGGGGCTGGCTCGCACATGCCAAACGCTATGCCGAAAAGATGATTACAGAGCTGGGCCTAACCAATGCCAGCCACGTGATTGAAGTGGCTTCCAACGACGGCTATTTGCTCAAAAATTTTGTTGCGGCCGGAATTCCTTGCCTGGGCATCGAACCAACCGACAGTACCGCCGATGCAGCCGAACAATTGGGCATTCCGGTGTTGCGCCAATTCTTTGGTGAAGCCCGCGGCAAACAACTGGCCCATGAAGGCAAACAAGCAGATCTCATCGCGGGCAACAATGTGTACGCCCACGTACCAGACATCAACGATTTCACCAAAGGCTTAAAGGCGGCATTAAAGCTGGGCGGCACCATCACGTTGGAATTTCCGCATCTCATGCGCCTGATCGAGCAGGCGCAGTTCGATACGGTTTATCACGAGCATTTTTCCTATCTGTCGCTGTACACGGTAAGACGAATTTTTGCAGCGGCTGGGTTACGAATTTGGAATGTGGAAGAACTACCTACCCACGGTGGAAGTTTGCGTGTGTACGGCTGTCATGCAGAAGACCCGCGCGACACGCAGCAGTCTGTTGATGTGTTGTTGCAAGAAGAAGCCAATAGCGGGCTGCAGCAACTGCAAACCTACATAGAGTTCCAGCCGCGTGCCGACAAAATCAAAAATGACCTGCTTGCCTTTCTAATCGAACAAAAGCGCCAAGGCAAAACCGTGGCAGCCTATGGTGCTGCTGCGAAGGGAAATACCTTGCTTAACTACGCGGGCGTAAAACCTGATTTGCTGCCGTTCGTGTGCGATGCCGCAAAAGCCAAGCAAGGAAAATTTATGCCCGGGAGCCATATCCCCATTCTGCCTCCGGAGCAACTCGTAAAAGTACAACCTGACTTTGTGCTGATTCTTCCATGGAACATTTCGGAAGAAGTGATCAAGCAGAATGACAGGGTTCGGCACTGGGGTGGGAAATTTGTGGCTGCGGTTTCCGCACTGGAAGTTTTATGAGTGTAGTAAAGATCGAGGAGATAGAAAGTCGCATTCTTACGCTTCGCGGTGAATCAGCACTGCTCGATTCACAAGTGGCAGAGGTTTACGGCATAGCCACAAAAGAAGTGAACCAAGCTGTTTCGAACAATCCTGAAAAATTTCCATCTGGATATGTCATTGAGTTGACCGAAGAGGAAAAGCAAGAGGTGGTCAAAAATTTTGACCACCTTGCCAAGCTGAAATTTTCTCCACACCTACCCAAGGCCTTCACGTAAAAAGGCCTGTACATGCTGGCAACGATTCTAAAAAGCCCGCAGGCAGTGCAGACCACACTGGCGATCATCGAGACCTTTACCAAGATCCGACACCTTTCCAGAACCCTGAATCAGCTCACGGCAACGCATGACGAAGTTCGACAGAAAGCGTTGATGCAAAAGAGCGGTGAAATCATTGCCGAGGTACTGGGCGACGAGTTGACGGCTACTGACACCGAAACTACTGTCGAACTAAATGTAGCTTTTCTGAAAGTCAGGCATATCATGAAAAAGAAAAAGAGCTAATCGATGGTCGGCGATTCTACCAAAACGATTCTTTTGACTGGTGCCACTGGGTTTGTCGGCAAGCAAATCGTTAAAGCATTGAACAAATCAAGCATTCGAATTGTTCCTGTGGTTCGAACTGGCAAGGAATCATCGTTTCAAAACCAACCTAATGTTGCTCGGATCGTTTGCTCACCAGATATTTTTCAAGAGAGTACCGATTGGTGGACGGAACAATGCAAGGATATTGATGTTGTAATCCACTCGGCTTGGTATTCAGAGCCAGGGAAATATTTGCAGTCGTTGAAAAATATGGATTGTTTGATTGGCTCGTTGAATCTTGCAAAAGGCGCTGCAACCGCTGGCGTTAAACGGTTTGTTGGTATTGGTACCTGTTTAGAATATGATCTGTCTGCTGGGGTCCTCTCGAAAGACACCCCTTTAAATCCTCTGAACCCTTATGCGGGCGCAAAAGCAGCGCTCTATATGGGGCTTTCACAGTGGCTTCGAGAGCAATCAGTGGAGTTTGCATGGTGTCGCTTATTTTATCTTTACGGTGAAGGCGAAGATGAACGTAGGTTGGTGGCATATCTTCACAAACAACTTGCCAAAGGAGAAGCGGTTGAATTGACGAGTGGCAAACAGATTCGTGATTTTCTCGATGTTTCTGAAGCAGGCAGGATCATCGCAGAATTAGCCTCAGGTGAACAGCCAGGTCCGATCAATGTTTGTTCTGGCGTACCTATCACGGTTCGCCAACTCGCTGAACAAATCGCAGATACATACGGGCGGCGCGACTTGCTGGAGTTTGGAGCTCGTCAAGACAACTTGGTGGATCCTCCCTGTGTTCTGGGAATTCCCAACCATTGGTTAAACTAAAAAGAATTTAAATTTGCGGAGGCGATGGTGGAAAAAGCGAGCGATTGATACCATACTTTCGGAACAAACTATCTCATGATCTTGAGCTTGAGCTTTCTTGAGGCAATCAGGTGAGAGACTGGCTTGAGATTGGCGCTGCTGCTGACATGATTGTTGAAACCGCTCTGTCAGATCGACAAGGTCCCTTCAATGTACGCTAAGATATCGGAGTGTCGGTTAGAGAGTTTGCTACAAGAGTTGCACACGAGTACGGTCGGGTGGACCTTTTGAGATTTGACCGTCGCCCAGAGAACCCTTTTGATCCACCACATACGTTGTTGCAAGAAGAGTCGAGCCATAACCGATAGAGAGAAGACATATGAAAGCGGAATACGCCCCACGAATAGATCTTGTGAACCGAACGAGATTAGAGACGGTGATACCTCTCGAAACGCCGTTTGTCGTATTCGTTGACCCGTCTGATGCCTGCAATTTTAAGTGTCGATTTTGCCCTACTTCCGACCGCGACTTAATGAAGGCGGTAGAGCGGCCTTGGAAGCAAATGTCATTCGAGTTGTTTCAAAAGATTGCCGACGATATGACCAAATTCCCCGGCAAAGTGGAGGTCCTGCGTCTTTACAAAGATGGCGAACCGCTGCTCAACAAGCGGTTGGCAGACATGATTAAGTACGCGAAGGATGTTGGGGCATCAAAGCGCATCGATACCACCACAAACGCTGCCCTGCTTACCAAAGAGAGGGGCAAGGCGATTGCCGAAGCCGGCTTGGATAGGATCAACATTTCAATTTATGGTGTTAATAACGAACACTACACAAACTTCTCAGGCGTAAAGTTAGAGTTTGAGCGCGTACTCGCTAACGTAAGAGAGTTTTACGAGGTGAGGAGAAATTGCGAAGTCCTAGTGAAAATAAACGGCGACACACTCTCAGAAACTGAGAAGCAAATGTTCCTTGATCAGTTCGGCGATTATGCCGATAAAATTCATATTGAGCACATAATGTCCTGCTGGCCCGAATTTGAGCTACGTGGGGTTAACGTAAATCAAGACAAGGGGATTTATGGACAGGAAATCAAAGAGGTCAATGCATGTCCGTATCCCTTTTATTCGTTCTCAATTAATTCTGACGGACTCGCCAGCGTCTGCTTCTTGGACTGGGGTCGTAAAATGATTGTTGGTGATGCGCGTTCAGAATCTGTTCCGGAAATATGGAATGGTAAGCCAATAAAGAGCTATAGGAAGATGTTTCTGGAGGGAAAGAGGAAAGAGCATACTGTTTGCCGTGGATGCGGACAAATGACACATGGGTTACCAGACCAGATCGATTCCTATCGCGATAATATTTTAATTAAACTTAATTCAACTGCGTACTTTGATGGAGTCGATGAGTCGAGCGCCTTTAAGGTGAAAATACCATCAAATAATATAGCAGAATTTCCCGTATCTTGGGGGTCGACCAGTGAAGATAAGTAGCGCTAGCGTGAAAATAAAGCCGAGAACAGTGGATCCGAATAATCGGGAGAACTTAGGAGAAGTGCTCCCTCTAATGACGCCTTATGTTGTTATGGTGGATCCTTCTAGCGCCTGCAATCTACGCTGCTTATTTTGCCCAACCGGAGACATCCCACGAATAAAAGAGACTGGACGCTATCAAGGCTTGATGAGTATTGAGACTTATGAAAAAATTATCCAGCAGATCGATGGGTTCAGCGCACCCATTAGAGTGCTTCGCCTTTATAAAGAGGGGGAACCGCTCTTAAACAAGGAATTTCCAAGGTTTGTGAGATTGGCGAAGCAGACAGCGAAGATCCTCCGCGTTGATACCACGACGAACGGTCTTCCGTTGACTCCGTCCCTCAACCAAGACTTGGTGGACTCAAAGATCGATCAGATAAATATCTCTGTTAATGGCATGACAGAGGAAACTTTTTATCGATTAACAAAGCGTCGAGTTAACATAAAGACTTACATTGCAAATATTATTGACCTTTGTAAGAGATCCGAAGAAAGTGAAATCTATATAAAGGCTATTCATGAGAACCTACCGCCTGCAGAGCGAGAGATGTTTTTTGATGTGTTTTCGAGCCATGCAGATCGGATCTTTCTGGAGCATCTTCAGCCAAATTGGCCGGATTTTGAGTTTGACTACGACCACGAGGATTACACTGTGGGGCATTATGGTCAGCCGTTAGAGCAGAGGAGTGTCTGCCCATATATATTCTATATGATGGTTATAAACGCAGACGGATCAGTTAGCGCTTGTGTTCAAGACTGGCAACATGAGTTGGTCGTCGGAGATGTCCGGGAGGAGTCTCTTACGGAGATTTGGAGTGGAGCCATTTTGGAGCAGCTTCAAACTGATCACCTCAATCTAAGAAAGGACAATTATCGTTCCTGTCAGGTTTGCCCAGTTTTGAGACATGGGACGTTAGATAATATTGACGACAGTCGGAAAAAGATTTTACTCAAGTTAGCATAGATGGAGGTTCTAATTATTGGTGGCGGTGGGAACATTGGCTACTGGTTAGAGGTGCAGCTCCTTTCAAGGGGGCACCGGGTAACCTCGCTAGTAAGGGGCAATCGACCCTCTCGCCGAATGCATGAATCGGGACAAAAAATTAACATTTTCAGGGTAGACGTTTATCGCCATAACTTAGCTTCCTTCATTAACCTAAATGGGTTCGATTGCATTATCGACCTCATTCTTTACAACTACGATCAAGCGCTTTCACGAGTTAACATGCTTGAAGGCTTCTCCGGAATGTACATCGTTATCTCCACGGTCGCTTCATATCGTCGATTCAGCGGATTGAATGTATTGTCGGCGAAATCATCGACGAGTGACGTATCTTGGAAATACGCGCAGGATAAACTAGCTGCCGAGGTTGAAATTGCGTGCCGATTGAAAAGGGCGGACGTAAGAATCGCAAGACTTGCCCATACTTTTGATATCAGCCTTCCGGTGCCGTTCGGACCCTCTGATTGGACCATCCCAGATAGAATTTGTAGTGGTAACCCAATACTAACGCATGTTTATCCCTCTAAGTCCTGGCCACTCTTGCATTCGATTGACGCAGCCAAACGAATATGTTTATTGATTGAGAGACCGTCGGATTTCGGTCCAATCATAAACATTGCTTCTGGTTCTCCAACCAATTGGGGTTCAATAGTAAACGGCTTCTTCTCTCTACTCGATAAAGAGCCTTACATAAAGATTCTTCGTCTTGAAGAACTCCTGAGGCTTTATCCTTATTGGGCTGATAGTGTAAAGTATCACAAGCAGTTTGATGAAATATATGTCGGCGAGGAAATGGATATTTTTTCGGAGTACTTAACAGACCTTTCTCTTATTGACGGGATGGAAATCGCATTCGGATACTACAGAGCATTTGATAAATCTGATGTGGTAAACATTGATGACTCGGTTAGACTTCATTGGTTAGAGGGTTTCTGTCAACCTAGCGTTTGTTAATATTAATATACTACAAATAAAAAGTGTTTTTTTAACGGTTTATTTTTTTCATAAGTTCTAGGTTTTGAAAATATGGACAGTCACCTGCAAGCATATAAGCAAGAGATTATCGGCCGCCTGTCTGGGGAGGCGTTGGATACAAAGCACAAGGAGTTCTGTTTGGGCGTCTTAAATGAAATGAACAAGAGACGGTACGCATATAACTTCTCTTGGTTTGGACGTCCCATTATTCAAATTCCCCAAGACGCAATGACTTTCCAAGAAATATTATGGGAGGTTCGTCCAGACTTGATAATCGAGACAGGAATTGCTCATGGTGGATCGTTGGTTTTCAGTGCAACGATTTTGGCACTTCTAGAGAAGTTTTCTCTTACAGTTGACCCATTAGTTATCGGTGTCGACATCGATATTAGAGAACATAATCGTACGGCAATTGAAGCTCACCCAGCCTCTCCCTGGATAAAGATGTTTGAGGGTTCCAGTGTTTCCCCGCCTATCGTGAACGAGATAAGTCAAATAGCTAGCGAGAAGGAGCGTGTTGTAGTTTTTCTAGATAGTAATCACACGCATGAACATGTTTTGGCAGAGTTGAAAGCCTACGCGCACCTTGTCAGCCTGGGGAGTTATCTGATTGTTCTGGACACCGGCATTGAGGACATCGACCCGGCCGCGATTGCTCCTGATCGACCTTGGTGTAAAGGTAACAGCCCGAAATCCGCTCTTGCAGCTTTTCTTAAGGAGACCGACTCTTTTCAGATCGACAACTTCTATCACGAAAAGGCATGGGTCACGTCGGCTGCAGGCGGCATTATTAAGAGAGTCAAGTGATTTTGGCCGATTGTTGGCCATTTCCTCATGTTCGAATGCCGAGCTGAGTAGCGTAGATGCGGGTCACCCATCTTTCTCCACACCTGGGCGGGGGTGTTGGCACGGTTGTGGACGGCTTTATGGAGGCATGTTCGGAACTCTACGGAAGGGATCACCTTAACCAGTACCGGTGCCTTGAGACTTGCACCAAACTACCAGCATTCGCTGCTGAGTCCGCTTTCCTACGGGATTCAATGGCCGGGCTCGAAGATATTTTAATCTCAGACCTCTCAGACGCTGACGTCATTTTGTGTCATTACTGGAATAACCCTCACTTAGCTCGTTTTTTGAGCCTAGGTAGACTTCCTGAAGGCCGGCTCGTGTTTTGGGCACACAATTCAGGACTTGAGGAGCCTCACATTATTCCGGACTATGTTATCAATTCCGGCGCATTAATTCTCTTTAGCACCCCGGCATCCGTTAATGCTGTAAACGTGCGATCAAGGGTTAACCTACATTCCGATTATTTTTACACTCTCCCGTCGACGCGTTCCCTGTCAAGTCATCTTGAAGTCGGCCTGAGTAGGATGGCGCCAAAAAATTCAAATAGGCTTTTATATGCGGGCACAGTCTCAGCGTCTAAAATGCACCCGGATAGCGGTCTTATTTTTTCTACTCTTTCAAAACTTGGTTTTCATATCGATGTGGTTGGGGGTGATCAAGAGTCCAAGTTTGCGGCAGAGGTGAGTGGTCTTGGCGGGAGAGTTTCGGTACACGGATGGGTGAATGGGGTCATTGGTTTTCTGGAAAAAAGTGATATTTTTATCTACCCGTTGAGAAGAGGGCATTATGGGACAGGGGAGCAAGTGATTCTTGAGGCAATGGCGTCAGGTTTACCGGTCGTCGTATTCGACAACGCTGCTGAAAGCGCAATTGTTTCTAATGGCGAAACTGGCTTTATAGCGAAAACGGCGGCTGAGTTTATCGAGTATGTGATAAGAATCGCCAGTGATAAACAACTGTACGCGCTAATGAGTACGCAAGGAATAGCAAGAGTAAAAGAGAATTTCGATTCGGTTGTAATGACGAAGACTCTATTGGGGAAGATCGGAGCTCAGTTATCCCGACCTAAAGTGAAGATACCCCGTCAAGTGCCAAACGGGTGTGTTGATATTGGGCTTCATCTGTTTCACATACATTCTTTTTTCGACTCATCGCTGGAGTCGGATTTCAGTCTTAATAGCGAAGATTACGCAAAGCATATTTTTCAAAGATTCATCCATGATCTTGGTTCGCCTGAAAAAAGGGGCGCGTGGACTTCTCAAACGAAGGGCTCGCCGTTTCATTACCTTAACGTTTTTCCGGAGAGTGTGGGCTTAAGGTTGCTCTGCAGCCTGATTCGCGAACACCTTATTTGCCACGCAGGTGAGGTTACAGGGCCATGATCGGTGTAATTGGTGGAAGCGGCGTTTACACAGTTGAAGGGCTTTCTGATTCGACGTGGACTAGAGTGGTCTCACCCTTCGGTGAGCCGTCTGACCTCGTCCTAACCGGAACATTAGATGGCGTGGAGGTTGCGTTCTTACCCCGGCATGGTCGTGCTCACAGGCTATCGCCATCTGAGATAAATTACCGAGCAAATATAGACGCGCTCAAACGGGTTGGGGTAACAGACTTGATTTCCGTTAGTGCCGTAGGCTCGCTAAGAGGCGACCTCGCCCCAGGCACTTTTGTTATTGTTGACCAGTTTATTGACCGAACTCACGCGCGTGAGAAGACGTTCTTTTCGGGCGGTTGTGTCGCACACGTCTCATTGGCAAAGCCCGTTTGTCAAAGGCTCGGCGATCATCTGCAGGCAGCTGCCAAAGCCTTATCTCTTGAGCTCGTTCGGGGGGGCACTTACGTTGTTATGGAGGGGCCGCAGTTCTCTACAAAGGCCGAGTCCGAACTTTATCGCCAGTGGGGCTGCGATGTAATTGGTATGACTAATATGCCGGAGGCAAAGCTCGCAAGAGAGGCCGAGATTTGTTATGCCCCGGTAGCCATGGTGACAGACTTTGACTGTTGGCACCCAGACCACGACCATGTCACGATTGACCAAATTATATCGGTAGTCGCTCAGAACTCAGAAAAGGCGCGGAGCTTAATAGCTAAGACCATACCCTTTGCAGCTGCTGATCAACACGGCCTCTCATGTGCGTGTAAGAGAGCACTTGACAACGCAATAGTGACGCCAGAGAGCGCAAGAGCCCCAGAGTTGCTAGACAAACTCGACGCAGTCGCCGGCAGAGTCCTTACGTCTTCATCTGCCAATGAATAGCATTGTCGATGCGGTACGAAGGCTTGATGCGCTGGGGTTGAATCGCAGTAGTTCAGGTAACTGCTCACTTCGTACTGAATACGGGTTTTGCATAACGCCGTCCGGTGCGTCTGCAGATAGTCTGTCGGAACATAGCCTGGTGAAGATGCGTGTTAAGTCTGGTGAGGTACATTTCTTCGAGCATTCGGCGCAGAAGCCGTCTAGTGAGTGGCGCTTTCACCATGATATTTACGCGCAGAGGCCAGAGGTTCAGGCGATCATTCATACCCACTCACCATTTGCCACAACACTTGCCTGTCTTCACCGAAGCATTCCTGCCTTCCACTACATGATCGCCCTCGCTGGTGGTGCCGATATTCGCTGTGCACCCTACGCACTTTTTGGTACTCAGGAACTATCGAATCTAGCAATCGAGGCCTTATATGGGAGAAAGGCGTGGAACTTAAGGACAGGCACTTAAATTTGTGTTTGGCATGTTCGTGACGGCTCATTTCGAGAACAGCCCCTATCAGGTGGAGGTTGAAAAGGATCTCACCGTCAAGAAGCAGCTCATCGATGTCACCGTGG
>Ga0172373_10008672_pt1 | contig 12856 bp, 8 predicted proteins | sample Lak10m_2_FD_114546 | JGI IMG/M metagenome (GOLD analysis project Ga0172373, IMG submission 114546) | Freshwater microbial communities from Kabuno Bay, South-Kivu, Congo - kab_092012_10m | ecosystem: Environmental > Aquatic > Freshwater > Lake | place: Democratic Republic of the Congo: South-Kivu... | reverse complement strand
TGTGGCGCACCGTGCGAGAGCAGAACACGTTGCTTAGCACCAGAGCGCAAGCACCCAAGGCGCTCAATTTCTCCGGCAACCTAATCGGGTTCCGTAGTCGGGCAACGATTGACGTTTGGGCCGCTCGCATGCTTCAGCGCCTTGCGGCACTGTTGCGAATTCCATCGATGGCCGAGACGGGCGTGGCCGGAGACATGCTGCCCGATGGTTCAACCACGGGCCAGTTTGGATTTGGGCAGGATGTGTTTGCGGAGGCAGCGCAGCGCATTCGCAATGACTCCGAATTAAACCAGAATGCCCAGCTCGCGCAGCTCAATGACGATGACCTCCAGGCACTCGTTTGGTTCATCGAGAAGGAATTGTGGACGATCAACAACTGGACGAGCGTGGCTGGCGAAGGCGGATCGTTTGAGCTCGAGGCAAGTTTGGCAGGAATCAGCGACCGAGAGATGGTCACGAAACTGCGAAAGACCATTGATGCCGGAGTGCCAACAAAGATCCGGCAGGCCGCAAACCAATTGCCGGCGGCGCAACAGGCACAACTCAATTGGTATCTCGATCCAGCCAAAGCCGGGTGGAGGCAGCGCATCGAGGCACTGCGTGCGGAACTGGATGCGATCCCGACCACGCTGACCAAGAAGGCCCAGCGCGAACTTCGTACGGCGATTTCCAAGCGACTTGATGCCGCGTTAAAGAAGTCGGGGTTCGCGAAATTGGAACAGGCGCTCGAGGACGCAATCGCTGCGGACATGAAGGTCGCAGCCATTGAGGAGGCTCGCAAGGCGGCGCAGGCACAACTGATCGCAATGGAGCGGCGCGTCGATAGGTACACGGCCGGCCTCTCGCAACAGCAGTCGCTGGACGCGCAGGGCGTGGACTACGTTCCAACGGACGCGGACCAGGCGCGGCTAGCCGACAGCGTGCGCCTGCGTGGCTACCGGGCAGACCGTGGCGAATTGCTCGTCGCCATCAAGTCGATGCCTACCGAGGGACGCTATGGGTCGATTGAGCGGTCCATCGATCTTGAGGTCATTGCGCGGCAGGGCTGGAGCCCGGACGAACTATGGAAGGTCATACTGGAAGAGGCCAGGGACGGACGGCAGGAAAGCACGTTCCTGGCTCGCGTGCTGCGTGCCGACGAAACCATTGACCCAACGCGGCACCGGCCGGGACTCGAGATTTACTTCAGGTCGCCCATCCCTCGCGACAAGCTTGATGCGCTCGTGGAGAAGCTCAACGCGAACGGGGTTGATTTCTTTACGGTCATCGTTGATGCTCGCCGGAGCACCGAGGCCCAGTCTGGCGCGATGGCCGACGCGGTCGGAATCCGCATGCAGTACATCCCGGAATTCATGCAGCGGTACGGGATAGAGGATTTTACGGGGTTGTCGGAAGCGGAAATTGCGGATAGAGTGAGAGCGAAAGAGGCCGAGTGGTTGTTGCTGGCCGATCAAGTAAGGCGGGTCATGCCGGAGGTGTCATTTGCCGGCGTGTTCTGGCATGAGACGCGGGTCGCATTTGCAGATGCTTACGAAAGCGAAATCAATGCAATCACAACAGGAACGGCTACAGGAGATGGTGGACTACCTGCTAAAGCACAGTGGGCCGGACAGTCCGTTAGCGAAGGACTTGCAGCAGCAAATCGTTTCGTTGAATCGCGGGCAGCCCAGGCCGAACCCGCTGGGGGAGGACAGGTACTTGGCGGGGTTCAAGAAGGGGATCGTGTCGGATTCGCCCAACCCGGCGTAGGAACGGTATTTGAGCAGGCGGCGGCCGCTCCCGGTCCCCGCGGCGGCATTGACATTCGGCGCCTCGTCATCATGCTGACGAAGACGTCGGACCGCACGACGCTCTGGCACGAGTTCGTCCACTTCTTCCTGCACATGTACACGGAGGCCGCCGTCAACGGGCGAGCCTCACCGCGCCAACTCAACGACCTGGACCTGCTGCTCAAGTGGTTCAAGATCGACGGTGAAACGCCGGCCGAGCGGCTTGCCAACTGGAGCGCGATGACGCTTGACCAGCAGCGCAAGCACCATGAGGCGCTGACGTACAACGCGGAAATCTACACGTTTGAAGGCAAGGCTCCGAGCGCGGAACTGGTCCCGGTGTTCGAGCGCCTGCGTGCATTCATGCTGCGGGTCTACAAGACAATCCGCGATGACCTGAACGCGATTTATCGCCGCGAGTTCGGCGAGGACTTGCCGATCCTGACCGACGAGGTTCGCGGCGTCATGGACCGCATGCTCGCCACGGACGAGCAGATCCGCCGGCAGGCCGCGATCAACGAGATGAAGCCGCAGTTCCAGACGCAGGAACAGGCGAAGATGGACGATGCCGAGTGGGCCGCGTATCAGGCGATGCAGCAGGAGGCCATTGAGGCGTCGATCACGGACATGAACAAGGCGAGCATGCGTCAGCTCCAGTGGCTGGGGAACGCCCGCAGCCGCATCCTGCGCGACATGCAGAAGAAGCACGACGCCAAGCGCAAGGAGGTCGCTGCCGAGATTGCCGCCGCCGTGCGCGTCGAACCCGTGTACCGGGCGATGACCTACCTGCGGACGGGCAAGTTCATTGACACGGACGGGGCCGAGGTGGCGGTCGAGGGGCCGCACCGCCTGGACACCAAGCGCGTGCAGGCGATCTACGCGGGCCTGCCCAAGCGCGAAGCATTCGAGGCCGTGGCCGCCACGGGCATGGCAATGCCCAAGGTGTTCGCGCCCGACATCGCCAAGCTCGGCACGGGCAAGTACGGCATGCTCGGCGTGGACGGGCTGGACCCGGACGTGGTCGCAGAGACGTTTGGCTACGGCAGCGGCGACCAGATGATCCGCGCCCTGCTCGAGGCCAAGCCCCTCAAGGAGGCGGTCGCCGAGCGCACGGACGCCGAGATGCTGCGGAGGTACGGGGACATGAACACCCCCGAGGCGCAGGAGGCCGAGGTACAGAAGGCGCTCCACAACGAGGCCCGCGCCCGGTTCGTGGCCGTGGAACTGCGGCACATCGCCCGTGCGACGGAACCCGTGCGCGTCATGCTCGAGGCCGCCAAGCAGGTCGCCCGGGAACTCATCGCCGGCATGACCCTGCGCGACGTGCGCCCGGGCGACTTCGTGGCCGCCGAGGCCCGGGCCGCCCGCGACGCCAGCCGCGTCGGCACCACCATTGACCCGGAGGCTATCGGACGGGCAGCGCAGACTCGGGCGCTCAACGAGGCGCTTGAGGCGGGGACCGACCCGGCCGAGGCCATGGCGGCTGCCATGGAGAAGGGCGCAGAGGCCGCTAGGAAGGCCCAGGAGCGATCCGACGCCCTCAAGGCGCAATACGGGGCCGACCCGCAGCAGGCGCTCATTAGGGCCAAGCGGGCGCAGCTGTACCAGAACCAACTCGCCGCCGAGGCGCTCCGGGTCCGCGAGGAGGTCGCCAAGCAGGTCAAGTACCTGCGGCGCATCCTGCGGGACACGAACGTCAAGGCCATGGGGGCGCAGGCGGCCGACCAGGTTGCCGCCCTGCTTGAGCGGTTCGAGGTGGCCCCGGTCAGCCTGAAGCGGCTGGACGAGCGCAAGGCTTTGGCGGCGTGGCTTGCCGAGCAGGAGGCCGCCGGCCTGGTGCCCGACATCGCGCCCGAGGTGGCCGACGAGGCCCGCCGGGTCAACTACCAACAGCTCACGGTGGCCGAGTTCCGCGACCTCGTGGACGCCATCCGGCAGATCGAGTTCATCGGGAAGAACGAGCGCAAGGTGCAGCTCGCCGCCGAGCGCGCCGCCTACGAGGAGAAGCGCGACGAGATCGTCACCCGCATCCGGGCGGTCGGGCGCCTGCGCGGGGTCACGTTCGACCCCCGCAGCCCGCTCACGAACATCGGCCGCGCCGCGGCCGCCCTGCGCGGGTTCGCTGCCCAGCACCTGAAGGCGGCGTCCATCGCCCGCATCCTTGACGGCGGCGAGGACGATGGCCCGCTGTGGACGTTTGCCATCCGGTCGGCCAACGCGGCCGCCGACATGGAGACGCGCATGCGCGCCGAGGCGTCGGCCAAGCTCGCCGAGATCCTGGCCCCGGTGTTCAAGCTCGGGAACATGGGCGGCAAGGGCGTGTTCTTCCCGACCATCAACCGCAGCCTGAACCGCGAGTCGCGGCTCGCCATTGCCATGAACGTCGGCAACGACGGCAACCGCCAGCGCCTGCTTGACGGCGAGGGCTGGACGATGGAGCAGGTGCAGCCCGTCCTCGAGAGCCTGACCGAGGCCGAGTGGCAGGCTGTGCAGAAGGTGTGGGACTACATCGACACCTACCGCCCGCTCATCGCCGAGAAGGAGCGCCGGCTGTACGGCAAGGAACCCGAATGGGTCAAGGCCACGCCGTTCACGACGCGCACGGCCGATGGGCGCGAGGTTCGGCTCGAGGGCGGCTACTACCCCATCAAGTACGACCCCATCGCGAGCGACCGCGTGGCGACCGTGGACGAGGCCGCCGAGGCGAAGCGGGCGCTTGACGGCGCCTATACCGCCGCGACCACGAGCCGCTGGTTCGTCAAGAGCCGCGTGCGCGAGGTGGTCGGACGTCCCCTGCTCTACACGCTTGACGCCGCGTTCGGCGGGGTCAACGACGTGATCCACGACCTGGCGTGGCACGAGTGGCTGATCCAGACGCAGCGCCTCTTGCGCGACCCAGAGTTCGCCAACGCCGTGCGCGAGACGCGGGGACCGGAGTACCTTAAGCAACTGCGCGACTGGGCCAAGGACAACGCGGCCGGCGAGCGCAAGATCGGCGTGGCCGGCGAGGCGGCGCTGTCGTGGCTGCGGCAGGGCATCAGCGCCTCGGGCCTCGGGTTCAACGTGGTGAGCGCGGCCATGCAGGTCACGGGCTTCAACCAGAGCATCGTGCGCCTCGGCGCGAAGTACGTCGGGCGCGGGGTCGCGCAGTTCGCGGCCAGCCCCATCGACACGGCGCGCATGGTGGCCGACAAGTCATCGTTCATGGCCGAGCGTGGGCGCACGCAGTTCCGCGAGATCAACGAAATCCGCAACCGCGTCCGCGGCCAGACCGAGGTGGCGCGCCGGGTGACGTCCGGCACCTACTTCCTGATGATGAACATGCAGCGCACGGTGGACATCCCCACGTGGCTGGCCGGCTACCAGAAGGCGCTTGACGCCGGGAAGGACGATGCCACGGCGGTAGCGCTCGCCGACCAGGCCGTGCGCGACACGCAAGGCAGCGGCCTCATCTCCGACCTCGCCGCCATTGAGCGCGGCGGCCCGACGATGAAGCTGTTCACGGTGTTCTACTCGTACATGAACACCGTCTACAACATGACCGCCGTGGAGACAATGACGGCTCGCGGCAAGGGCAAGCTCGCGGCCGACTACGCCATGCTGCTGGTGGTCCCGGTCGTGCTCGGGCAGGCGATCAAGAACGCGATCCAGCCTAACGCCGGGGACGATGAACTTGACCCCGAGGCGCTCGCCCGCAAACTGGCCGGTGAGGAACTGTCGTTCCTGATGGGCACCATGGTGATCGTCCGCGAGTTCGGCGGGGCGGCGCAGCTTCTGACGGGCGCCGAGGGCGTCCGCATGGGCTACGGCGGGCCAGCGGGCCTGCGGGCCGTGGGCGAGGTGTACGGGCTTGCCACGCAGGCAGCGCAGCTCGAGTTCGACCGTGCGTTCCGGCGGTCGGCGATCAACACGCTGGGCGCGTTCACGGGCCTGCCGAGCGCGCAGATCAACCGCACCATCGACGGCATTGAGGCGGTGGTGGAGGGCGAGGTTGAGGGCATCGGCGCGGTGGCCGCGCCGCTCACTGGGGTGCAACGCTAGTACCCGTATCCGTACCCGTATTTCCTAGTCTGACCTACGAGGCTCCGCATCCATGACCATCAGCTCTACGACGCGCATTGCAGGGCCGTTTGTCGGCAACGGAACGGCGACCGTGTTCCCGTTCACGTTCAAGGTGTTCGCCGCCGCCGACCTCGACGTCGTGCGCCTCAATGTTTCAACGGGCGTTGAAACGACGCTCGTCTTGAACTCGGACTACAGCGTCACCCTGAACGGGGACCAGAACTCGAACCCGGGCGGCAGCGTCACGCTGCTTGCCGGCGCGCTCGCGTCCGGCCTGACGCTGACGATCACGTCGGACATCGCGAACCTCCAGCCCACGGACCTGACGAACCAGGGCGGGTTCTACCCCGAGGTCATCACGGACGCGCTGGACCGGGCGACCATCCAGATTCAACAGATGTCCGAGGACGTCGGCCGCAGCCTAAAGGCGCCGCTGTCGGACGGGACTCCGAACATGGAGTTGCCCAACACAACGAACCGCGCCAGCAAGTACCTGGTGTTCGATGCCAACGGACTTCCTACCGTTTCTGTTGGAAGCGGAACTGATACGGCGCTGCGGACAGACCTTGCGAATACCTCTGTCGCCCTTGCCGGCGCAAGCCTCGTCGGGTTCCGGGCGGATGATGCATCGTCCACGGCTCGCACGGTGCTGAACAAGCTCCGCGATGTCGTGAGCGTGAAGGACTTTGGCGCGGTGGGCGACGGTGTGGCCGATGACACGGCGGCGATTCAGGCGGCGATTGATTCACTCGCGTCTGGCGGCACGCTGTGGTTCCCGGTCGGAACCTACATGATTGCCCGTACGGCCGGAACCGACGAGAACTTCGGATTGAAGATCACGGCGAGCAACGTGTGCCTGCTCGGCGCGAACGGCGCAAAGCTCCAGCGGCTTGACAGCATCACGACCAACGCCAACGCATATCCGATCCTGTTCATCGGAACACCGAATAGCAACGCGGCTGCGGCTACGGAAAACTGCGTCATCGACGGGCTGTGGTTTGTCGGAAGCGACGTTCGCCACGCAAGTGCGGGCGACGTCCCGTACGACCAGCGCAATGCCATCACGGTGAAGAACACCCTGGACTGCACGATCAAGAACTGCCGATTCACGGCGATTGACAGCACGGCCATTTACTGCACGGAGCCTGCCGCATACAGCCTGAAGAGCAGTTCGTACTTCAACACCACAAAGAGTTATCGTGCGAGCGTCACCGGGTGCGAGTTCATCGCAACGACGCACTCAACGGCTGGGCGCGCCTTTATCCATGCCGTTGTGCTTTCCGGCGTTGATCGTGCCATCGTCGCCGGAAATCAGTTCACGTGGTGCGACAACGGGGTGTACGGGTTCACCACGTATGCGCTGGCGACACAAGTCGAGACTGACACCTACACGCTGTCTGGCACCGCGTACAACCGTTGCGGTAAGGGGTGGGTCATCTCCGACAACACGTTCCTGAACAGCAGCGAGCACGCCGTCTACAACACCGGGTTCGAGACGTCCATCAGCGGGAACATCGTTCTGACGGATGCGCCGACGATCTGCACATCAAGCGCGGTCAAGTGCCGAGCCAGGTATGCAATCATCGACGGGAACGTCGTGAACAACTACGCCGAAGCCATTGAGGTTGCCGAGCCATCCGCGTTCGTAACCGTTAGCAACAACACGGTGAGCGCGTATCCATCGACCACTACGGGGGCGGCAATCAATGTCAATGCGGATGGCTTGTCTACGTTCCTGAATCCGGCGACGAGGCCGTGGTACGCGGCATACGACCCGATGGCGAGCATCGCCATCAACGGGAACACGGTCAACATGTCGCCTGGAACTACGGGGACCAACGACAGGGCGATCAGGCTCGTGACATCGAGCACTGACGCAAACTACCCGAACGGACAGGTACAGAACCTGTCGATCAACGGGAACACGATCAGCAACCACAAGGTCGGCATCTGGATCAAGAACGCGCTGTTCAGGAACATGAACATCGTCGGCAACGCCTTTCAAGCGAAGTCGTTCACGGTGTCTGGGTTCAGCGCAGGAACCACGCTTGACACGGTTGCGACGTTGCAACTGTCTACTAGCACGGGCGGTGGCGAAATCAGTTTCAACGGCAACAGCGTGTGGGGAACGCAGAACGTGTTTGATTCCGACACCGCCGCCAATACGCCGCCGCGACAGGTGGAAGGCAACGTGTTCAATTACGTTCGCGACAAAGTGTTCACGACGAACTTCAACACGCCCGGGTTCGGGCAGATGGTGACGAACAACAACGGTGTGTTCGTCTTGGACCGAACGAGCTGGGCTGGTGGAGTGGCGATCAACAACCAACTCAGCGACGGAACGGGGATGACGAATCGCAAGTACACAATTTCGTACACGGGATCACAGGTCGTGTTCACAACCGACGATGTGGGCACCACCATCGTGCTTGGATAACACCATGACCTCCCCCCACCACGACGAACTGTTCCTCGCCATCGGCCGCCTCGAGGGCAAGGTCGATTCGATCCTCGCCCAGCAGTCGCGCCAGACGGACGAGATCAAGGCGCACGACGCCCGCATCCGCTCGCTCGAGCACTCACGCGGCTACGTGCTCGGCTGGAGCGCCGCCATCGGGGCCGGCATGAGCCTGGTCGCCAACTACCTCATCAAGCACTTCGCGTAAGGAAACCCATGCCTACTGACATCGTCATCGCCACCGACAAGCCGGAGTACCGCACCACTGGTCTTGTGACAATTGTGAGTGCAGCTGCGTATGACGCCGCCAAGCCCACGGCGGTGATTCCGTCCACGACGGGACAGACATTCCTGATCCCGTCGAACCTCGGCGACAAGCCGAGCCTGCTGCGCCTGGTGCCGTTCTGCGGTTCATCGTCTGCCGCCACGAGCGGAAACTTCACGGCTGCCGGCGTGCGGGTGGTTGGCTGGACCACATACAACCAGACGGACGGAACGCCGATCTATGTTCCGACCGTTCTTGCGGATCTGACCGTGACACTCGGATCGTCCGTTCCGACGCTGACGATCAACACCGTGGCGCACTATTTCTTCAACACGGTGTCGGCGGGAGGTAGTGTTCCTACGGTGAACATCTATTCGCCTGGCACGGTTTCGGCGGCCAATGACAACGCATGCTCTGCCGTGATCGACACGATTGGGCAGCAATACATCACGTTGCAGGTCAAGGGTACGAACGCAAACAGCCCGAAGATGGGCTGCTTCTACGCATTCCTCTGATCGGAGGCCGCGATGCGGTACGACCTAGGCAGGTTCAGGCGCCCGATGCGCCGTTCGACCGAGGGCCAGCTGATGAGCCTCATCAGCCTGGGCGACGGCTCCACGCTCTCGCTTGACTTCACCACGGGCGTCCTTGACCCGCGCCTGACGTTCACGCGGACGAGCGGCGGCACCTACACCGGGAACGATGGCTACATCTACGGCATGGACTTGGCCACCAGCAGTTCGCTGGCAATCGGCACGGGTTCCAAGACGGTCACGCTCACGGCGACGGCGGGCGTTGACCGCCGCTACCTCGTCGGGCAGACGGTGTATTTCAGCAACGGCGCGAACAACATGAGCGGCCCGGTGACTGCGTACAGCGCGTCCACGCAGAGCATCACGATCAACGCGACGGCATCAAGCGGCAGCGGGTCATTCACTTCGTGGGCCGTTGGCAACGCCTCTGCCCGCTTCGACCACGACCCGACCACGCTCGCGGCGCGAGGGCTGCTGATTGAGGGAAGTGCGACGAATCTCGCGCTGCGTTCCAACGACTTCAACACGACCGTAACAGACGGAACGCAATGGGTTACCGGCTACACACGCGGCAATGTTTCCACCACTCTTCCAGACGGCACAACCGGAAACGCGTGCCAAATATCTGGAACTGGTTCAAACTCGTTTCGATCCGCGGCGATCACCGTAACGGCAAGCACGGCGTACACATGGTCGTTCTGGGCGCGCAACAACGGTGGATCGCAGGCGCGATATCGCGTGTGGAATGTGACGGGTGGTTCGTCAATCGTTGACTACACGCTATCTGGCAGCAATTACGTTTCGCAGATCGGTGGCGCAAACAACACCTCTAGCACTTGGGTGCGCGTATCCGTGTCCTTCACCACTCCGGTTGGTTGCACATCCATTTACGTGTACCCGGCAAGCAGCGACAGCGGTACGGTTGATCTGCTGGTATGGGGCGCACAAGTGGAGGCAGGTTCCGGCGCGTCCTCCTACATCCCCACGGGCGCAAGTCAGGTGACGCGGAATGCGGACAAGATGTCGATGACCGACATCACCACCATGCAATGGAATCAGACCGCCGGGACGTTCTTCCTGCACATGGATGTTGCGGCAGAAACCAACACCAGCAGTTTCCCTGCCATGATGGGGATGTACACCGCGACTCCGGTTCGCGTGGTCCGAATCCTGTTGAACAACTCGTCGGGAACGAATCCGCGCATTGGTCTGGATTCGTGGACTACCGCTCCAGCGCAGATACTAGCAAGCCTGCTTACCAGATCGACAGCACCGACAGCGTTCAAGTATGCAGCAGCGTTGTCAAACACCGGGCAGGCTTTGAGTCATGTAGTCAACAACGGAAGTGTCACGACGGCTACAGGAACCGGAACCCTGCAAACGCCGACCCGATTGCTGTGGCATCAAGACCCATCGGCGGGCGACACCGAGTACTTCCCGGTTCACCTTCGGACCGTCAAGTATTGGCCGACGAATCTTCCTGACGCAACTCTCAAGGCCATCACCACCTGACATGGACTACCTCCTCCGCACCAACACCGAGTCGCAGATGGATGACGCGCTCGAAGCCGCAGGCATCCTCCGCGAAACCGACATCGGAGGCGGCACGGGCGAGATGGCCCTGCTGCCCGTCTCTGGCGCGTACCTCGACCGCATCGGGCCGATCCCGCCGCAGGTTGACCCGGACGGCATCATCATCAAGCCGGGTCACCCCGAGTACCACGCGAACCTGCGGGTGACCATCGAACTCACCGACGAGCAGGTCGAAGCCCTGCCGACGTTCGATCCGCTGCCGAGCATCCCCTACCGCGTGTTCGCATGAGGGCGCTGCTGCTCGTCCTCCTGCTCGCCGGGTGCAACCCGGTGCAGCGCATCTCGAACCACGCCAACGCCATCCGCACGGAGGCGCAGGCGCTTGGGGAACACGGGCAGGCGACGGGCGACCCCGTAGTCGTGGCGGGCGCACAGCGCATCGACGGCCTCGCGGCGGGCATCCACGACGAGCTGCCCAACGTGACGAACAAGGTGCCGGCGTGGCTGTCCACGCTGCAATGGTGGGGCATCGCCGTGGCCGTCGTGGCCGTGGCGTTCGTACTGTGGAATTCGGGAATTCTGCAAACTATCCGCATCGCGGTCGGCTGGTTGCCTAGGCGCAAGGTGGCCCAGGCCGAGCTCGCACTTGATACCCTCGATGACTCGCGGCCGGAGAACGACCGCGAACTCGTGGCGGCGCTCCGGGCGGACCCGGAGTTTGATGCCGCGTTCCGCAAAGCGCAGACGCGCAGAAAGACACGCACATGATCCTCGCAGACGCACTCGGCACCGTGTGGTTCACCGCTCTCGTCGCCCTCGTCGGCCTCGCAGCCGGGTGGTACCTGAAGGGCAAGCATGGGCACCGCTTCAAGCTCTGACCAGCCCAAGGGCGTTCGCGCCCACGGCACTGCGGGCGGGCGTGGCCTCCGGGCTGCGCCCGCTTTGCCAACGAAAACCCCCTCGCCGGGTAACCGCATCCTGCGGAATCCGACGAGGGGGGAGAGGATGGACTTGCGGTTCAGCGGATTCGCAGACTTGTGCCGCGAGGCAGAAGCTCGCAGCCGGCGATGGTAGCGCCGTTCTCAAGCGCCTGACGGATCGCGTCCTTGTTGGCCGCCACGGTCACCGTGGTCAGTTCCTTCGGCAGGCTGGTGGCATCGCACGTGACCGACAGCGGCTGCTTCCCGCCGTTGCCTGCGACCGACAGCCGGAACCGCGCCGTGTCGATCTTGGTGCGCCCGGTCGCTTCCATCGCTTCCTTCAGGCGCGCCTTGAGGCGGTCGGCGAGCGCCTCGTCGGTCGCCGCCAGGTCGCGCATGCGCTGGGCCTCGACGCGGCGGGCGTCGGCCCGGGCGGCGAGGTGCTGGATGAGGGCGGCGTAGTCATCGGCCTTCTCGTCGAGGGCCGCGTCCAAGCCGGCCAGGTGCGCCTCGAGCGCCTGCTGCGCCTCGGCGTCACCACCGTCGAGGATGGCGTCCACGATGTCGTTGATCTCGTTCTGAATTGCGTACAGGCTCATGGTGTGTTCCTCCGGGTAGGGTTAGAAGGGGAGATCGCTGCCGTCCGTGACGGGCGCGGGTTCGGGGGCGGGCGGCTGCTCCGAGCGCAGCACGCGCATGATGGTGAGCGCCTTGCCGACGCGGGCGACGTCCATCGTGAGGTGGCCGTTGAGCGACTCGTCGGCGAGGTCGGCGTACTCCTTGACGGTGGTGGCGATCCAGACGGCACCGTGCTCGCCCGTCGCCTCGATGGCGATGGCACGGCCCGGGCGGCGGAACACGCGGTGGATGCGGAACGTGCCCTCGTACTCGTCGGGGTAGGCGTCGGTCGGCCCCGCGACCGGGACGTCGTTCGGGCTGGGCTTGGCGGGCGCAGGCGCCTCCTGTGCCTTCCGCGGCTTGCGGGCGGGCTTCAGGGCGTCCGCGACGGCCGGCGCGTCCTGGGGCAACGTAGCGGCCTCCACGGGGGCCGGCAGGGCCGGGGCCGCGACGGGGGCTGCGGCGGGCGGGTTGTCCTGCTGCCCCATCTCCTCGGCGGTATAGAGCCCGCTCAACTCGGCCGGGAACGCCTTCCTCAACGCCAACGCCTCGGCGCACTTGGCGATCATCACGGACGGCATCTTGGGCCACATGCCCGAGAGGCTGCCGTCCTTCTTGCGCTGCGCGTACTCGCGGAACAGGGCGACGGCGGTGACCGCCTCCACGAACCCCTTGCGGTAGACCCCGACGCGGGCGGC
>Ga0172373_10008671_pt1 | contig 12856 bp, 9 predicted proteins | sample Lak10m_2_FD_114546 | JGI IMG/M metagenome (GOLD analysis project Ga0172373, IMG submission 114546) | Freshwater microbial communities from Kabuno Bay, South-Kivu, Congo - kab_092012_10m | ecosystem: Environmental > Aquatic > Freshwater > Lake | place: Democratic Republic of the Congo: South-Kivu... | reverse complement strand
CCCGCAATTTGCAGTTTAGTCTTATCAACAACCAGCTCGCTGAAACCCGAAACAAAGAAATTGTACTCGGATTCGGCTACCTCGTGCGGAACCTGAATATTCCTTTCCTCACCGGTAAAAAAACAGGCAAACCACAACGCAGCCAGCGGGTTTCCGGAATCGGCCTTACGAATGCCGGTACGACTGGTCCTACCCAGTCCTCCTTCCAGGGTAATGACCTCGACATCAACTTCAATTTCCGGCTGACAGACGATATCACCTACAACCACCTGCTCGATCAAGGAATCGTTGAACCCACACGGGGAAGTTATTTGCTCAGTGTATCCCCCTCCGCAGAGTACACCCTGAATCAGCGTCTTAAGCTCCGTTTGTTCTTCGACTATCGCCGCACAGAACCCGCTACATCCGCTGGTTTTCCGCGTACAGATGCCTCCGGAGGCCTCGTGGTGCGATTTACCCTCTGATTTGGCTGGTTTAATAAGCCATGCACAGGAACGCCATGGTTGATTTAGCTTCGCTAAATCAACCATGGCGTTCCTGCATCATATCGTTTGGCAAAGCCCCTCTCCAAATTAAAAGTCTGTTAAAAAGCCCCGATTCGATATGGGAAACCCTAATTTTGTTAAAATTTAGCATAAAGAAGTTGCTATGCCAGTATCTTACAAGGGTGCGTTCATGAAAAAAAATGCCATTTGGATTATCATTATCCTGATGAGCGGATCCGTTTTTGGAGTAGTCTGGCTGCAAATGGACCTCATCCGAATGTCTATCCATGTCAATGAAGAGCGCTTCAATAAAAATGTGTACGACGTACTAAACGAAGTAGCTACCCAGCTACAAGCACAGGAAAACAGAGAGGAGTTATTGTCTGCTTTAGACATCAATGGGTTTATTACCTCCTATGCACAGGAAGAATCAAACGGAGGGAAAAAAGGCAATACGCACAAAGAACTGAACGAACTCATCAAAGACCCGGAGCTCTATGCCCTGTATGGGCTGGCTCTCGAAAACCGCCCACTCGAAGAGCGTATCAAACCAAAAGTACTCGACATAGCACTCCATCAGGCTTTTCGCAACCGTGGAATAGACCCATCCGTCTCCAAGTTTGAATACAACTATGGAATCTACTCCCACTCCAAAAAGGGGTTCGTAATCATTAACGGCAATTATGTAGTAGGGGACAACAACTCCCAGCAAAACTCCCTCCCAGGGTTAAAGGCACGGAATCTCTATAACCCCGATTACAAAATCGCGCTGTTTCCACTGGAAAAACCCTCCGTTGGGGAGCTCAGGGTTTTCTTCCCGAATAGGAATAACATCGTGTGGAGCTCCCTTTGGCAAAATTTCGTCGGATCAATTTTGTTCACGTCTATCATCCTCTTCTGTTTTGGCTATACGCTGTATATCATTTTCCGGCAAAAGCAGCTATCGGAGATGAAAACGGATTTTATAAACAACATGACCCATGAATTTAAAACCCCTATCGCAACCATCTCGCTGGCAGCCGATTCCATTACCAATCCTATTATTCTGAACAATGTGGAAAAAGTCAAACGGTTCGCGGGAATAATAAAACAGGAAAATAATCGTATGAATAATCAAGTGGAAAAGGTACTGCAGATGGCACTCATCGATAAGCAGGATTTTTCCCTCAAGCTAACTCAGGTCAATCTGCACGAGATAATCCAAAGCGCAGTAGAACATATCAACCTGCAACTGGAAAAAAAGGGCGGTGTAGCATCCGCAGAGCTAAATGCAATGCAACCACTGGTAGAAGGAGATGTTACACATATATCCAGTATGATTCACAACCTGCTGGATAATGCCAATAAATACTCTCCGGATAACCCTGAGATTATTGTTTCGACCTTTAATACCCCCAAAGGGGTCGAGGTGCGGGTGCAGGATTCCGGAATAGGGATGAATAAAGCCGCCCTGAAGCATATTTTTGATAAATTCTACCGCGTGTCAACCGGCAACCTACACGACGTGAAAGGATTTGGACTTGGCCTCAGCTATGTAAAAGCCATGATGGATGCCCACCATGGACAGATTGAAGTAAAATCCGAGCCTGGGAAAGGAAGTACGTTCATCCTGCATTTCCCTTTCCGGGTAAACCCCGAATAATCCCTTTTAACTCTACAAACCAAAAACTATGGATAACCAACGTATCCTTCTCGTAGAAGACGACCAGAATTTTGGCGATGTATTGCGCTCCTACCTGGAGATGCACGATTATGATGTCACCCTTGCCAAAGATGGCCTCGAAGGACTGGAACTATTCAAAAAAGGCACCTATAACCTGTGTATCTTCGATGTCATGATGCCTAAAATGGATGGTTTTCGACTCGCGCGTGAAGTGCGCTCCCAAAATGATACCCTACCCATCATATTCCTTACCGCAAAAGCACTCAAAGAGGATATCCTGGAAGGATTCCGCATCGGAGCAGATGACTACATTACCAAGCCTTTCCTTTCAGAAGAACTACTCGCCCGCATCCAGGCCATCTTAAAAAGAAGCAACAAAACGGAACCCAAAGAGGAAGAAAAAGAATTTTATATAGGAAAATACCACTTTAATTTTCCACTTAGAATCCTTACTTTTGCTCCGGGAACTTCTTTGGAAGAAAAAGCAAAGCTATCTCCCAAAGAAGCACAACTACTCAGACTCTTTGCCGTGCACATGAATGATGTGCTCCCGCGATCTGAAGCGTTGACCAAAATTTGGAGTGAAGACAATTATTTCACCGCCCGCTCAATGGATGTGTTTGTTACCAAGCTGCGTAAATACCTCAGCCACGACGACCACATTGAGATTGTAAACATTCACGGCAACGGGTTCCAGTTGCTCGTGAAGAATGGCGATGAAGCATGATATAGTTTTTGGGATTATGATTATGGCTGGGTAATGTACGTGTTACCCGGCTTTTTTTTGTCCAATCGAATCCATTTCCGTGTACCGCATTTTAATCAAGCCCATCCTCTTTCTATTCCAACCTGAACGCGCACACCAGTTGGCTATTACCTTACTCAGACTAGCGCTTTCTGTGCCCGGAGTACCCGCTCTCCTGCGGCAGCGTTTCCAACGCCCGAATCCTCGGCTCGAAAAATCCGTGATGGGCCTTTCCTTCAAAAACCCTATCGGCCTGGCTGCTGGCTTCGATAAAAACGGAACTAGCTTCCCACAAATGGCGGCCCTCGGCTTTGGGTTTATCGAATTGGGCACCGTAACCCCACGACCACAACCAGGCAACGCAATACCCCGCCTCTTTCGCTTGCCCACCGACCACGCCCTCATCAATCGAATGGGGTTCAACAACCTGGGAGCCGATGCCCTGGCTAAGCGCCTAAAAGAAACCCCCAGACCGCAAGGCTTAATCATTGGCGGGAATATCGGCAAAAATAAAACCACCCCCAATGACCAGGCTGCCGATGATTACCTGTACTGCTTTCGTACGCTTTTCCCCCTCGTGGACTATTTCGTAGTCAATGTAAGCTCCCCAAATACACCTAACCTGCGGGAACTCCAAGACAAAGAACCGCTTTCCCAACTCCTCCATTCCCTGCAAGCAGAAAACAGGAAGTATCCGCAGCCAAAGCCTATCTTACTCAAAATAGCCCCCGATGTCACCGAATCCCAACTGGATGACATCCTAGAACTCGTGCAAACCAGCGGCATCCAGGGCGTAGTGGCTACGAATACCACGATAAGCCGAAACGGACTAAACACTCCGAAAAAAGTAGTAGAAAAAATAGGCGCCGGCGGGTTGAGTGGCGCTCCACTTCGAGACCGATCTACAGAAATTATCCGCTACCTCCGCCAAAATGGCGCCCGCGAAATGGTTATTATTGGCGTCGGTGGTATCCATTCCGCCGAGACCGCCCTTGAAAAAATAGAAGCAGGAGCCGACCTCATACAAATCTACACCGGCTTCATCTTCGAAGGACCCGGACTCCTGACGCGTATCCAATCGGGTCTGTAAAACCACCACCTACCAACATATTACATAATTTTGCTATGGTATCATTTTTGGAGTAAATAGTTCGTCTCGTGCTTACACGGGACCCTTCGTACACTTACTTACTCTGAAAACGTGATTAAACGAACCAAGCTCTGCATCTGGAAGGACCTCCGCTTTTGGCTACTCACGATTTGTATTAGCCTATTGCTATGGATTACCATACACACCTATCCCATCTATTCTCCCTAACCACTAAACCACGAGAGGACGCCCCTTATTTGTCGATTTTAAAGCTGAGATCCAGGCTCTTAAACGAATGAGTTAACGCCCCGATGGAAATATAATCCACGCCCGTCAGCGCGTAGTCGCGCAGTGTAGCTGCGGTGATTCCACCGGACGCCTCTGTTTCAAACCGTTTGGCTACCCGTGCTACCCCTTCAACCAGCTCAGCCGGGTGGAAGTTGTCAAACATAATTCGGGTCACCTGCCCCTTTTGGAGTACTATATCCAACTCAGCCAACGAACGCACTTCTACGGTGACATTCAAATGCAGACCCTGCATTTTTTGATAAGAGGCCACCCGTTCAATGGCGATATCGATTCCCCCACAAGCATCAATATGGTTGTCTTTGATCATGAACCAATCATACAAACCACTCCGATAATTTTCACCCCCTCCAATTGCCACGGCGGCCTTTTCCAAAAAACGGAGCAAAGGGGTAGTCTTTCGGGTATCTAATACCCGCGTAGGTAAGTCGGCAATCAAGGCGCTATATCGGCGGGTTTCGGTTGCAATACCACTCATGCGCTGCATAGTATTCAATAATAGGCGTTCGGCTTTAAGTAAAGCCTGCGTATTCGCCTCCACCTCAAAAGCCACCTGACCTGGCCGAACCTCCGACCCGTCAGCAATATAGTGCCGCAAAATACAAGCTGGATCAACTGCCCGTAGGATGGCTTCCGCTACCTCCACCCCAGCCAGTACCCCCGTATCTTTTACCAGTAAACGGGCATTTTTCCGGCTTTGTATAGGGATACAGGCCAGAGAAGTCACATCGCCCGTTCCAATGTCCTCTTTCAACCCTTCCTGTATAAAATCTGCCAGTAAGGATTGATCTATTCTATGCGTATCCATAAAAACCTATTGATAATATCTGATTGTTTGAATCCCGGACACCTGGTCTCTCCCTGCAAAATTACGCGATAGGATTAGAACATGAGCCCTATTTTCATACTGAGGCCGCTGATTCTGCCTCTCGATTTTTCGGCTACACTTCCTAATTGTGGATCAAACAACACGCCTTTATCGCGCGTTACATCCGTCAGTCCGACTTGTAGATTCAGCCCCGCGACCAGGGAAGCCGATGAGGTAAGCGCGTGTTCGAGGCCACCCGAAATAACCCACGACAGTCCAACAGGGTTGATGTCGCGCCGGATATCGAATTCCTTCGCCTCATCGCCAACTCCTCTGCCCGAAATAGAACCGCTCGATTGCGAACGAAACCCTGCGATTATTCCCGATTCCACATAATAGCGCAAACTGCCAAACTCCCGGGTACGTATTTTCAGTAGAAATGGTATTTCGACATACTGGAGCTGATGTTTCAGCTTCACCCCATCCGGTAACGAATCCAGTGCTTCGCCCAAGCCGGAGTTGGGCCAGTAGCGCCCCCCGTATTCATACAACAAGGTTCCACCCTGGTTAAACGAAAAACCGATTCCAGTAGAGAAAGCATAATTTTGGATGTAGTAATACTCGGTCAGCATTCCCAGCTTCATGCCCAGGTTTGTTCCACTTTGGTTAATTCGGTGGTCGTTGGTATGCATCGATGAGAAAGACGGACTAAATTGCAGGCCAAACCGGAGGCTGCCTTTTTGTGCCAGCCCCATGTTCAGGAGCAATGTAAAAAACACCAGGGTGGTTACAATTTTTTTCATGTGTTACTTGTTTGTGAGTGCATACAGTTTGGCTATGCTTGGCGCATGAACTTTTCGCGCGTACAGGAAGTCGAGCAACGGAGTGGACAAAAGAATATGGTCTTTCCGGATGTGCGCGTTTTGGAGGCTGAAAGTTCAAAAACCTGCACGGCCGATGCCCAAAAGCTTCGAATCCGGCTCCTCTGGAATACCTATTTTCCCTTGTCTGAATCAAAAGTACGTTACCCCGGTGCCATTGTTGCTTTAATTTTACGCTATGCCATTACAAATGAAAAAACATCTGCTTTTAGTGCTGACGGCAGCCACGCTTTTTGCCTGCAGCCAAAATGAAGAGAATCCAACACCCGATATCAGCCACATCCAGGTGCCTTTTAAACTACGCCGATTTGAATAGGCTTTTTTTAATCTGGACACCGCAAATATAGAACATGAACTGGCGCAGTTAGAACAAGAGTATGGGGAATTCGCAGAAGTCTTTTTTCAACAGGTCATTCCCGCCAAAAATCCTCATCTGGTTCCGGAAGGACCGGCTACTTACTTAAAAGGATTCATAACACACCCCCAAATTCGCCATCTGTATGACACCTGTGAGGTAGTGTATGCCGATTTTTCAGCGCAGGAGAAAGCATTCAAACAAGCCTTTCGCTATCTAAAATATTATTTTCCGGAACTGCCGACCCCGGATGTTACCACTTATGTTTCGGGGTACTCCATAGGTAGTTTTATCTATGCCAAGCAGTCTCTTGCTGTTGGCCTGGATTTTTTTCTGGGTTCTTCCTACCCTTATCAAAAATATAACCCGCAAAATCCAAATTTCTCTCAGTATCTCACCCGAAGCTTTACCCCGGATCATTTGGTGCTAAAAACCCTCATCCCGCTGGCCAGCGACTTGAGCGGCCCCATACCAGGGGATCGTTTACTTGATCATATCGTGCACACGGGAAAGCAGATGTACATACTCAATCGGCTCCTTCCCGAACTGCCGGATAGCATTTTATTTGAAGTGAGCGACGAGCAGGCTACCTGGCTCAGGGACAATGAACGGGATATATGGGCTTTCTTTTTGAGTGAGGACTTCTTGTATTCCAGCGATTGGCAAAAAATTCGAAAATATGTCGAATATAGCCCGAACTCTCCCGGTATGCCCGCCGAAGCACCAGGGAGGACCGGAACCTGGTTGGGCTGGCATATCGTGCGAAGCTATATGCGCCAATATCCCGAAACAACCATGAAACAATTACTCGAAATTACCGATAGTCAAAAATTTTTACAGCTATCCCGTTATAAACCTCCGCGATAATTTATGGAATGTGTAAAAAATTTAAACATTTGTACTCTGTTCTGATGTTTCTTAAAAAGAATAGAGACAGGATTATTTGAAAAAATAAATTATCGCTTATGTTCCCTTTATTATTTATTTTCGGACAGGGTCCCTGGGAGGTTTTTCTCATTTTCTTTGCTATCCTGCTGCTGTTTGGAGGCAAAAAAATTCCTGAACTGATGCGTGGTATCGGAAAAGGGATTCGGGAGTTCAATACCGCACGTTCTTCTATCGAAGCAGAAATCAAGGAAGGAATACGGGATGCTGAACGCAAAGAGCTCGACCAGAAACCAAAGGGAGAATAATCCAGCAAATAAAAAGGGAGGCTTGTAGAAGCTTCCCTTTTTATTTTGATTTTGTCCTACCTGAATGTTAGCTATTGAGACTCAAATTCTGCAATTCGGACAATCGTTCCGGGCTTAAGCGTCCCATATCCCTTGATTTGGTTCAGCCGGCGAAGCTGTTGCACATCGATGCGAAACCGCAGGGAGATATTGTTTATACTTTCTGGCTTTCGAACCTGGTAAAAGACAAAGGATTGGTCTTTGATCCTATCGATGAAGTTATCCGGAGCAGGTGCCTCTTTGCGGGCAATTTCCTGTTGAATTAAACAAACGGGCAGTGTTTCCAGCACGTCCATCCGCTCAATCGTTGCTCCCAGTGAGCGTACTTCCCTGAGCTGAAAAACGACTAATTCCTGGCCGGGTACAAGTTCCGTATTGAGGGCTAGGTCATTCCATGCGCGCAGTTGATACTCCGAACAATGCAACTTTTGCGCGAGCGCGTCCAGCGTTTCTCCGGGCAATACCGTATAAGTCGTCTGAGAATAGCTGGGAGCAGCCACCTCTAGGTCCTCACTCACGAGCACGGGTCGAACCACCATGCCTGCACGGGCGAGGTAATCCGGCCTGTCTGCTTCCAAAAAGGCGCGGAATGCAGGCATCACCCGACGGGGAAGTGTAAAATAATATCCGCGCGCATTCGCCGGAACTATACCTTTTAAAAACGCAGGATTCAGCTGCGACACGACCTCCCGACTCAGCCCCGTGATACGCGTGACTTCATCAAACGATACCCCTTTGAAGATGGAAATCGTTTCCGTCATCTGTAAATCCATATTCGGGTATTCCGGCGACAACCCGTGTTCCCGATAGTGCTTGATCAGGTAAGTAGCCGCAATAAATGCGGGCACATAGTTGCGCGTTTCGCTGGGAAGAAAACTGCGGATTTTCCAGTAGTTGGTGCTTCTACCGCGTTTGACCGCCCGACTGATTCGTCCGCTACCACTATTGTACGCCGCGATAGCCAGTTCCCAATCGCTAAATTTTTCGTATAAGTGCATCAAATACTCTGAAGCTGCCTGAGTCGATTTGTGTAAATCGCTTCGCTCATCCACTGTAGCATCTACCCGAAGGCCGTACCCCCTCGCTGTACCCGGCATAAACTGCCATAACCCACCAGCGCCTACGCGGGATAAAGCCCTTGGCTCTAAGGCAGACTCCACAATAGACAGATATTTCAAATCAGTTGGAATCTTATTTTGACGCAGATAATCCTCGAATACCGGGAAATACATCAAACGACGACCCAAAATAATCTCTGCCTTCCTACGGTGATTGACAAGGTACGTTTTCAGATATCCCCGAACAATGGCATCGTATCTCGGCTGAGTAACATCACTCTGCATCCGCTCTACCCGCTGTATAACCTCCGACTCTTCGAACCCGGGATACTTATCCACGGCACGAGCAGGCTGGCAAAGAAGGCCGATGAAAAACAGTATGAGCGATAACCTATGGGGCAAACTATTCATTGATTTATATATTAGACCTTTGGCAAAGGTAAGCTTTTTTTTCAAAGTTGCGACTTCACCAACGACATCCCGAATCCAATCTGCTATTCTCCAAAGGGTTATAGCTTATTCGACCGGTTTACTTCGCCGCCACAAAGGAATAAACCTAGGTACTGCCAACTGATAATCGGCATACTCCGGATATTTTTGAGACGATATGGATTCCGAGAAATCAGAGCTCCCTTTAAAGAGCAACACCAACAGCAGACAACCCGGCATCGACCAGTTAATCCAGTCCCCCGTAGCTACTATACTGAACCCATAGAAGATAAGCCAAATACTTTGCTCCATCGCGTAGTTCGGATGCCGCACCAAACCCCACAGACCGCTTCGAATGAAACCGGCAGCGTACGGACCAAGATCCTCCCCAGACGCAATTCTTCGGTGCTTTTCTTTTTGAAAATCATATTGCTGCTGATCGGCCATATACTCCACCACAACTGCCAGCACAAATAAAGCAGCCAATATCCAGTCCGCCCATGTAATAGCGACTGGGGCGCTGTCGTACAACCCAGTCAGAATAGGTAGCGTGAATAAGAAAATCAATACATTCTGATAGGCTGAAATAAAAAAGAGATTAAAGAACATCCACACATAGCGGTTATTAAAGCCTGGCCGTTGGCGCAAAATTTCCCAGCGATAGTCTTCTTCCCCGGTCCAAAATTTCCATTGGTATGCGCCCCTCCTGGCAAAATTGTACGTGAGCCGTACCCCCCAAATAGTCACCAACACACTCATCAATACCATCCGGGGAGCCATATCCCCCAACACCGTCATGTGCCATACATAGTAAATGGGAATAATGCTCCACAGCTTGTCCACCTGCGAATTGTTGCGCGTCAACTCGCCTACCAAAAAACAATAGCTAATAACCAATAGTACAGCTAACTGCATCACCTCCAGAATCTCATGCTGTTGACTGTTTAGTGGGGTGCCTATGTAAAAGGATACCAGTGGAACAATAAATACCGTGAGAATCAAAACAAAAATTGTTGTACGCATGCCACCAATAGGTTAATTTGATTTTTACAAAAAATAATTTCAAGTAAAATATGTTTCACAAAACTAAATAGTGAAATTAAAGATAAAAAATGAAATATCACTAATAAACCAGCCTATTTGGTGAAAATGGCACTAACAAAACCACTACGTGCGATTGCCGACAGGATGTAAAGCCTCCGCGTGCTCTTCGCCCAAATGACGTAGAATGACCTATAGAGCGCGCACTCCCATACGGCCACTCCGGCAGGTCACCTTCACCTCAAAAACAACATATTTCAAAGATTTGCTGCGAAAACCCCCTCATTAGCCCTATCTTTGCCGGCAATTTGAAATCACGCGAACCATGCCAAAAGATTCCTCCATAAAGTCCATATTGATTATCGGTAGCGGCCCGATTATTATCGGACAGGCTTGTGAATTCGACTATTCTGGCTCTCAGGCAGCCCGTTCTCTACGGGAAGAGGGCATTGAAGTCAGCCTGATTAATTCCAATCCGGCTACTATCATGACAGACCCTGTTACCGCCGATCATATCTATCTGCTTCCGCTTACAGTCGAAAGCATCATACAAATTCTGGAAGAACGCCATATCGATGCGGTTCTCCCGACGATGGGGGGTCAGACAGCGCTCAACTTAGCTATTGAAGCAGGAAATATGGGCGTTTGGGAAAAATACCACGTAAAAATGGTAGGTGTAGATTTGGAAGCCATCGAGCTAACAGAGAACCGGGAAGCATTCCGCCAACACATGATTAATATCGGGCTGAGCGTGGCTCCTTCGCAAATTGCCAATTCCTTTCTGGAAGGCAAGGAAGCGGCACAAAATATTGGCTTCCCGCTGGTCATCCGTCCTTCCTATACCTTAGGCGGTACCGGTGGAGGCTTCGTACATGAAGAAACTGAATTTGATGCAGCTCTTCGAAGAGGTCTGGCTGCCTCTCCTACGCACGAAGTATTAGTAGAAAAAGCCGTCTTGGGATGGAAAGAATACGAGCTAGAGCTTCTGCGCGATGCCAACGACAACGTGGTCATCATCTGTGTGGTCGAAAACCTCGACCCCATGGGAATACATACTGGCGACAGCATCACCGTTGCACCTGCCATGACCCTCTCAGATACCGCCTATCAGCAAATGCGAGATGAGGCGATTCAGGCCATGCGCTCACTGGGCAATTTTGCCGGAGGATGCAACATCCAGTTTGCCCAGGATCCCGATACCGAGCAGCTCATCGTGATTGAAATCAACCCAAGGGTATCCCGATCATCTGCACTCGCCAGTAAAGCTACCGGCTACCCTATCGCAAAAATAGCCGCCAAGCTCGCCATCGGATTCACATTGGATGAGCTGAAAAACCAGATTACCAAAACGACCTCCGCCTATTTCGAGCCAACACTCGACTACGTAATCGTAAAAATGCCCCGCTGGAATTTCGATAAATTTCCCGGCGCAGAACATACACTTGGCCTCCAGATGAAATCAGTCGGTGAGGTCATGGCCATAGGGAGAAATTTTCTGGAGGCACTCCAGAAAGCCTGCCAGTCACAGGAAAACGGACGAAAAGGCCTGGGCGCCGACGCTAAAGACTGGATCAACACAGAAAACGTGCTGGGCCGACTGGAAAAAGCAGAAGATGACCGCATCTTCCGGATTAAAGACGCTATGCGCCTGGGTGTTCCACTTCAGACGATTCAAAAGCTCACCCGGATTGATCCCTGGTTCCTAAAACAGATTAAACGCCTGGTGGATATCGAAAAGCAGGTCGCTGCATTCAACCACCCCGCCGATATTCCCGCCGACCTGTTTCGGGAGCTGAAGCAGCTCGGGTATTCCGATGGGCAGATTGCATTTCTCACCCGAAGCAAAGAAGAAGAGGTCACCCGCCAGCGAAAAGCCCTTGGCATCCGCCGAACCTTCAAAATGGTGGATACCTGCGCAGCCGAATTTGAAGCCCAGACCCCCTATTTTTATTCGACCTTCGATACCGAAAACGAAAGTATTCCAGATACCCGCAAAAAGGTAATCATCCTCGGCTCCGGCCCAAACCGTATCGGACAGGGTATCGAGTTCGATTATTGCTGCGTACACGGATTACTGGCACTCAAAGAAATGAACTACGAGGCCATCATGGTCAACTGCAACCCAGAAACGGTATCCACCGATTTCGATGTAGCCGATAAGCTGTATTTCGAACCAGTCTATTGGGAGCACCTCGAAGAAATACTCGAACTGGAAAAACCCGAAGGGGTCATCGTTCAATTAGGCGGACAGACAGCCCTCAAACTAGCCGAAACCCTCCACAAAAAGGGTATCCCCATCATTGGAACTTCCTTCGAAAATATGGACCTCGCCGAAGACCGCGGTGCGTTCTCCGACCTCCTCAAAAGCCTGGATATTCCCTATCCGGACTATGGCGTGGCAGATGACGTAGATGAAGCTATCCGCATCGCCAACAAGGTCGGATATCCCGTGCTCGTACGTCCATCCTATGTCCTCGGTGGTCAAGGAATGCGCATCGTCATTAACGACAAAGAACTGGAAAAGCACGTACTCAGCCTCTTCAAACACATGCCCGAAAACAGGGTGCTTATCGACCACTTCCTCGACCGTGCAAAAGAAGCTGAAATCGATGCTATCTTTGACGGAGACGATATCCATATCATGGGTATTATGGAGCATATCGAACCTGCCGGGGTACACTCAGGAGACAGCTCCGCCGTTCTCCCCACGTATAGCCTGTCGGTCGAAGCGGTCGCTACCATGGCCGAATACGCAGAGAAACT
>Ga0172373_10008669_pt1 | contig 12857 bp, 13 predicted proteins | sample Lak10m_2_FD_114546 | JGI IMG/M metagenome (GOLD analysis project Ga0172373, IMG submission 114546) | Freshwater microbial communities from Kabuno Bay, South-Kivu, Congo - kab_092012_10m | ecosystem: Environmental > Aquatic > Freshwater > Lake | place: Democratic Republic of the Congo... | reverse complement strand
GCGTTGACGTTACCACCGATATCGATGGTCCAGTCACCGGCCGGGATGGTGATGCCGGCTTGAGCAGCGGAAGCGCCCAGAGCCAGAGCAGCAGCAACTGCCAGCTTCATAGTCTTGTTCATACATTTCTCCTTTAATTTAAGGTCCGGGCCCGATGCATCAGGCCCGGGCTTTACTGCTTTACTCTCTTGCAGCTTGTTGCCGCTTGAGAGAGTTCGCGAACTCCCCTATGCGAGAAGTAGGGTCAGTATGCCAAACGCAAAAAGGGCGTCGCAAGGCTTTTTTGGGATTTTCGCTACAGCTTGTGAAATCGTGTTGTGTTTTTGCAACAACACTTGGTTTTATGATTGGAGCAGCCGCATTGGCGATCAGGCTACCAGAGGTATAGACAGCTACTGCTTTAGCGCAAGAAGCTTTATAAAGAGATTCCTACGCGCTGAGCGTAATCAGATATAGCTTCTTCCAGAAATGGTAACTCCGTTTGAACGATGTTCCAGATCAGCTCATTGTCGACCCCGAGGTATTGATGAGCAAGAATGTTCCTCGTCCCTGCAATTTGCACCCAAGGAATATCGGGGTAGTCCGCGACCAACCTATCAGTACCAAAATCTTTGACCGCCTGCCCAATGACTTCAAGGTTTCGGATGATCGCATCTTGCGTTTTCTTGTCATTAAAAAACGCGTCACGACCTGGAAGCGCATATTCCTTGATCCACTGGATACAGTCGTAAATGTGACGGATATTGACGGCCGGGTCTTTGGTCATAGGGCGGTCGCCTCCTGCAATATACGTTCACGCAGATAGCGATTGATCGATCTTTCGGTCAACACGTCAGTCTTGCGACCGAGCATTTGCTCAATTTCCTGTTGCAACCCAATCAGGTCATAAAGACTTCGGTTTGACTCCATACTAACCAGCAAGTCAATATCACTTCCTTCGACATCCTCGCCTCTGGCTACCGACCCGAACACACGCACGTTCCCGGCGCCATGCTTTTCAGCAGCGGCAAGTATCTCGGCTTTTTTGGTGCGTAACAGGTTAAGCGTATTCATGATTGAGGCGCAAATTCAAAAACTGATTTGATTATCCTGCTTTTATTTAAGTCATTACAACAAAAGTCACGGATGCACATATTTATAGAAATCTACAGCAGCGGCTCTTCTTCAACCGAGAACAACCGACGGTATTCACGGATAGCATAGCGGTCAGTCATGCCGGCGATGTAATCGGAGACGGCACGGGCGCGATCCTGTTTTGCGGATTGCTGGAAGTCTTCTGGCATCAGGGCCGGATCCTGCATGAAGGCTGCGAACAGTTCGCGGATGACGCGTTGCGCCTTGCTGCTCATGCGGTTGACGCGGTAATGCCGGTAGAGATTCGCGCGCAGGAACTGCTTTAGTTCGAGCTGCTGCCGGCGCATATCGTCGCTGAAACCGATCAGGGGCGTACCGGCGGTGCGCACGGCAACGATGTCAGTTGGCGCCGCTACTGCGATGGCTGCGCTGCTGTGGCTGCACAAATCCTGCACCAGCGCGTTGATCATGCGGCGCACCGTTTCGTGCACGAGCCGGCGGCCGCCGAGCTGCGGGTAGGCCTGGCGCACCTGATCGAGATGTCGTGCGAACAACTGCACTTCGGCGAGCTGCTCCAGCGTGATCAGCCCGGAACGCAGTCCGTCATCGACATCGTGGTTGTTGTAGGCGATTTCATCCGCAAGGTTGGTGACCTGGGCTTCCAGCGAGGGTTGTCCGCGATTGAGGAAGCGTTCCGCGACTTCGCCGAGCTGGCGCGCATTGGCCGCGGAACAATGCTTGAGGATGCCCTCGCGTACTTCGAAGCTGAGATTGAGCCCGTCGAACTCGGCGTAGCGCTGTTCGAGCAAGTCCACCACGCGCAGTGACTGCAGGTTATGTTCGAATCCGCCGTGTTCGTGCATGCATTCGTTGAGCGCATCTTGTCCGGCATGGCCGAACGGGGTGTGGCCCAAGTCATGCGCTAGGGCGATGGCCTCGACCAGATCTTCGTGCAAGCCGAGCTGGCGGGCGATGCCGCGGCCGATCTGCGCCACCTCCAGGCTGTGCGTGAGGCGCGTGCGGAAGAGGTCGCCCTCATGATTGACGAACACCTGGGTCTTGTATTCCAGCCTGCGGAAAGCGGTGGAATGAATGACGCGGTCGCGGTCACGCTGGAACTGGTTACGCCCATGCGGCGCCGGCTCGGGGTGCGCGCGGCCGCGCGATTGCTCGGGGTGGGCTGCGTAAGTCGCCAGCGAGCGCTCAGCCATGAGTGGTCGCCAGGGTTGCGCGCAATTGTTCGGCCGGATAGTCGCCGGTGAATACGGCCTGGCCGATTGCACGCAGCAGAATCAAACGGATGTGCCCATCGGCGACTTTCTTGTCCAGCCCCATCAGGTCGAGGTAGCGTTCCACGCCGAGATCGGGCGCCTCGATCGGCAGATTGGCGGCACGATGGATGGCATCGATACGCGCGATATCCTCGGCATTCAGCCAACCCAGTCGCTTCGACAAATCCGCGGCCAGCAGCGCACCCGCCGCCACCGCCTCGCCATGCAGCCAGACGCCGTAGCCCATGCCGTTCTCGATGGCGTGGCCGAAGGTATGCCCGAGGTTGAGCAGCGCGCGCTCGCCGCTTTCACGCTCGTCCGCGGCGACCACATCCGCCTTGTTGCGGCAGGATCGAAAGATCGCCTCGCCCAGCGCGACAGGATCACGTGCCACGAGCTTTGGCATCGCCTGCTCCAGCCAGTTGAAAAATTCCGGGTCGCGGATCAGACCGTACTTGATGACCTCGGCGAGACCGGCAGAAAGCTCGCGATCCGGCAAGGTATTCAGCGTATCGGTATCCGCCAGCACCAGCTGCGGCTGGTAGAAGGCGCCGATCATGTTCTTGCCGCGCGGATGGTTGATGCCGGTCTTGCCGCCGACCGAAGAATCGACCTGCGACAACAGGGTGGTTGGCACCTGGATGAACGGCACACCGCGCAGGAAAGTTGCTGCCGCGTAGCCGGTCAGATCGCCGATGACACCACCACCCAGCGCCAGCAGCGTCGTGCTGCGTTCGCAGCGATTGGCGAGCAACGCATCGTAGATCTGGTTGAGTGTCTCGCTGTTCTTGTACTGCTCGCCGTCGGGAAGAATGACGGGCAGCACGGACACACCGGCACTCTTGAGCGGCTCGGCCAACTTGTTCAGATAGAGCGGCGCCACCGTGGTGTTGGTGACGATGGCCACCTGCTTGCGCTTCAGGTGCGGCAGGATCAGCGCGGCCTTGTCGATCAGGTTCTGGCCGATATGGATCGGATAGGCGCGGTCGCCCAGTTCAACGGTGAGCGTTTGCATGTTTGATCAGCATTTCTTCGAGTTGATGAACGATGGCGTTGACGGATCGTCCGCCGGTATCGACCACGATGTCCGCTGTCGCACGATAGAGCGGGTCACGCACGCGAAACAGCTCTTCCAGTTTTGCGCGCGGATCTTCGGTTTGCAACAGCGGGCGGTTCTTGTCATTGCGCGTACGCAGCCACAGGTCGTTGACGTTGGCGCGAAGGTAGATCACGGTGCCGTTGCGGCTGAGGTTGTCACGGTTTTCCGGATCAAGGATGGCACCGCCACCGGTCGCCAGAACGATATCCGGCATCCGGGTCAGCTCTTCGATCACGGCATGTTCGCGCTTGCGAAATCCGCACTCGCCCTCCAATTCGAAGATGAGCGGAATGTTGACGCCGGTGCGCGCTTCGATTTCATGGTCGGAGTCGATGAAACGCTTGTCCAGGTGCTTGGCCAGCAGCTTGCCTACCGTGGTTTTGCCAGCCCCCATCAGGCCGACCAAAAAAATATTGCCCGTCATTTGCATGGCGGGCATTTTAACCGATCGCGCAGCAGCCGGGCGCAACCCCGGCCAACTGCACTTCCTTTCCAATCTTTACAGCGTATTGTCCTGCAGGATCTTCGGTGTAATGAAGATCAGCAGCTCGGACTTACCGTTTTCATTAAGCGTGCGCTTGAAGAAATGCCCGAGTACCGGCAGGTCACCGAGGAATGGCACCTTGTCGACCTTGTCGGTCTTTGACTCTTCGTAGATACCGCCCAGCACGGCTGTTTCACCGTTGTCGACCAGCACCTGGGTCTTGATCTTGCGGGTATTGATCGAGGGCACACCGTTGAACACTTCGCCCACGGAATCCTTGCTGATTTCCAGATCCATGTTGATCTTGTCATCCGGCGTGATCTGCGGGGTCACATCCAGCGTCAGGGTCGCTTTCTTGAACGAGACGTTAGTCGCGCCGCTGCTCGATGCCTGCTGATACGGGATTTCAACACCCGAATCGATGGTGGCCTTCTGCTGGTTGGCGGTGATCAGGCGCGGGCTGGAAATCGTCTTGGTCTTGCTGTCCGCTTCCGCTGCCGACAATTCCAGGTTAATCAGCAGGCCAGAAGAAATCTTCCACAAAGTCAGGCCAAGCGAGGCTGCTGTCGATGAGGTGGCGGGCAGATTGACGTTAAGGTCGTTCGGGGTAACGGTCGTACCTGTGGTTCCCGTCGAATAGTTGCTGCCTACCGAGCCACTGACCGCGCCACCTTTATCAGTCGGGCCGCCAGCTCCGCTCAGGAAGTCATTCTTGACGATACCGAAGCGCGCGCCCAGTTCTTTGGAGTAGCCGTCGTCGGCAATCACGATGCGGCTCTCGATCATCACCTGACGCACCGCCACGTCGACCAGGTTGATGATGCGCCGTACCTCCTCGATATGCTTCGCAGTGTCCTGCACGAACAGCGTATTGGTGCGCAAGTCGACCACCGCGTTGCCGCGCTTGGACATGATCTTCTGCTTGGCATCGGAAATGATGGTCTTGACCGCATCCGCCTTGTGATACTTGATGGCGAATACTTCGGTGTACATGGGCTCCAGATCCTCGATCTGCTGCGAGGATTCAAGCGCGAGCTTTTCCTTCGCGGCCAGCTCGTCTGCAGGCGCCACCCAGATCACGTTGCCGGTCTTGCGCATGGCCAGACCCTTGGTCTGCATGATGATGTCCATGGCCTGGTCCCAGGGCACGTCTTTCAGGCGCAGGGTAAGGGTGCCGTTGACGCTGTCGCTGGTGATGATGTTGAAACCGGTGAAATCGGCGATCACCTGCAGCACCGAGCGTACTTCGATGTTCTGGAAGTTCAGCGAGAGCTTTTCACCGCTGTAACCGCTCTTGGAACCCTGTACCAGTTTGCTCGGATCTTCGACAATCGGCTTGACGTCGACGATGAAGCGTTTATCAGCCTGGTAGGAGGCGTGTTCCCACTTGCCGTTGGGCTCGATGATCATGCGCGTGTTCTTGCCTTGCTTCATGGTATCGACGTTCATCACCGGGGTATTGAAGTTGATGACGTTGAGTCGACGCTCGAGATTTGCAGGCACATCGGTGTTGATGAAATCAATCACGATGTTCTTGCCCTGCTGGCGGATATCGATCCCGGTCGAGGTGTCGGACAGATCGACGATGACACGACCTTCGCCGTTTTTGCCGCGCATGAAATCTACATTCTTGACGCTATGCGACTTGCCATCGGCGGTCGCTTCCGCAAAGCGGGTGACGTTCTGTGTGCCGACCGACGCCGTCTCGGAAGACTGCAGCAGCACGGTGACTTCATTGCCGTTCACCGTGGTGCTGTAACTGCTCGGCTTGGTCAGGTTGATCACCAGGCGGGTACGTCCCTTGGCTTGCGCCACATTGGCGGTGGTCACCACGCCTTGATTGAAGGCGTAGGCGGTCTTCTTGGTGGCGCTGCCCATGTCGGGGAAATCCAGCACGATGCGCGGCGGGGCGTTCACTGCAAAACCGGCGGGTGGAAGTTTCACGGGCTGCGCTGCCACTACTTTCACACTCACCTTGCCGCCCGGCAGGCTGGCGAAGTCGATGCTTTCAATCATGTTGCCCTGCGATGGCGTGGCCTCATCCGCTGCCATGACGATCATGCTAGTCAGGGCCATCACGACCCCCAGCAGCTTAACCAGATATGTGTTTTTCATGATGACCGCCCCTATTCTTGCAATGTGATGCTCGTCCGACGCTCAACCCACTCGCCGGTCGTTTCGTCTTGCACGATTTCTTTAAGTTGAATTTCGTTGTCAGTGATGGTCGTGATCAACCCGTAATTCTGCCCGATATGATCCCCGACCTTGGCTTCCAGCATGGTGTTGTCCGGCGTTTTCAGCATCACGCGCTGTTGCTTGGTCTTGGTCAGCACGCCGACGAACTGCAGGCTTTCCAGGGGATAACTTTCACCCGGATCCTTGGGCCTTTCCGTGTCCGGCTGCAGGCTGCTGGTGCTCTTGCTCATCGCCTTGCGCGGCACGAAAGGATCCGACAACGTGCCGTCCGCGTTGAAGGCAACCGGCACATAGGGCGTGACGCTGGGCAACGGATCTACCTTGCCCTTCATGTTCTTGCCCGATTCATTGATGAACTGGTCGAGGTCATCGCCCTGCTGGCTGGAACAAGCCGTCAGCAACAGGAGGGGAAGCAATGTTTGCAGTAATTTGCGCATGATCATTTACCCCCCTTCTTGGCTCCCTTGCCCTTACCCTTCTTGGGCGCGATCTCGGAGGGATCCAGGTAGCGGAAGGTCTTGGTCACTGCATCGATGGTCAGGCGTCCGGACGCACCTTTATCCTTGGCAAGCGGGACAATCGTGAAATCGCCCAGTGCCACGATACGTGAGAGGTTGGACAGGTCGGTCGCGAATCCTCCCAGTTCAAAATAGGTGCCTGTCACGCGGATGGTCACCGGCACCTCGGCATAGAATTCCGCCGGTCTTTCCTTGCCCGGTTTGAAGAGTTCGAATTCCATGCCGCGGTTGAGCCCGGCCTGGTTGATGTCGATCAGCAGGGCATCCATTTCAGCCTTGTTCGGCAGCTGGCGCAGCAGGGCACCGAAGGTACGCTCGATTTCCGCCATTTGCTGCTTGTAAGCCGGAAGATTGATCGCTTCCTTCTTCTTCGTGGTAAAGGTTTCCCTGAGCTTGACTTCCTTTTCTTGGGCCATCTTCAGTTCTTCGAGGGCCGGCTGCCAGACGAACCAGAATCCCAGACCGACCAGCAACATCAGCATGACTGCCAACACCACCGCCTTCACCGGCAGCGGCAATCCGCCCATGTTCTTGGGGTCGATGCGGCTAAAGTCTTCCAGCTTCATGCTTTTTTATCCTTGCCCTTGGCTTTTTCAGGCTCGACCGGTTTCGGCAATTTCTGCTTGAACGTCAGCGTGAACAGGCTCTGCTTCTGCGCTTTCGGACCGGACGCGGTCTTGATTTCCACGAGGTTGGGGGATTCCAGCCATTGCGAAGCCGTGATATTCCGCACCAGCGCCGCGACCCGCGCGTTGGTGTCGGTGACGCCGGTCACGGTAATGGTCGGTCCCTTCTTCGACATGGAACGGATGAAGATGCCCTCCGGGATCACGCGCGCGAACTCGTCCAGCATCACGACAGTCTGCCCGCGGTTCCCCTGCAGGCTTTCCACGGCCTGCTTGCGCTCCAGCGTGGTCCGGATCAGATCCTTGAGCTGCTTGATTTCCTCGATTTCTTTATCGAGCTTGACGATGGCCTCATCGAGGCGCTTGTTGCGGCCATTCTGTTCGTCGATGCGCGTCGAATAATAGGTTTGCCCCATGAAGACGATCACGGCCCCCAGCACCAGGGTCGCCACCATCATCAGGTTGAACTGGCGCTGGCGCTCTGCGCGCTTGATCTGGCGATGCGGCAGCAGGTTGATGCGTATCATTAATCGAACCTCCGCATGGCGAGGCCGCAGGCAATCATCAGGGACGGCGCTTCGGCAGCCAGGTTCTGCTGGTTGATCCGGGAGGCGATCGCCATGTTGCAGAACGGGTTGGCCACGATGGTATTGACCTGCGTACGTTCCATGACGGCAGCATCGACACCGGGGATGGCCGAGCAACCGCCCGCCAGCACGATGTGATCGACGCGGTTGTACTGGGTCGAACTGGTAAAGAACTGCATGGCGCGCGCGACTTCCTGGGTCAGGTCGCGCACGAAGCCGGGGATCAGCTCGGTTTCGTAGCTTTCCGGAAGACCGCCCTTGCGCTTGGCGACTTCCGCCTCCTCCGGAGACAGGCCGAAGCGGCGCTGGATTTCCTGGGTCAGCTGCGCACCGCCGAAACTCTGTTCGCGGATATAGACCGACTGATTGTCGTGCAACACATTGATATGCATCATGTACGCGCCGATATCGATCACCATCACGGTCTGCTCGCGGCCGGCATTGGGCAGCTGGTTGGCCGCCAAACGATAGGCGGCTTCGGTGGCGTAGGTTTCGACATCCATCACCACCACCTTCAGGCCCGCAGCCTCGGCGACGGCGACGCGATCCTCGATCTTTTCCTTGCGCGAGGCGGCGATCAGCACTTCAACTTCTTCGGGATTGGCGGGCGAAGGGCCCAGCACCTGAAAATCGATATTCACTTCATCCAGCGAAAACGGGATGTACTGGTTGGCTTCGGCCTCGACCTGCAGCTCCATGTCTTCCTCTCGCAGCCCCCCCTGCATGATCACCTTCTTGCTGATCACGGCGGCCTGCGGCAACGCCAGCGCACAACGCTTCTCGCGGGTCGCGAGGAGCTTCCAGGCGCGCTTCACGGCATCCGCGACCTGCTCGAGGCTGGCCACGTTGCCATCGACCACCGCATCCTTGGTCAGCGGCGCCACCGAAAAGCCCTCGAGCTTGTAATTGCCCTTGCTGCCTTCGGAAAGCTCCACCATCTTGACCGAGGCCGAACTGATGTCGACACCGATCAGCGGCGGCGTATGGTCCTGGAAAAAGTCGAATTTCAAACTGAAATTCCCTTTCTGTATTGGTTAGTTACGCACAATACGAATAATTTACTTTAGATGCTAGCAACAACTATAAACCGTGTAAAGCATTTTTTTGATTTTTATTTATTCCGCCCAAGGCTTATAATATTTTCCTCAACAAATTCCTTATATATATCGCGCTCATGTTTCCGAAAAAGTGGTGGCAATGGCTGCTGTTGTCTGCGATCTCCGCCTGCCTTGCAGTTGCCGCCCTGGTGGCCCTTGCCGGCGTCCTGATCTACCCCGAACTGCCCTCGCTCGAAGCCCTGACCGACTACCGCCCCAAGATCCCCCTGCGGGTGTATTCCGAGGACAACCAGCTGATCGCCGAATTCGGCGAGGAACGCCGCGCCCTGGTCAAGATCAGGCACGTTCCCGACTCGCTCAAGCAGGCCATCCTGGCGGCCGAAGACGAGCGGTTCTACCAGCACGGCGGCGTCGATACCCTGGGCATCCTGCGCGCCGCGCTCGCCAACCTGAGCGCCGGCGGCGCCAAGGAAGGGGCCAGCACCATCACCATGCAGGTCGCGCGCAATTTCTTCCTGTCGAGCGAGAAAACCCTCAAGCGCAAGCTGAGCGAGGCGTTGCTGGCGATCAAGATCGAACACAGCCTGAGCAAGGATGAAATCCTCGAGCTCTACATCAACCAGATTTACCTCGGGCAGCGCGCCTATGGCTTTGCGGCGGCCTCCCAGGTCTATTACGGCAAGCCGCTGGAAAAATTGACCATCGCGGAAGTGGCGATGCTGGCGGGGCTGCCCAAGGCGCCGTCGCGCTACAACCCCTACGCCAATGCCAAGCGCGCACAACTGCGGCAGCAGTACGTGCTGCGCCGCATGAAGGAACTCAAGTTCATCACCGCCGAGCAGCATGAAAAGGCCCTCAAGCAGCCGATGCGACTGAAGCAGTCGCGTCAATCCAGCGACCTGCAGGCGGATTACGTGGCCGAAATCGTGCGCCAGATGATGTACGAGCGTTATCAGGACGACATCTACAAGACCGGGATGAAGGTCTACACCACGATACGCAAGACCAACCAGGAAGCGGCCAACCGTGCGGTATTCGAGGGCATCGTCGATTACGACCGGCGCCACGGCTACCGGGGTCCGGAAGGCAAGCTGGATTTGTCCCAGACGCCGTCCGACAGCCTCCAAACCTTCATGGACGAAGCCCTGGACGATATCGAACGCTACAACGGCCTGGTGCCGGCCATCGTGCTGGAAGCCACCCCCAAGCTGGTCAAGGCCTACACGCACAGCGCCGGCATCATCGAGATCAGCGGCGACAACCTGCAGCTGGTCAAGTCGATGCTGGAAGACCCCAAGCCGGTCAAGAAAAACGAGAAGCCCGCCAATACCAAGAAGTTGCTGCGCGGCCACCTGATTCGCGTCGCGCAGCGCGGCGATCAGTGGCTGGTGACGCAACTGCCGCAGGTCGAGGCGGCGCTGATCGGCCTGGACCCGACGAGCGGGGCCGTGCGCGCGCTGGTCGGCGGCTTCGACTTCAACCGCAACAAGTTCAACCATGTCACGCAAGCCTGGCGTCAGCCCGGCTCGAGCTTCAAGCCGTTCATCTATTCCGCCTCGCTGGAGAAAGGCTTCACCCCGGCCAGCATGATCGAGGACGAGCCGCTGGTGCTTTCCGCCGAGGAAACCGGCAGCGGCCAGGCCTGGGAGCCGCATAATTTCGACGGCAAGTTCGAAGGCGCGATCCGCATGCGCACCGCGCTCACCAAGTCCAAGAACATGGTGTCGATCCGCATCCTGCAGGCGATCGGCGTGCATTACGCGCAGGACTACATCACCAAGTTCGGATTCTCCGCCAAGGATCACCCGCCCTACCTGGCGATGGCGCTGGGCGCCGGCTCGGTGACGCCGTGGCAGATGGCCGGCGGCTACTCGGTTTTCGCCAACGGCGGCTACCGCGTCAAGCCCTACCTGGTCAGCAAGATTGTCGACGGCCGCGGCAAGATCATCGAACAGACCCGTCCGGCGCGGGCCGGTAGCAGTGCGCCGCAGGTCATCGACCCGCGCAACGCCTACCTGATGACCTCGATGATGCAGGACGTGGCGCGCATCGGTACCGCCGCCAAGGCCCGCGAACTGGGTCGCTACGACCTCGCCGGCAAGACCGGGACCACCAACAACCACATGGATGCCTGGTTCGCCGGTTACAACCCCAGCCAGGTCGCGGTGGCGTGGATCGGCTTCGACCAGCCGCGCTCGCTGGGCGGGCGCGAAACCGGTGGCGTGGCGGCGCTGCCGATGTGGTCACGCTACATGTCGCGCGCGCTGCAAGGGGTACCGGACAATCCCTACCCGGTGCCAGACGGTATCGCGGCGGTCAAGGTCAACCCCGACACCGGCGAACGCGCAGGCGAAACCGAGGGCGGCTATTACGAATACTTCTATCAGGAATTCATGCCGCCGGAAGCCGACCAGGAGGCTGCCCCCGCGCCGGAATCCGACGCCAAGACGGGTGAGGAATCGCTGCTGGAACAGCTTTTCTAGATCAAACTTGCCGATCTGACGTAGACTTCAGTCATGACCAGCCCACGCCCGCAACAGATACGCCAGCTGATCGCCCAGCAGGCGGCGCGCATGATGGCCGAGGAAGGCATCCAGGACTACGCCTATGCCAAGCGCAAGGCGGCCCGGCAACTGTCGGCGAGCGATGTGCATTGCCTGCCGACCAACGCCGAAATCGAACAGGAACTGCGCCTGCACCACGAAATCTTCCGCAGCGAAGAACAGCCCCAGCACCTGCATCGACTGCGCAGCGAGGCGCTCGCGGTGATGCGCCTGCTGGACCGCTTCAACCCCCACCTGACCGGACCGGTGCTGGCGGGCACGGCAGGCCGATACGCAGAAACCGATATCCACCTGTTCGCCGACAGCCTCAAGGACGTCGAGCTGTTTTTGCTGAACAGCGGCATTCCCTACGAAATGGACGAGAAGTCCTACCGCTTCGGCAGCGAGCGCCGCAGGCTGCCGGTGTTCTCCCTGGAGGGACCGCACGGGACCATCCGGCTCACCGTGTTCGCCACCGACGACCTGCGCACCAGCCTCAAGAGCCCGCTCAACGACGGCGCGCAACAGCGTGCCGCGCTGCCTTCGGTGGAAGCCATGCTGGCGGAGGACGCCTGAGTGGCAGCGCAGGATCGCATGCTTGACCCCGACAAGGACGACACCCGCTACCTGGTGCAGCATCCTCAGGAAATCCTGCGCGTATTGCGCGGGCTGTGCCATCGCAACGAACTGGTCAGCGCCTTCTTCAACGGCGGCAGCGAGTTGCTGCTGACCTCGATCCTGGACGTCGATGCGGACAGGCACCAGCTGATCCTGGACTACGGCTCCAACCAGACGCTCAACGAGCGCATCGTCAAGGCCGAGAAAATCATTTTCGTGACCTCGCTGGATGGCGTGAAAGTGCAGTTCACCAACCCGCGCATCGAAAAATCCGGTTTCCAGGGGCGTGACGCTTTCCGCACGGCCCTGCCCGTCGAAGTGCTGCACATGCAGCAGCGCGAGTATTACCGGCTCGCCACGCCCATCTTCAACCCGCTCAAGTGCGCGGTGCCGCTGGGTGCCGGCAAGGTGGTGGAAATCCCGCTCGCCGACATCGGGGCGGGCGGCGTCGGTGTGATGCTGGGCGCTCCCCCGGGCGTGCCGCTGGAAGCCGGCGAAACCTACCCGGGCTGCCGGATCAAGCTGGGGGATGTCGGTACGGTGGAATTCACCCTGCGCGTGCAGAGCATTTTCGAAGTGACGCTGAAGAACGGCAGCAAATCGCTGCGCGCCGGCTGCCAGTTCGTCGACCTGCGGCCGGCCATGCAGTCAATATTGCAGCGCTACATCATCAAGCTGGAACGCGAACGCATCGCCAACTCGCCGCACTAGCGGCACACTCGAGTCGGCCCCCGGCGATCAGGCCTTGAGCCAGCGCGCCACGTCCATCGCGCAGTAGGTCAG
>Ga0172373_10008668_pt1 | contig 12858 bp, 8 predicted proteins | sample Lak10m_2_FD_114546 | JGI IMG/M metagenome (GOLD analysis project Ga0172373, IMG submission 114546) | Freshwater microbial communities from Kabuno Bay, South-Kivu, Congo - kab_092012_10m | ecosystem: Environmental > Aquatic > Freshwater > Lake | place: Democratic Republic of the Congo: South-Kivu... | reverse complement strand
GTTTGACGGCTGGGTAGATGTAGGTGTCGCCGCTGTTGCGCAGTAACTCCCAGGCATCGTCCCAGATGCTGGCGCCGGCCTGCCGGGCAGTTGCATCGAAGATAAACGGGATAATGCTGTTTTTGCTGATGTACTCGGTGATGTCTTCCTTGGTGTAATAGGCGCCCATTTTGGCGCGGTCGTTGATATATTTTTCAAAAATATAGCCGATCACATCGGGGTTGATTTCGCGTCCACTGGCCTCGGGGCTGGTATCGAGGTGCCATTCGTACTCATCAAAAAAGGCAAAAATCTGGCCGAACGCCTCGTCGCCAATCACGATGTTGGGGTAGTCGCGTTCGATTTGATGGACATCAAACAAGCCGCCGTTGAGGTAGGGGATGCGTCCGAGTTCGGCATGCACCTGTTCGCGCGATTGGCGTCCGCCGAGCCCATCGTGGAAGAGCACGAGCAAAAAGTTGCGATAAAACGAGTAGAACTGGTCTTGGCCGCGTTTATCTGCCGACTCGCGGAGCTTTTGGCCGAGATAGTTCGGGTTATCATCTAGAAATCGTTTCTTTTGGATGAAATAACAAAACATCAAGCGGTTGAGCATCAGTGACGCATACCAATCAACATCTTGCTCTTTGTCGATGTTGCTGATGGCGCTCTTGAACACACCATGCTCACGCTTGAAGCGGTCGTAGAAGCGCTTGGTGACCTTTTCGCTGTTGGCACTGAGTTGCCCGGTGATGCGATTGATGACATCAACAATCGTGATGTTGCCCTCTTCGTCAAGATGAAAGAAGAGCCCACGGGCGCGCTGGTAGATTGCATCGACCGCTTGCCCGGCATACCATGGAATCTCGATAATGCGATTAGGCTTGTCGGCGTGGTATTGTTGGATTAGCCAACGTTGGTTGTTGTTGGCATCAACAAAAATCAGCAGGTGATGAAAGGCTTGTGGCATGAGTTGTTTGCTGATGGCGCGTCGAACAGGGTACTCAGGGATGTGTGTCTGTTTGCACACCAAAACTTTGAAACCCTCTTTTTGGGCAACAGCCTGTAGCGCATAATTGTACTGTGCGACGCTAACAACATAGTTGCTGGTATCGTTGTTCCACCCCATGTCAATAAACAACTCTTTGAGGTTGGCGGTTTGAATATAGCGGTCAAACTGGTGTTTGGTGAGGCTTGGCATCGTGGAGATCTCCTATTGTGTCAGGCTCATGGAGCAGATGATTTGTGGTTCTTGGGTGGGTTGTTCGTCATCGTTGCGAATGACCAGTTTGTCTTCCTCGCGCAGCGCCAACACCATGAGGGTAATGCTTTCAGTATCTGCGCCAGTCTTGAGTTGGCGGCGGATGCTCTCTTGGGCGTATTCGCGGAGCGGGTATTGGTAGATGTCATTGATGGCATGGTCGATGTCTTCACGTGCAAACAAGGTGCCCGTGTAGGTGCGTTGGTAGGTAGTCAGGAGGTGGTAGAGGCGATATTTGACGCCACTGCGCTTGCCGAGCGTACCAGCCATCGATTGTGCCTGTTGTTCGATGAACTCCACACTTTTATTGACCAACTCAAAGTGATTGGCGAGTGGTTCGCTCCGCGGTGTATCTGGGCTACAGCGCAGGGCTGACAAGATGGTGTATTGCGATTGACTCACGATGGCACCATCTGCATCTAACCAACTCAGGACGTCGGTGTCATCGGCAGTGCGGCCATAGACGATGGCGCCAGTGCGCTGTGCCGTGTCGTTCGCGCGTTTGGCGCTATAACTCCAGTTGGCCAGCGCAGGGATGCGTTCACGGAGTGCAGGATTGGCGTCGGTTGCTGTCCGCCAAATATTGAGGGCATATGAGGCCAAATCAACATCGCTGTCGTCGGTATCACCATCAAGGATGCCGGCTTTTTCGGTGTATAGATCGTTGAGATTCACCGGGTCGCCATCAAAGAACACTTCATCGGTGCCGATGACCTCTGCATTGGCTCGGATGCGATCGGCGAGCCGCCGGCGCAGGTTGATGATTTGTTCGACCCCATCGGCTGGCAAAAACGAGTAGCTGAGGATGTGGTCGGAGGTCTGGCCGATGCGATCGATGCGTCCGACACGTTGGATGAGGCGAATCAGTGCCCACGGCAAGTCGTAATTGACGACGATATGGGCATCTTGTAGATTTTGTCCTTCGCTCAGGACGTCGGTAGCAATCAGAACGCGGAGTTCTGTTTCGCCGTTGAGTGGTTTCCCACGTGGGCTAAAGCGCACAGCAAACGTGGTGGGGTGGGCATCGTCGCCAGTCACACTGGCAACTGCACGAATGCCACGTTGGCTGAGTTGTAGGCCGAGGTAGCGTGCAGTATCCGCATATTGCGTAAAAATCAGCACTTTGTCGTGCGGGTGCGTGTGTGTCAGGAGTCGTTCAAGTTCATTGAGTTTTTGATCACGTTGTGCATCCCATTGCTGAGTACGTTGTAGGATTTTCAGAATAGAGGTGGCATCGCGGTGGAGATGTTGGCGCAATTGCGGTCCAAAAAAAGTACTCGGCAGATGATCATTCTTGAGAATATCTGCAAGACTCTGTTGATACAGGGCTTGGGCGCGTTGACCAAAAGCCTCGAGTGTGTATTGCGGGCCGTCGTATGGGACGAGTGACTGTCCGTCACGATCTTGATCTTCGGCGTACTCGTCAATATCACTAAAGATACTGGTGCCGATAGGGATGGGTTGGTTGGTGTCGATGGCGTACAAAAAGAGACAGTTGCGCATCAGGTGGCGTTCGAGTGATAACACGAAGGCGTGCCCGCTACTTTCGAGGCGTTTGAATAGGTTGGTACGACTGAAGCCCTTGAGGCGTTTGCCAGCGCGTGACAAGTTATCGAGTAGGCGTTTTTGTGCTGGTGTGGCGTTGCGTTCGCTGGTGGGGGTGACATAATTGCTGAGCCCATAGCGTGGCAACTCGAGTGACTCGATACTATCGACGACGTGCGGACTAAAAAGCATGGCATATTGGTCTTGGGGATTTGTCACGTCAAAGTCAAATGTAGCTGCTTTGGGGATACGATCAGGGAAGTAGGAGCGTGTACTATCGGGGAATGCTAAAAACGCCCGCTTGGTGATTGGGTCAACGTCTGCATAGTGCGCTTTGATGAAACTTCGGGTGCGGCGCACGAGGTAGAGCCGCATCAACTCTTGCCAATCTTCGGTGAAATTACTGGTCTCGAAGGCGCGAATGCTCCGTATTGGGACATCGGCGTTTTGTGCGGCAAACCTGATGGGACCACCAATTGCTTGAATGTGGTGTTCGGGGCGGATGCCGAGGTCGATGTCATCGCTGACAAACAAGCGGAGCTGATTGGCGAGATCAAAGAATGACTTGTTGTATGGGGTGGCAGAGAGCAGGATGACTTTGCTTTCGTTTTCAGCGATGTATTCTTTGATGGCGCGATAGCGTTTGCCATCGCTATTGCGCAAATTGTGGCTCTCGTCGATGATTACCAAGCGGAAACGTCGTAGGCTGGAGAGTTCGTTGGTTACCACACTTTGAGACATTACTTTCGCACGTAAGCCATAGTCGTGCGCATACCCTTCCCACATATCGGTGAGATTTTTGGGGCAGAGAATGAGCGTCTCCATGTCAAAATCTTCTTGGAAGATGCGCGCAACGGCTGTGGCCGTAATCGTTTTGCCGAGACCAACCACGTCGCCGATGATGACGCCATTGCGCTTGTGCAAATGATGTGCTGCCAGCATCACGGCTTCCCGTTGGAACTGAAAGAGGGTTGTTTCAAAGCGAGGCGGAATCCGGAACTCGTTGGTCCGTGCTTCGCGCGAGAGGTGGTAGGCAATTTTGAGATAGATTTCGTAGGGCGTAGGACGGGTGTCACTGACCCACGATTCATCAAGCACGGCCCGCAATGCGCTGGTAATATCCACACATTTGTTGTCGTTCCAGCGTTCGTCAAACCAATTGGCGAGTTGTTGTGTATTATCTTTGTCGGTGACATCGACATTGAGTTCACCTTGACTTGCGAGTCCGGAGCTCGTCAGATTACTACTGCCGATAAACCCAATCTGCTTGACCACGTTGCTGGTGAGGTATGCGAGATAGAGTTTTGCGTGGAGTGGTTTCTTGAGATACAGTTTAATGGCAATTTTGCCGGCGTCGATTTGGCGTTTGAGCGTCATAATCGTGGACTCATACGCAGCATCTTGAATCCCGAGTACCAGTTGCTTGCGAAAATCGCGGGCCAATTCGGTCATCTGTCGTTTGGTATACGCATGATCAATGACCATTCCAGTGCGGAACTCATCGCGAAGCTCATCGATGGGTGCTTTTTGCATGCCTACAAGGATGCGACATGTGCGCATAATGCGGCCATCGTGCTCTTCGACGTAGGCGCCTGGGAGAGCATCGATGAGGGCAGACAGTTGATTCCAACCACGAATATTAAAGTAGCCGACACAAAAGTCAGCGCGTGTGGCTTCTGTCAAGAAACTCGTGAGACCGTCGACGAGCTTTTGGTTAATGTTGTCATAAATGGTTGGCATGGATGTCGCCCCTACGTATTCTTTGTACTCTATTGTAGTATCATTTCATGCTTACGTTGTAGGGGATATACGGTGAACATATACCCCCCCCAAGACGACCATGCGCCGTCTTGGGTCATCACCGCGGCGCCATTACCAGCTAATAAAGATGGATTGATGTGGTGGCACTTTGATGGTTGCGGTCCAGCGGCCAGTCGGGTCATAGAGGTCAAAGTACAGGAACTGCCCATCGAAAGTGAAATCCATGTAATCGGCGTTTGTGTCACTCGCGCGCTCGCAAATGATGATGTATTGCGTGCCAAATGCTTGGTCTAAGTAGGCAATCACGTTGTTTGTCTGGTTTTTTTGCGTGATATACCAGCCATTCGTATCAGTAATGGTCGTAATGCCAAGTCGAATACCACAATCAATCGATGGGCCCGTGAACGTGGTGCCGTGTTGGATGACGAAATTGGGATAGCGCTCTTTGACACCGTCGGAATAGGTTACGGCGAGTGCGGCGATTGGGCGAGTGGCAACGGTGGGCGTCACTGTCATTACGGGCGTGACGGTTGCCACGCCACCGTCAGTGGCTGCTGATGCGGATTGATGGTCGGTAGTGAAAAAGGCCCCTATTGAGCCGGAAAAGAACACGACTACACACAATAGGCATGCCAAGACAATTGACAGGGTTTTTTTGTTGCTGGGTATTGCTGAGAACGGATTGGTCCAGGTGCGGATTGGGGCTGTTGGTGGCTGCGGGAGCGGGTAGCTTTTTGTGAGCGAAAGCTGGCGACTGTTGTATTCGACCGCACAGATGACGCATGCGCCGTCACTCGGGTAGTAGTGGTGTGGGTCGTTGTCACAGCGCACAAGGCGTTGTTCGACCAAACGAATGGCGTGCTCCCATTCTTTGGGCGTCGGGCGACTACCCGGTTGCGTGAAGGCGCGCTCAAACAAGGTGCGCAGTTGGCCGGGTAAGCAGATGTAAGCAGGAGCTACTTTGGGCGCTACAAAGAGTTGGCCGGCTTGATATGGAAAAATACCGTGTTTGAGGCAGTAGATGTGCGATTGCTCCACGTCTGGCGCTTGTGCAGTGGGTTGACCAGCAAATGGGTGGAACCCTTGCATCAGCAACTGAAAGATGAGCACTGCTAGTCCGAAGGCGTCGTGTTGTGGGGTGCGCGTCGTGGTGGCGAAATTCTTGCCTTGGAGTTCGGGCGGCGTGTACTCGGGCAAGCCGACGATGCAATGATGCACCACCCCGGTGGTCTCCGTGACTTGCATGGAATCACAGTCCACTAGGGTAATCAGCGCAGCATCGTTGAAGCGGGCGTTTTTGAAGTTGACATCACCGATGACGTATCCTTTTTGGTGGAGCGCAGTCATCGCACTGGCCAAATTACGGGTGGTGCGGTAGAGATGCCGATGATCCAGCGTACTGTGGCGTCTTTGGCGTTGTTGTGGCTGAAGTAGTGCGTACAAATCATCAGATTTGGGCACTTTGGGCATAATATACCCAACAACGGTGCGGCCACTCATGATGGTGGCCATGGGCCATGCAATTGATACGTGGCGGAGCGGTGATTGCCGGGTGACATCTTCGGGTGGGGCGGCAATCATTGCGTGGATTTTGTTGGTGAGTGCTTGATTGAGTCGATGTGCGTGATACATTTTTGCGACAATCGCATCGTTGCCTACCACGTCGTATATGACCCCCTCGCCGCCGGACCCTATGCGGGGGCCAAGGGTAATCGGTGTCCCGTCGGACAATGTGATCTGTGGCATGTGCAATCTCCCACGATACAGACGATCTATGAATCACTTTGATTTCTAGTGGATGTCCAAGCACAACTGTAGCACGATGTGTGTGCAATATTCAACCACAAAAGGGCGGTATACGCAGGTGCAATGATGACGCACACCCCTGATATGAGATATGCCGTAGCCCCCGACGAAGCCGGTGTGCTTCCCACCCCCCCCACATGCTATCATGGGTGAGCAGATGTTTTGTGGAAAAGGACCGTCTCCCATGGCGCTGACCATCGATGCCCCCATGCTCCACGCCCAGATCGCAGAGCTCGCACTCCTCGGCGCTGACCCGACCGGCGGGCGCACGCGCGTGGCCTTCACGGCAGCCGATCAGGCTGGGCGTGACCAACTCCGCGCTTGGATGCGTGCGCTCGACTTGCAGGTGCAGGTCGACGCCATCGGCAACATGTTCGCTGTCATGCCCGGGAGCGATGCCACCTTGGCGCCGCTGATGGTCGGCTCGCACATCGACACCGTCATCAACGCCGGCGCCTACGACGGTTGCTACGGGGTGCTGGCCGGTTTGGCCGTGATGCGCGCATGGCGCACTGCGGGCATCCAGCCGGTGCGTGGGCTGGTGGTGTCCGCCTTTAGCAACGAAGAAGGGGTGCGCTACCAACCCGACATGATGGGATCGCTGGTGCATGCAGGTGGCCTCGACGTTGCCACTGCCCTCGCCACACAGGATGTGGATGGCGTGGTGTTGGGCGATGCCTTGGCCGCAATCGGCTATGCGGGCCCCCTGCCCGTGGGGAGCATCCGGCCGGCGGCCTTCGTGGAGCTCCACGTGGAGCAGGGCCCCATCCTCGAGCTCGAGCAGTGCGCTATCGGCGCAGTCACCCACGTACAAGGGATTTCGTGGCAACGCCTGACCGTGCACGGCCACGCCAATCATGCGGGCACCACGCCCATGCACTTGCGCCACGATGCGGGCATGGCCCTGATGCAGGTGCTCACCGACCTGCAGCGCGTGGTGCTCACGCACCCACAGGCACGCTTGACGGTGGGCACCATGGCGTTTACGCCCAACGCCATCAACGTCATCCCTCAGCGTGCCGTGTGTACGGTCGATCTGCGCGATCCTGACGATGCCGTGCTGACGGCGCTCGAGCACCAGCTCGTACAGTTGTGCCGTGCGGCCGAGCATCACCATGGCGTGCAGATTGCCTTTGAACGCTTGGCTCGCTTTGCACCGGTGCCCTTCGATGATGCGCTCGTCACAGAGATTGCTGCCATGGCGGAGCGGCGGGGCCACCGCGTCAAGCGTATGGTCTCGGGGGCCGGTCATGATGCACAAATGATGGCGCGCGTGGCTCCCGCGGCCATGATTTTTGTGCCGAGTCGGGCAGGCATTAGTCACCACCCCGACGAATATACGGCGCCCGATCAGCTAATCGCCGGCGCCCAAGTGCTCCTCGATGTGGCGAGTGCCTATTGCCACGCTGAATACGAAGGATGATGAGAGCTATGTTGACCACCAATCCCCGTGTCACCCCGACCGACTACCCGGCCGACTTGGCCAGTATCATGAATTTGGCGACGGCCCGTGAGAGCGCCACTTGGCTGTCACAATGGCCGTTGTTGCGCACCGATGCCACGCCGCTGTACGATTTACCCGGGCTGGCGGTGCATCTTGGCGTGGCCGAAATCCACCTCAAAGATGAATCGGTGCGCTCGCCACTGGCGAGCTTCAAGGCGCTCGGTGCGCCGATTGCACTGGTACGCCTTTTGGTGCGCCTGCATGCCACGCCGCTCGTTGCCACCCAGCTCCTCGCTGGCGCCTACCGCGCACAGTTGGCTCACTACACCGTGATTAGTGCCACCGATGGCAACCATGGGCGGGCGTTGGCCGCCGCTGCGCAGTCGATTGGCTGTCGCTGTGTCATCGTGATTCATGCGCAGGTCAGCGCGGAGCGTGAGCAAGCCATTGCGGCCTACGGCGCCGACGTCATCCGCATTGCCGGCAACTACGACGATTCCGTGCGCGAAGCAGCCCGTCTGGCAGACGCCAACGGCTGGTACGTGGTCTCAGACACCTCGTACGACGGCTACACCGCTGTGCCCCGCGATGTGATGCAGGGCTACAGCATCATTGCCACCGAGGCCATTGCCCAACGTGGCTCTGCCGCGCCGTGGACGCACGTGTTTGTGCAGGGCGGTGTGGGCGGCCTCGCTGCCGGGGTTGTGAGTGCGCTGTGGGAGTACTACGGGGTGGCGCGGCCACGCCTGATTGTGGTCGAGCCCGAGCAAGCCGATTGTTTGTACCAGAGTGCCCTACAGGGACGACCGGCCGTGGCCACGGGGAGCGTGGATTCGGTGATGGCCGGTTTGGCTTGTGGTGAAACTTCGCCGCTGGCCTGGCAATTTTTGGCGCCGTGTGTGGACGCCTTTATGACCATCAGCGACAGTGCAGCGGTGGCTGCCATGCGTGTGGTGGCCCAAGGCGCCTACGGTGACATCCCAGTGGTCGGCGGTGAATCGGGAGTGGCCGGCCTGGCTGGGCTCATCGACGTGTGTGCGGATGCTGCCATGGCCACGCAGTTGGGCATCGACCATGCGTCACGGGTGTTGGTCATCAACACCGAAGGGGCCACGGCCCCAAGTGTGTACCACGAACTGGTCGGCATCTCTGCCGATCACGTGATTGTGCTCCAGGAGGCGTACCATGGCTGATTGGCAGGTGCCCATGATCGAGTGGCGCCAAGCGCTCCACCGCATCCCCGAGTGTGATTTCAACGAGCACAAAACGGCCGCCTATGTGGCACAGGTGTTGAGTGAATTGGGTCTCGTCGTGCATACGGGCATTGGCGGCACGGGGGTGGTCGGCGTCCTCGCGACCGGTCGCCCCGGGCCCGCAGTCGGAGTGCGTGCCGAGCTCGATGCCCTCGCCATGCCAGAATTGGCCGCCGTGCCCTTTGCATCGACCCATCCGGGCTTCATGCACGCGTGTGGGCATGATGGACACATGGCCATGGCGCTGGGGGCGGCGGCCTTGCTCCGCCACGATCCGCACCTAGGCGGCACGGTCTACTTCGTGTTTCAACCCGACGAAGAGCACGGGCATGGCGCACAGGCCATGCTGGCCGACGGTCTGCTTGAGCGCTTCCCCATGGATGCCATGTACGGCATGCACAACATGCCCGGCCTGCCGGCAGGGCAGTTTGCGACGCGAGCGGGCGGGATCATGGCCAGCGAAGACAATTTCGTGATTACGATTCGTGGTGTGGGCGGCCATGCGTCAGCGCCGCATCGGCTGATTGACCCGCTGGTGATTGGTGCCCAAATCGTGCTGGCGCTCCAGACCATTGTGGCTCGCAACGTGGACCCACAACTGCCAGCGGTGGTCTCGTGCACCGAATTCAACACCGACGGCATCCGCAACGCTATCCCATCGACGGTGGTCATCAAGGGCGATACGCGCAGTTATAGCCCGGCCGTGCAAGCGCTCCTCGCAGAGCGCATGCGTGCGCTGTGTGCGGGCATGTGTGCGGCGCACGGTGCCACCTGTGAGGTGGAGTATACCCACGAATTCGCCCCGACCGTCAACCCGGATTCCCACCTCGCACCAGCACTGGCGGCTGCTCAGGCGACGTCGTCCCTGCCGGTGATCGACCAAGTGGCACCGCTGATGGGATCCGAGGATTTTGGCCTCTTTTTGACCCGTGTGCCTGGCAACTTTATTTTTATTGGCAACGGCGAACAAAGTCTGCCGCTCCATAATGCGCGCTACTGCTTCAACGATGATATTTTGCTGACGGGAGCACGCTACTTCGCAGAAGTGGTCCGGCGCACCCCGCAGTAACTCGGTTTGCCTCTTGCATCCGAAAAAAATTGTTGTATACTAAATTTAGGCAAGACTAAAAATAGTTTTTGTCGGAGTAAAACCAATGCAACCGAACAGTGAGACGTTGGCAGATGCGCCGCTGGGAGCCACGCTCCGGATTACGGCCATCCACAACCAAGGCGCCGAGCGCCGGCGCATATACGACTTAGGGCTCACCCCAGGCACGCTGGTGCACGTCGAGACCCGTAGCCCACTCGGCGACCCGACGGCCTACCGGGTGCGTGATGCGCTGATTGCGTTGCGCAGTGAGCAGGCGCGGCAGATTGCCGTAGTCCGTGTGCCAGACACGACGGGAGGACCCCAGCAATGAGCAATTCACACGACGCGGCCGCATGTGCCACGTGTCCGGTCTCCAACACGGCGCAGGTGCGCAAATTGGGCGCACAACTGGGGCGTTGGGACTACACGATTGCTTTGGCCGGCAACCCGAACACGGGCAAGAGCACCATTTTCAACACGTTAACGGGGCTCCGTCAGCACACGGGCAACTGGTCGGGTAAAACGGTCGTGCGCGCCGAGGGCGGCTATACGTACCAAGGCTCACAATACCGTCTTGTTGATTTGCCGGGCACCTACTCGTTGTTGTCGACGAGTGTCGACGAAGAAGTGGCCCGTGATTTCGTGCTGTTCGGTCAGCCAGATGCCACGATTGTGGTGACCGACGCCACGCGGCTCGAGCGCAATTTGAGCCTGGTGTTGCAGATTCTGGCGATTACGGAGCGAGTAGTGGTCGCCGTGAACTTGATGGACGAAGCCAAGCGGCACGGCATGTCCGTCGATGTGCGGCGCTTGTCACGCGATCTCGGGGTGCCCGTGGTGCCCATGGCGGCGCGCCAAGGTGAGGGTGTGGCGGAGCTCTTGAGCATGGTGGCGCAGGTCGCGAGTGGTGCGTACCAGACCAAGCCGTACGTGCTTCCGCTCCAAGATGCGGCCATTGAGGCGGCAATTGCCAACCTCGAGCCGCAGATTCGTGCTCGTTTCCCGCAGCTCCCCAATACGCGTTGGGTGGCGTTGCGCCTGCTCGAAGGTGATGCGAGCATTATGCGGGCGGTGGCGGACGGCACGCTCGGCGATGTGCGCAAAGGGCTGGCGGTGGCGCCGATTTTGCTCCAGGAGGCGACCTCATGACACCGCAACCAGCATCCGATCCGTTGTTGCAACAGGCCGCCAGCCTGCGTAGCCAGATTGGCGACAATATTCACGACCATATTAGCGAAAGCGTCTACGCCACGGCTGCCGCCATCAGTGATCGGGCGGTGACCCGTGACGGCCAAGTGGCGGCCTTTCGCCTCGACCGGGCCATCGACCAGGTGGTGACCAGTCGCATCTGGGGCTTCCCCATGATGGCGTTGATGCTGATGGGCGTCTTCTGGTTGACCATTGCGGGCGCCAATGTGCCCTCGGCGATGCTCGGTGACCTGCTGTTGGGGAACGTGTATACGTGGCTCCACGCAGTAGCCGATGCGCTCGGGGCGCCGTGGTGGCTCAGTGGACTCCTCATTGACGGCATGTACATGGCCACGGCCTGGGTGGTCAGTGTGATGCTACCGCCGATGGCGATTTTTTTCCCGTTGTTCACTCTCCTCGAAGACCTCGGGTACCTGCCCCGGGTGGCCTTCAATCTCGACCGCTTGTTCCAACGGGCGGGAGCCCACGGCAAGCAGTCGCTGTCGATGATGATGGGCTGGGGCTGTAATGCGGCCGGTGTGATTAGTACGCGCATCATCGACAGTCCGCGTGAACGCCTGATTGCCATCATCACCAACAACTTCAGCATTTGCAACGGCCGCTGGCCGACGCTCATCTTGATGGGGACGATTTTCATCGGGGCCACGGCGCCGGCCGCGGTTGCTAGTCTGGTGGCTGCGGCGAGTGTGGTCACGGTGACCGTGCTGGGGATTTTTGTGACGCTCATCGTGTCGGCCTGGTTGTCCCGGAGCTGGCTCAAAGGCGAGGCCTCGTCCTTCAGCCTCGAGTTGCCCCCCTATCGCCCGCCGCAAATCTGGCGCGTGATTACCACGTCGGTCATCGACCGCACCCTGCTGGTGCTGTGGCGGGCAGTGGTGATGGCTGCTCCGGCCGGGCTGATTATCTGGTTGATGAGCAACGTGCAGGTTGCCGACCTGAGCATGGCCGCCCACCTCGTGGCGTGGCTGGAGCCGCTGGGGTGGTTGATGGGGCTCAACGGGGTCATTTTGCTGGCCTACATCGTGACCATCCCCGCCAACGAAATCATCATTCCCACTATTTTGATGCTCACGCTCAACTTGGCCAACTCCAATCTGGCGCAGTCAGGGGTGATGCTCGAGTTGTCGGATGATCTGGTGTATGCCACGTTGACGGGCATGGGTGGGTGGACGCTCCTCACTGCCGTCAACTTGATGCTCTACAGCCTGCTCCACAACCCGTGTAGTACCACCATTTTGACCATCTGGCACGAAACCAAAAGTCTGAAGTGGACGGCGGTGGCCACCTTTTTGCCCATCGCACTGGGCTTCGTGGTCACCGTGTTGGTGGCGCTGGTGGTGCGGGTCCTCACCTAAATCCCCTGCTCGTCCGTGCTTGTTGTGTGCATCCTCCTGCGCCACGTGCTGGTGTCTGGGGGATGCTGGTTTATTGTGGGGCCACGGTTTTCAAGAAAAGGTCCACGTGGAGCTCGATGAGGTCCCGTGCGGGCATCTGTGGCTCGCCCACCTGC
>Ga0172373_10008666_pt1 | contig 12861 bp, 8 predicted proteins | sample Lak10m_2_FD_114546 | JGI IMG/M metagenome (GOLD analysis project Ga0172373, IMG submission 114546) | Freshwater microbial communities from Kabuno Bay, South-Kivu, Congo - kab_092012_10m | ecosystem: Environmental > Aquatic > Freshwater > Lake | place: Democratic Republic of the Congo: South-Kivu... | reverse complement strand
ACCTCGTCCGCCCATTCCGTGGTTGTCACATCCAAAACCCCAGAGACCAGTCTGGTTTCGATCAACGATTCCATGGTTCGCCCACCGGTTCCCGTCGCGTGAAACACCAAAACCTCGAACCCTTCGCGCTCCAGGATGCCTTTGGCGGCCTGAACGCACTGCGTCGTGTTGCCAAACATGCTGGCCACGATGACGGGTTTGTCGTCCGACGACGCGGGTTCGGCTTCGACCATCCCGCAGATGGCTCCAGCCGCACGCGTCAGAATCTGTCGTGAGATCCGGTTCAAGCCCGCCACATCCACAATGCTCGGGAACATGACGATGTCTTTGGACCCGACATACTGAGCTGTATTCCCGCTGGCCAAGGTTGAAACCATCACTTTGGGAAACCCAATCGGAAGTCCTCGCATCGCCGCCGTCGCGATGGCCGTTCCCCCGCCGCCACCCAGCGAGATGAGACCTTGGATGCGAGCGTTATGCTGCAGATCAAGGACCAAACGAGCGGCCGCATGCGACATGGCGGTAACGGCTTCACCCCGATCACGGCGGGCCACGATTCCCTCCAAATCAACGGCACCTGCAGCTGCGACCTCGTGTCGCGAGACATCGGAATGCACACCCGGAGAATCCATAATCCCAACATCAATGAAAAAGGCCTTGTGACCTCGTTGACGGATGAGGTTCGCGACGAAGAGATGCTCGTCAGGCTTGGTGTCGAAGGTGCCTAAAACCGCGATGGTTGCCATAGGGAGATAGCGGGATTAATTCACCTAAACCAACTCCCAGCAATACTTTTTGAATAAGCCCGTGTGAAAAAAACTTATTGTCAAGCCCAGCGCTTTTACCTAAATTGCGCCTTAAATGCACCGTTTGGTGCGTTGGGCAAACTGTTTTTGCCATATTACGACGCATCGCAAACGAGACAAATAGCACGCGAAAACATATCGCTGGAGGAACACAATGAAGTTGAATCAATGGACGATCGGCCTGGCTGCCGCTGGTGTGGTGAGTCTGGGTGCGGTCATGCAGGCGGAAGAAGCTTCTCACCAAGTTCTGACCGCCCTTTCTTCGACAACCCTGAGTGGTTATGTCGATACGTCAGCCATTTGGAAGTTCGGTTCTGGAAACGCCCCGCTCCCTGGCCGTTCTTATGACGGCGTGTCGAAGCAGGACGGTTTCAACCTGAACGTCGTGAAGTTGACCTTGGAGAAGCCTTTGGATGAAGGCGAATGGTCTGCTGGATATCGTGTTGACCTGTTGTTCGGGCCTGATTCCACGGGTTACAATCTCTCGGCTGGCACGGGTGCCGTGGCGAGCGACTTCGGAATCAAGCAAGCTTACGTGAATTTCCGTGCCCCGGTTGGCAACGGAATTGACTTCAAGCTCGGTACCTTCGACTCGATCATCGGTTACGAAGTCTTCGAAGCGGGTAACAACCCGAACTACAGCCGTTCTTATGGTTGGTTCCTCGAACCCACTCAGCACACCGGTTTGCTCGCCAGCTACCGCGTGAACGACGTCTTGAGCGTCAATGCGGGTGTCGCCAATACCTTCAACCCTGGAATCAACGCCCGGGCAATCGATGCTCAAACCGGCGCTGCGTCCGAGAGCGAGAAAACCTACATGGGTTCCGTGGTCTTCACCGCTCCTGAATCCCTCGGGTTCCTACACGGCGCAACCTTGTATGCGGGTGTTGTCGATGGCTTCAACGCCTCCGTCAATCCGGCTACCACCCGTCGTGATACCACCAGCCTCTACGTCGGCAGCACGATCCCAACTCCTCTCGAAGGGTTGACCTTCGGCGCGGCTTACGACTACACCGGCTACAGCGCTCAGAAGACCGTGACCTCCTCGGCTTACGCCAGCGCGGTCTCCGGTTACTTCTCCTACCAAGTCACCGAGAAGCTCAAGCTCAACAACCGTGTTGAATATGCTTGGTCGACCGATGGTGTCTGGTACGTCCGCGGTGAAGGTGCCGACAGCGATGCTCGTAACCAACTGCTCGGTGTGACCACCACCTTGGACTACTCGCTGTGGGCCAATGTCATCAGCCGTCTCGAAGCCCGCTGGGACACCGCCCTCACCGGTGGTGCAGATCCAGTTAGCAAGCCTTTCGGCACCGCTGACAAGAGCGCGATCTCGCTCGCTTTGAACCTGATCTACAAGTTCTAATCATCGGCTAACGCCGCTGGTTTCAATTCAACCCCTCTCGGTTCGCCGGGAGGGGTTTTTTTAGTCGTCGCGCTGCAACGACGTCCTAAACGCTAGGCGCGAGCAGTTCTGCAGGAGCCACCTCGATCTGATCCGCAATGACCTTGGGGATGCTCACCGCTTTCATAGAACCATCCACCTGGCGTTGCACACAAACCACCGTGATTTCTCCCAAAGCCACCTCAACCATGGGCGAAACGCCGAGTTTGCGAAATCGAAACTGGTAGGTCAGCGCCTTGCTTTTCTTCTCTTTCACCAACAACTGCACTTCCACTTCATCCTCAAAATGCAAGGGTCTTCGAAAATCACAGCGGGCATGCACGCGTGGCCAACCAACCGGCGGATCCGTCATGTGGGTCACGATCGAAAAACCCAAGGTTCGAAAGAAGGAATGCTCCGCGGTTTCCATGAACCGGTAGTAATTTGAGTAATGCATGATCCCCGCCATGTCGGTCTCGGAGAACTCAACCCGGCGGGTAATTCGGTGTTCAAAGGGCATGACGGGAGGTTCCTGCGAAGGGGTTAGATCACGGAGAAGTGCGCACCACGGTGCGAAAAAAGGCGGCCGTGTCGCGCGCCATACGTTCGATCGAGAAGTGCTGAATCACCGCGTTTCGTCCTGCATTTCCGAGTTGCTGACTCCGACTTGGCTGCTCCAGCAGAACTTCGATTTCGTCCGCCAACGCCTCCGCTCGAGCCTGCGCAATCACTCCTCCACCCGTCCGTTCAAGGATCTCAGGAAACGCCGCAACGTTCGGTGCCACAAACGGTACTCCGCACGCCAAGGCCTCAAGAATGTAGAGCCCAAACGCCTCTCCGTAAGTCGCAGGCGTGCAGAAAACACTCAAGGATTGAAGAAATGCGATCTTCCCCTGTCGATCCACATTCGGCGAGAAGGCGACCGAAGGCAAGTGACCGGTCCTGGACAGCAGCGCCTTGATCTCCTCCACAAAAGCCTCGTCAATCCCAGTGCAACTCCCACCCACCTTGAGGCGGAGATCTCTCCATCGGGGACGGGATTTCAGCACCAGAAAGGCCTCGATCAGAAGCCGCAAGCCCTTCTCCGGGCACATGCGCGCAAAATAGCCTAAGGTCGGAACAGCCGGCCTCTCGGCGGCCAGGGCGTAACCTTCGAGGTTGATCCCGTTATGAATCACCGTGATCTTCTCACGTGCGAGGCCCAATCGATGGGCCATCGTGTCCGCGAAGAACGCACTCGGTGCCACCAGAAAATCAAACTGCCCCGCGCATTTCCGAGCCAGGGCCCAAGCCTCCGCCCGATGGTTCGCCGGTAGCCCATCCAAAAAGTAGTCCTCACCCTGCAAATACGATCCTACCGGAACTCCTAACTCCGACTTCAATCGCTCCGCTAAGCCGCCCAGCAGAATGTTCGAAAGACAGATGACGTCGGGTTTCTCCTGCGTCTTCAACCAGTCCAACAATTGGTCCAGCTCTCCCGCTTGAAATCCATCCGACCCCTTAAGCATCGACACCGTCAAATCTCCTAAATCCGTCGGATTGGTCTTGGCAGCAAACACCGACACCGCGTTGAGTAGCACAGGCGAGTCCAACCAACGTCGAGTCCATGCGGGAAGTCGACGAAACCAAGCGAACTTCTGTTCGAGGTAGACGTTGACCCCACCGAAGAAGACCGGCGTGCCTCGGCTTTGGTCGGCCTCATCCAGATGCAAGGGGGTGTACAGCGGCACCAGAAGAACCTGGATCCCCAAGGAACGGAGAGCGCCCACTAGGGCATTATCACGAAGGCAGCCGCCGCAAAACATACCGGCGGCACCGGGCGTGATTTGAATGATCTTCAATGGAGTCACAAGTAGGGGACTTTGGTCGCAGCCGAAAGACGAAGTTTAGGGATGAGTCGCTAGCCAGCTTCGAATCACCGAAGCTTGCGGGTGCCTAGGATCAAGCATGAGTACCTTGACGTAATGCTCACGCGCCTGGGCCGCAGAACCCAGCTCCGAAGTTGCAAGGTTCGCAAGCAGCAGATGTGCGCGAATTTCTGCTGGATTAGTCTGGATCATGGCCTTGGCTTGGTCCGCAGCGTCGTGCGGCATGCCCGCCTTACGCAGCGCGAGTGCAAAATTGTAGCGCGAGGGTGTCGCATCGGGCTTGAGCGAGACCGCAGCCTCATAGGCCGCCAACGCCCCTTGCGTATCCCCGGAATCCATGGCCGCAACACCCAAATGGTATTGGGCCTCATAGTAGGTTGGATCCGCCGTCACCGCCCGCTTATACGCCCCCAAGGCCTCCGGCAAACGGGATTGCTGATGGGCCTGCATCCCCATCGCCAGCTCGATCGCCGACTTCTCGCGATCGCCCGGAGTGAGCTTCGCCGGGAGCTGACTCACATAGCGCGGAAAATTGGGCTGGGTGATCGCCGCAGCCGCAGGCTTCACCGACGTCGACGGGCTGCGTTGGACCGCGTTCGACAATACCGAGGAGGAGAGGGACGTCACCGAGGTTCTCTTGGGAAGCGGGGCGGGGGGCGACACCTGAGCGGGCTGCTCCGTCAAGGGCGTCGCCCGCTTCTCAGTCGTTTGAAACCATTTTCCAGGGTTGAACCGCTGCCAAAAACCTCCCTTGTCTCCCACCTTCGCATCCGCTGTTTCGAGGCTCTCGATGCGCCGGCTGGATGGTACCACCACCGGCACGGCATTGGCAGGCGGAGGAGAAGAAACGAGCGGGGTGGGATTCGTAACTTCGGAAGTTGGACTCGGACGCGCAGAAGAAACGGCAGGGGGCACCACGGAGGACAGCAATGGAGCCGAGGTCGACTCCTTCGCAGTCGAGGGCGGTGGTGGATCCGCTAGCGCGGTCGCAAGCACGGTCTTCGTAGGCTCGGTTCGAGGCGAGACGGTTGGGGGTTCGGGGGGCTTCTTGGCGTCCACAACGTTGGTTTTCGGACTCGGGGAGGAGGTCTGAGTCTGAAGCAGCGCTGGGGTAGCGATTGAAGGGGAAGCCTTGGTCGAAATCGGGGCCGGGTTCACCGAAGCCAAGCTGGCCGGTCCTGCAGGTTTCGAAGTGGAGGGCGGCAGAGCGCTTCCGTTCCGAACAGCGACAGTCGGGTTTGTCGCAATCGCACGAGCTGGAACCGACGGAGTCGAGGCCGTTGTCGGCGAGGGCACACTCGGAACGATCGGTGCAGGAGGGATGGCGGAAACGAGACGGTTGGAGGATTCCACGGGGTTCCCACGCGCTGGGGGCACCGCCACAGAGGGAATCAAGTTGGCTTTGGGAGGCTGAAGTTCAAACTCAAGTTGTGCAATCCACGCCCGGATCACGTCCGGTGTCGGCATCCCAGGCTCGAGGCGCGTCTGCAGATAATCCCGAAGTGCCTTGATGGCCAAAGGTCGGTTGGTCATCTGATGCGAGACAATTGCCAAGTTCAGCAACGCCGGTGCGTATTTCGGATCGACCTGAATCGCAGCGAGAAACTGGTTGTATGCCTCTCGGCTGCGACGCTTTTGCATGAGCACCCAGCCGAAATTATTGAGCGACTCAGCGTTCTTAGGATTGAGTTGCAGCGCCTTGCGCAGAGAACCCTCCGCCGGATCCAGGCTCCGATTCTTGATTTGAGCTGCGGCGAGTTTCACGAACCCAGGCTCCGATTGCGGTTGAAGCACCGTATAGGTGGTCAGCTCGTTGACCGCCCCTGAAAAATCGCCCGTTTCAAGCAAGAGACAACCCAGATTGAATCGAACGATCGCGAGATTCCGATCCCGGGTCATTGCTTGCATGTAGGCTTGCCGAGCCTCGTTGGGCTTGTTGAGGGCATGATACCCAAGTCCCAGATAGTTCCACGCATGGGCGTTGGCGGGAAGCAGTTCAGAGGCGACTTGGAAACGATCCACAGCCTCACTGTATGAACCTGCTCGAAACAACTTTTCGCCTTCGAGCAAAGCCTTCGGCCCCGAGGGAGAGCAGGCCGTGAGGAGAAACAGGAGCCCGAATAGGGTGCCATGGACACCCATGGTTAGACGACCGTGGTCGCCCGTGTTTTTTGTAGCCAGCATCCGCCATGGTGGTAGCATCCGCGCTGCGGCGAGTCAAGAAACGCACCGCCATATCTGCGGCTTTCATCGACGTGCGAAGCGTCCATAATGTTTTTGTTCTCAATGGGATACAGCCAGTCAGTCGCGAATGCAGCGGAACCGTGGCGAATGATAGCCCCGACCTTGGCACACCGTGCCCTCGCCTTCTTGGCCGCACTCTCAGTCGTGGTCCTGCACGGTGCTGAGGGAGCACCTGAAGGTCTATCGCCTTCCACAGGCCGACTCGCCGTCCCCGAACGAGCCAAAGTGTTCCGCGTCTCCGACCCAAAAGCCATGACCGGCTATGAGCCCAACGGCGACGTGATTCGCACCATGCTGGAGCGCGGTTTGCTGGCCTTTTCAGGTAAAAAGGACCTCGCCTCAGCGTGGCGCTCCGTCGTGGGTCCCGAAGATCGCGTCGGGATCAAAGTCGTCTCCGGCCCCGGTAAGATCAGTGGAACCCGGGTCGCTGTGGTCGATGCCATCGTCAACGGCCTGCTGCTTTCCGGCATAGCCCCTAAGAATGTCCTGGTCTGGGACCGACATCTGTCAGACCTGCGACAAGCAGGTTTTCTCGTCCTCGCCGAACGTTATGGCGTGCGCGTGGCTGGTGCTTCAGAAGCCGGCTATGACGACAGTGCGTTTTACGAATCGAGCCACATCGGAAAACTCATCTGGAATGATCACGAGTTTGGAAAAACCGGCGAAACAATCGGCAAGAAGTCTTTTGTCTCAAATCTGGTCACCAAGGAGATGACCAAAATCATTCTGGTCTCACCGTTGCTCAACCATAACGAAGCCGGGGTCAACGGGCAGCTAGCTAGCCTCGCCCTGGGCTCAATGGATAATACTCTGCGGTTTGAAACCGACGCCAACCGTCTCGCCGTAGCGGTTCCCGAGCTCTTCGCGCTGCCTCAATTGGGCGACAAGCTGACCCTGTGTGTGGTCGACGCCTTAATCTGCCAATACCAAGGCGAGCAACTGCCGCTGCTCCACTACTCGGCTCACATGAACCAGCTTTGGATCAGCCGCGATCCCGTGGCGTTGGATACCCTCTCCGTGCGCGAGATCGAGCGTCAAAGACAGTCCGCAAAAGTGCCTTCGCCTCGTTTAAACTGGGACCTCTATCAGAACGCTTCGTTGCTCCAGCTCGGCATCAACGATCCCCGCCAAATTCAAATTCAAGACGCAGGGTTATAAGAAGATGACCGCGTCGCGATGACCCTGGACGGTGACCTCACAATCATGGACAAACTATCGGAGTCGCAAATCGTTTTCGGGCTTTTGGACCTACCCTTGTGGATCCGACGCAGCACGGTCATCACTCGAACCTTCGAGTTTATCGACTTCCCCGAAGCCATGCGATTTGTGAACCAAGTGGCGATCGCAGCCGAGGCCGCGTGGCATCACCCGGATATCGACATCCGATGGAACAAGGTGACGCTGTGCCTGACCACCCACGACTGCGAAGGTCTGACCAACAAAGACTTTCAGCTCGCCAAAACCTGCGACCGCCTCGCCGCCGCAACTCAAGCCGAAGGGTCCCGGTCGGCCAGCTAACCTCAACCGCCGCGCCACAAGCAGGTAGGGACGTCCCGCCGGGACGTCCCCGTCCGGCGGCAGCCGGACGGTCCCCTGCTCCAAGTCCCAAGTCTTCACCCCCCCCAGGACGCGCACCACCGAAAGCCCACTGACGCCCCAGGCAGAAGCCCCGCTGGGAAATCCCCGGGGCATCACTCTGCTCCCCCCCCGGGTAGGGACCGTCGTGCCGCGCGGTCCTTCCGTAGTCTAATAGACGCCTTCGACGATGCTCTTCTCCATGGCACCGAACGGGCGGACTTCGGCGACACCGTCCCAAGCGTAGGGAGCACGCGGGGCGCGGCGGATGGCTTCGTCGCGTTCGAGGAATCGAGGCATGAAGAACTCCTTGGTCAGCGTAGTCAGCTCGACACGACCCCATTCGCCGTAGGCTTTGACCTGGGTTGTGTTCGTGGGATCCACCACGCGCAACACAGCTCGTGGCTGCGGGGAGTAGTAGCTGATCGAGAATTGGTCCTCGGGTTGTAGGGGCACGCTCGCCGCCAAGCCCATCAGTGTATTGCCGTAAGTGGGATAGAATCCGATCCGACCTTCCAGCACTTCCTCCACGATGAATCGCACGTACTGCGGTGCCATGGTGGTGCCACCACAGAACACACCGCGAATGCCAGCGTCCCAAAGGTTGATCTTCTCGGCCAATGCCTCGAGCAGCTTCGGCGTGGTGAACAGACCGCTCACACGCCGGTTCTTGAGAATCGTGACCGCCTGGTCGACCACATGCTCCATGTAGGCTTTGGCTTGGTCGTAATGCTTGTTCGTGATCACTTTCTTCACCCAGCGAGGGTCGAGATCCAGGAAGTAGCACGAGCTCCCGCGCACGTTCGCCAAATGCTCGATCGCGAGGCGGAGACGACGAGGCCCTGTGGGGCCCATCATCAGCCAGTAGTGATTGCGCGGAAAATGTGCGTCGGAGATCTTCTCGGAGAACTCGCTGTAATCGACCTTGTAATCATCCCAACCGACACGTTGTTTCGGCATGCCCGTGGTGCCGCCGGTTTCGAAGATGTTAAAGGGTCGACCCTTGAAGGCTTTGGGCACCCAAACCTCGGGTTGCAGATCGCGTAGCCATTCGTCTTGGAAATGAGGGAAACGTTGCAGATCAGCGAAGCACTGTACCTCGGTCGCGGGGTTCCATCCGGCCTTGGAGGCCCAGTCCAACCAAAAGGGTGAACCGGTCTCAGGCGAAAAATGCCAGCGCACGATGTCGCGCACATGGCTGTCCAACTGGTTTTGGGCGGCGGTGATTTGTTCGGTCGTAACGGCGGTCTGGCTCATACGGTTTGAGTCGTTGGAAGAGTCGATAGGTCTAAGTAAATCCGAGATTTATATAAGGGTTGAAATGACTATTTCTTGAGGTCGACCGCGCCCGGTTGATCCTTGGCAGTGGCGTTCCGAGCGGAATCCCAGAACGCGTAGAGATGGGTATTTGAAGCGACGTAAATCGTGCCATTGGCCACGATGGGCGTGGAGTAGACCGGTGCCCCGAGATTGGTCTCACTGATCAACTGCTTTTCCTTCGCGGCTTTGAGCACCACGAAATCGCCATCCTCATCGCCGACATATACCTTCCCATCCGCCACCAGCGTGGAGCCCCACATGTGGGCTTTCATGTCGTGCTTCCAATACAACTTGCCGGTCTCGGCGTCGTAACAGTGCACATAGCCCGAGAAATCTCCCACAAAGAGCAGACCGGTCTCGGGGTCGATGGAGACGGTTGAGATACTCCGGTGGATTTCCTTGGACTGCCAGATGAGCCCGGTCTTGGTGATGTCGCCGGTTTTCGTCGCATCAACGCACACCAAGTGGCCGATGCCTTCGCCGTGTTCAGGATCTTGTCCGATGGCGACATACACCCGGTTCTTGTAGAACACCGGGGTCGCGTTGATTTCGCTGGGGCCATCGGCTGCGGGATACTTGATGGGCTTGCCATCCTTGACCTTATACTCCGGGGGCACGCAATCGAACCACCACAGTTTCTTGATGTAGCTGGCGTCGTCTTGCTTGCTGGGGATGGGATCGAACGCGTAAAGCACCCCTTCACCGCCTCCGAAGTAGACCTGGGCCTTACCGTTCACGGTTCCCGTCGAGGGCGATGTCCATTGGCCATGATAAATCTTGGGGCCGATGTTGGCGTTGTCCTCGCCCATGAGTTCGCCGGTCTTTTTGTTCAGCGCAACGAAGCTCGGCGACATCGGGGATGGGATGTTCACATGCGTCCAGTCCTGTCCATTGGAGGTGCAGACGTAGACCAAGTCACCCACAACGAGAGGGGAACTGTTGGAGGCGTTGTGAGGGAAGACCCCAAGCTGATCCATCATGTCATACACCCAGATGATGTCGGCGTCCTGGTTCCCGATTTTCGCTGTGGTCTTGCCGGTGTCCTTGGTGACATACGCCACCTCATCCTTGAAGGGACCGTCGTTTCCATCGGTCATGCCGTTGATGTCCAAGCAAATCACCTCGCACCGGCTCGTCACCACGTAAACCCGGTTGCCGTCGATGAACGGTGAAGAAAGCACACCGAGGTTTTCCCAATCGTTCACCTTGCCAGACTTGAGCTTGGGAACCACAAGCTGCCAGAGATAAGCGCCGGTCTTCTCGTCGAAACATTGCAGAATCCCCCGATCGCCTTGGTGCTGGGGATCGCGTGGATGGTCGTTATTGGTGCCGACAAAAATTTTACCTTGGGACACCGTGGCATTTCCGTAGCTCTGTGAGCCGAGCTTGGCCACGAACTTGACGTTCTTCGTGGTCGCAAGATCGATCTCCTCAGTGCCGCTCTTGGGTTTGCCCGGTTCAAAACGGTCAGGCAGGCCTTTGGCGGGAGAATACATGTTGCGGCCCGCGTTGGGGCCACCCCACTGAGGCCAGTCGTCAGCGTGAACGGAGGAGCCGACGGAGGCGAGCAAGGCCGCGATGAGAGGAAGGGGCTTCATAATCGATTTCGATTCAGACGGGTGAGCTTTGGTATGGGCGTTGGACAATAAACGATGTACTCGATTCAGTTTGCGGTCACGGAGATATTATCGATGTAAACACGCTGTTCTTGGGGTGAGAACCCGAACAAGCCGGGGGAACCCGAACGATGCGCAGTTTTGTGGGGCACTTCGATAGTCCAAGCCTCGGGCTCGGGCTCGCCACGCTTCCAGGCCTTGCCGCGAACCACCCCTTGACCGTCCGGTGCAATGTCAACACGGGCTTTCATGCGATACCAGGTACCCGGTGCCCACTTGAAAGGGACAGCGACCTTGATGCGCTCCTGGTTCGAGTTCACTTCCATCTCTTGGGAGTTCCCCTTGAGCACGATGATGTAACGCTGGTTCACAAGGCCAACCTCGGACATTTTCCGACGCGTTCCGTCACTCAACACGTCGGCTTCGACGGTGTAGTTCTTCATGTCCGGTGTGCCCAGGTAGATCGATCCGCGCTGAAAAAGTTTGTTGTCGATGGTTTTGGTCAGCGCTTTGTTTCCTTCGCGGTCGCGGACTTCGAATCGAAAGCGAGCGCCAATCCAAGGCAAGGGTGGATAGGCGAACGGAGTAGGCTGCTCGACGACGTTGGTCGTCGTCTCGGTTAGCTTCAACGATTCAAAATCCTGTTTGATGGGCAGGTTCGGGAGAACCCGACCTCGGATGTAGCCTTTGAGATCGCCGAGGCGCGCTTCGAAGGCACCCGCCGACGGCACCGGGTCGGCGTCCGCAACCAGCTGGCCGTCGGCATTGAAACCTCCGCGCATGGTCGCCTTGACCAAAGCTGTCGGCGGCACATAGGAAGCCCATTTAAGGGATTTAGGATCCGAGACGTTCTCAACCACGAAACCGTTCGCGTCCAACACACGTGCGCGGAACGAAACCGATTGCCCCGGAGAGATGGCCACTTCGGAAGGAATGATCTGAAGCTGCTTGGGCGCACCCGCCTTAGGCCAGGGGAGTTCGTTTTCGACAACGAGGCCAGGATTGTTGCCAGCCTTACCGAAGCAATAGAGTTTCCGTGTCGTTTGGATGTAAACCTTGCCGTTATACGCGGTCGGTGTTCCAAAACAGCGCCCATCCAGAGTCACATGGCTGAGGATGGTTCCTTCTGAATCGCCCGGCTTCACGATATAGAGCGCGCCTTTCGATCCCGCCTCGTTCGAATCTCCACCCTTCGCCGAGGGATCCTCCAAGATCGGGACGTAAATCTTGCCATCCGCAAAAATCGGGCACGCGTTGCGCTGCTCAATCCCTAAGGTGACTTTCCAAACGACCTTACCCGTGGCGACATCAATCGAGCAAAGATCGCCCTTCTCCCGAACCACGTAGATCCGGTCTCCAACGAGGATGGGCGAACTCGTGGACGTGGAGACTTCAGGGTTTGCCCAGAGTTGGAGCGTGGCGAGATCGACTTGGACGGGGCCCGCAGCTGAATTCGTGGGGGCGACATCGGGGATTTTAAACGCTACTAACTGGCCGGGTTCATAAGGGGTTCCGAAAATGCTGACCACCTTGTCATTGTTATGCACCAAGACCGTGGCGTTGATCCCCGCCTTGAAGATCGGCACGCGCCAGATGGGCTCGCCAGTTCGGGCGTTCACGCAGACCACGGCGCCGTCGCCCGTAGCCGAGTAAAACACACGTTTCCCCTTATAGGAGGTGATGTAAGGGTGCGAAAACGAGTTGTCCGTGGGGCGCGCGCCCGTACTCGACGACCAAACCAGCTCGCCCGTGGTCTTGTCGAAGGCATAAAAACGATCGCCCGCAGCGCCCTGGGCACCCCAGTTGGAGGTGATCCCGCGCGTGATGACGAGATCGCCATCCACAAGGGGCGAGGCTGTCCGGCTGTTGGGAAAGGTGAGTCGCCCCCAACGTTCCATCAGCGAGTGGCTCCAAAGGTCTTTGCCCTCCGCAGTGAACCCGGACAGAATTCCCTGAGTTCCCTGCACATAGACGTTGCCAGTCTCAGGATCAATCGCCGGACTGGAGGTCGAGTAGCGCAGGTAAATGGTGTCACTCAGGAAATCGTT
>Ga0172373_10008665_pt1 | contig 12863 bp, 2 predicted proteins | sample Lak10m_2_FD_114546 | JGI IMG/M metagenome (GOLD analysis project Ga0172373, IMG submission 114546) | Freshwater microbial communities from Kabuno Bay, South-Kivu, Congo - kab_092012_10m | ecosystem: Environmental > Aquatic > Freshwater > Lake | place: Democratic Republic of the Congo: South-Kivu... | reverse complement strand
TCGTGCTCTTTCCATTGAAAGCGTTACAGTTAATGCTAAGCGTGATGAAGCTTCAATGTTTGAGGTTACATTCCGTCTGATGCCTGCTTCTAACGGTTCATACGGCAAGATCGTAGATAGACTAGTTTCATACGCTGGCGCTATCTGATAGCGACATAGTTATGGTTTGGCCCACCCAAAACGGGTGGGCTGAATCATTTTATGCCCTATGTTATAATTTATTTATAATCTAGGAGGATTTACATGGCAACAGCAGTCTACGAAATTGTAGAAGTTGAACTTATTGATGGAACAAAGATTTCAATGCGTCCACTTAAGATCTCTCTTTTAAGAGATTTTATGAAAGAATTTCAGAAGATTAGTGATGACAAAATTGCTGAGGATAATATCAAGTCAATGGATCTACTTCTTGACTGTGCAGTTATCGCAATGAAGCAGTACAATCCAGATCTTGCAACAAAGGAACAAATGGAAGATCTTATTGATTTACCAACTGTATACAAGATTATTGAAGTAGCAGCAGGGATTAAGCTGAACGACCCAAACGCACTAGCGGCGGCTCTAGCTGGAGTGAACTAGATTTAGTCGCCCTAGAATCAGAGGTATTCCTTATTGGAAAATGGAAGGATTACCAAGAAATGGAGGATAACCTATCAATGCCAGAATTGGTAGCAATTCTTGAGGCAAAGCAGAAAGAAGATTATCAGCATAAGAAGTTTTTAGCTGCTCTTAAAGGCATTGATTTAGATAAGCAACAAAAACAGGTTAATCCATGGGAATCAATGAAAGCTAAAATATATAGTAAAGGCGCTACTTCAGATCCAAATGATATTCTTGGATTACAAGGTTATGCTGCCCAGCAAGCAGGATTTGGTATTGGTGCAGGACTTGATTATGGAGTGCTGCAATAATGGCTAGAGTAAAAACAATTATTGATGTTTCCATTAATACTGGTACATCTGCTGCTAATCTAAGAAGTTTACAAGATCAAGTAAATTCATTTTTTGCTACCCTGAATAAGGGTAGTCTTGTTCAGTCTCATTTTGCTCAAACAACAACAAAAGATTTTATGGAGCTTGTTAATGCTTCAAAAACTTTTACCGCAGAACAGATGAGACTTACTACTGCTGCAAAAAGACTTGATGATACTTTATCAAAGGGTAGGGGAACACTGGGCCAATACTTTAATGCATCATTTAGAAAAAATAGTGCAGAAGCATCTGCTGCAATGGCTCTTGCTAATCAAAGAGCACAGGCATTAGAAACTCAATTTATTCAAACATCAAGTGCTGTTAATGGATTTAAAGATGTAATTGCTATTCGTCCACTTCAGGCATTTAATAGAGAAGTGGCAGTAACAAATGAATTAATGAGCATTAAAAGAGCAATGTTCCGTCAAGCAACTACATCAATGATTAACTTTGGTAAGAACACTCAATGGGCTGGTCGTCAGCTAATGGTTGGTTTTACTGTGCCAATGACCATCTTTGGAACAACTGCTGGAAGAGTATTCAAAGAAATTGACCAGGCGGCAGTAAGATTTAAAAAAGTTTATGGTGATGCATTTACTACACCAGAACAATTAGAAGAAAATATGAGAGCTGTTCAAGGTCTTGCACAAGAATTTACAAAATATGGTATTGCAGTAAAAGATACTATTGGGTTAGCTGCTGAAGCTGCCGCTGCTGGTGCTCAAAATGCTCAACTTATTTCTGCTACAACTGAAGCAACAAGACTAGCTACTCTTGGACAATTAGAACAGCAAGATGCATTAACAGCAACTATTGCATTACAAAATGCTTTCAAGCTTGGAACAAGAGAATTAACTCAAGAAATTGACTTCTTAAATATGGTTGAAAACCAAACTGTTGTTACTCTACAAGATTTAGCACAAGCAATTCCAATTGTTGCACCAGTTATTGTAGGGTTAGGTGGAGATGTTAGAGACTTAGCTACATTTATGGCAGCAATGCAGGAAGGAGGTGTTGGTGCAGCACAAGCAGCAAATGCTTTGAAGTCAGGTCTTGGATCACTTATTAATCCATCAAAAGAAGCATCTAAAAATTTAGCAGCTATGGGTATTAGTTTAGATGCAATTGTTGAGGCAAATCGTGGTGATTTAATGGGAACAGTAAAGGCATTTGCACAAGCTCTTTCTACATTAGATGAATTCAGTCGTCAGCAGGCACTTGAAGATGTATTTGGTAAATATCAATATGCAAGACTTGGAGCACTCTTTGATAATATTATTGGCAAGGGAACTCAGGCATCACGAGTCATGGAACTTGCTGGAATGTCTGCAACACAAATGGGAGCAGCAGCACAAAAAGAATTAAACATTATTGCTGAAGCAACATCAACTAAATTTACTGCTGCTATTGAAAGATTTAAGTTATCTATTGCTCCAATTGGTGAAATGTTTATGAAGTTAGCATCTCCAATTGTTAATTTATTTGCAACTATATTTGAAAAATTTAGTCAATTACCATCATTTATGAAAAACTTTGCACTCATTGGGGCAGTAATTGTTGGTGTTGTTGTTCCTGCTGGAACAATGTTTTTAGGCTTGCTTATGAACTTAGTTGGAACATTAGCTAAGTTTAGTCAATTAACTGGTATAGCTACAAAAGGATTTCAAAAGGGTGGTTTATTTGGAGCAATCTCAGAAGTAACTCAGGCTTTACGATACTCATCTCTTGCTGAAATAGATGCAGCTAATGCAGCACAACAACTTGGAGATTCTTCATCAGAAGCAAATCGTGCTTTGTCTGATCACGTTGATCAATTAGGAGATACAACTGCTGCACTTCAAGATCTTAGTGAAGCATACCAAGCAGTTATTGAAAAGCAATTAGAAATGGCTAGACTAGTTCCACAAGTATATGGTCCTGCTTCTGCGGCTGCTGCTGCAACTGCTGCCGCTGGACCAGTTGGACCAAGAACACCAATTCCACCACAAAATAGAAATAAGGGTGGATCAATATTAGCATTTAATAGTGGAAATACAGTTCCTGGTGCTGGAAATAAGGATACTGTTCCAGCAATGTTAACTCCTGGAGAATTTGTTGTCAATAAGAAACAAACAGAAAAGAATCTTCCACTACTACAGGCTATCAATAGTGGACAAATGATTAAGAGAAATAGGGGCGGTTCAATTCCAAGAAGATACGATACTGGTTCAGACAATGGAGTAAAAAGATTAAGTCTTAAAGAAAGAGTGGAAGCAGAAAGATTAGCTCTTCTTCATCAAAGAGAGCAAAGTCCAACATCTAGTGGTATTAGCCGTGGTGGTATTTCAGTACCTACTGGTATAAGAACATTAGATCAACTTACTCCAGCAGAATTACAACAAATTAATGATAGAGCTAGACCATTTTTACAAAGAAGAGGAATACAAGAAGATATTGTTACTCTTTTAGGAACTGGAGTAGTTCCACTTGTATCAAGCATGAATGATGCACTTCGTAGAGGAATAACTCCTGGCCCTCAAGCAGAACAAGTATTTAGTAATCCAGCACTTTATGGATCAATGCTTTCAACCGCTGCTGCACAAACTCAACTAGCTATAGCTGGAGTTGGAAGATCAGATATTCAAAGTTTTGTTGCCAGGGGTGCTGGTGCAGCAGGAATGGGAAGAAGAGAATCAGTATCTGATGCATATATTTATTCAGTTATCGAAGATGTTCTTGGATCACAATTTGGTCCATTATATGAAGCAATTAGAACAGATGCAGGGGCAGGAAGATTTGGTCTTTCAACAAGAGGATCTGCTCAACTTGCATCAACAAATACTGTTGATAAAGCTACAAGATATGGTGAAGTTCTTGTTGAAATGCTTGGTCCAGGCAATGTAAGAAGGGAAGCAATTGGAAAAGATAGTGGTTTTGTTCTTGACTTTGGTGGAGACATTGGAACTATTGCAGTAGTTCCTGGTAAAACATTTACTGCAAAAACTGGTAAAGAATCATATGAAAGAATGCCAACTGCTCCAGGAACAGTAAGAGCACATATTATGCCTGGAGTAAGTCCAGCAGTATTTTCTAATTCTGGAGGAATGATTCCTGGTATTCAATATCTTAGAGAAGGTAGTAAAAAACCAGTTTTAGATATGTCTAACAATGCAATTATAGAAAATCCTGATGAAGCGTACCTAAATAGTATGAAAATGCTTAATGTTGATATGACAGATATGTTAGCAGTTACCCGTGATGAATATATTAAATATGCAAAAATGCTATATCAGGGTGGATCTTGGGTAACACCAAGTTCTGATAATAAATTAACAGATGAAGAAATAGAAAATAATGCAAATAAAATTTATGCTGGTGGATCATTAAGGCTTGCTAATTTAACAATAGATAGAAAAGACATTGTAAAACGTGGATATAGAGATAATATACGTTCTGCTAAAGGTTCTAATTTAAGAGGTTCAGATATCGGGCATGATTCATTATCACAGTTATATGAAGTTGTTCAACTAAAAAGAATTGAAAAAATATATCAAGCAATGAAAGATAAAAGTCATCCAGCTGTTGAAAATAAATCACTTCGTGAATTTTATAATTATTTATGGAATAAAGCAGCAGTAGACGCTGCACACGTTGAATACGAAAAGCATTTTAAGACTGATGAAAATGGAAATCTTGTTCCGTTAAGTCAAGAAGAAAGATTGTCACAAATTGATTACACTAAAGAACGAGTAAGACTTGATAAAGGTCATGATGAAAAACTTATTGATGATTTTAATGCATTATACGCACAAATGGTATATGGATTAAGACCAGAAGATAGAATAAGATTATTTAAAGGTGCTACATCCCCATCGTTGGCTGATGTAGAAACTGGTTCATATAGTCAGTCTGGTGGATTTTGGTCATACTCACCATTATTAGCTTCCGACTTTGGAGAGGTTCAAATACAAGAAGATGTAGCAGTAAGTGATTTACCGCAGGGAATTGGACTTTCTGGATTTGTTGATGAACGTGCATTTATTAGATCTCCTGGAAATCGCGGTGCAAAACTTAATCCAGCATATCAAGAATATTTATTAACTATAGAAGCATTAAATAAAAGACGAGAAGAGCATGGTAAAAAAATAGGTGCGATCGATAAATTTACAAGTAGATATTCAGATATTATATTTGGAGTACCTATTGAAAACAGTGAGTTTGCTACAGCAGCATCTAATTTTTCAACCATATTTCCTGGTGTTGACATATCATCTTTATTAAATCCATATCCTACTACTTTAGAAGAAGAACGTACTTCTCAAATGAATAAACTTGATGAAATTTTAGATTCAACAAAAATAGTTGTTAGTGATGAGACAGATCAAATTCAAAAAGAAGTAAAAGCAGCAATAGTAAAGTATCAAAAAGCTACAGCTATGATAAGTGAAAGAAGTAATAGGAGTGGCGGCGTTGAAGATATAAGTACTGGAAGAGGATTCAAACTTTCTGAAGTTTTTGTAGCAAACGATATTCCATATGAAAAAATACAGGCGCTTCCAGAAGATATACAAGCACTTTATGCAAATAAATATATGTTTAAGGGTACTGACAATAAAGGATGGTTTCAAAAAGATCAAGAAAAAAATACATATCGTGTTTTATTAAATCAATTTCAAGAATCTTCTATAGACGATACAGATAAACAATTTATTGATTATTTACAAGATGTTGCTGGACTTACATTAATTAGTAGAAAGAGTCCAGAAGGATTAATTCCCGCTAAATTAAATAAAGGTGGAAAAGTTCCAGGTGTGCAATATTTTTCAGATCCTGTGGAACCAGTAAAACCACAGAGTCAAACAATGTTTGAGAAAAGGCACGGGGTTCCACCAGATGTTGTAGAAGCTTATCAAAATGATTTTATTGTTGATGAACAAGGAAATATTAGATCAAATCTAAGAAAAATAATGGAAGATGCTGGAATTAGATTTAAAACAATGTTTGATGGTCGTGAAAGACCGTTAAAAGTAAATGGAGAAGATTTTTGGACAGACGCAGACTGGGGATATTTCTTACAAACACATGGATCACATATTATTCCACATGCTAGTGGAGGAACGCTTGCATTTGCAGCCAGTAGTTTTGAAAATGAAGCATTTAACAGACTTTCAACATATAAAAGCTATATTAATCAAGTAATGCCATCACAATTAAATGAAAATGAACAGGTTATTTTTGATAGATTAATTAACAGCGGCCCTCAAATTCGTCATCCTATAAATCAAGAAGAAATACAGTTAATGATTAAAGTATTAAATACTTTAATAAATAGTCGAAGAGATAGAGATTCTAGAAGCTCAGAAACTGGAAAAAAACTAGTATCTGGTACTTATAGAAAAAAAATAGAATCAGAAACAATAGCAGATCCAAAATCACAAATAGAATCAAGAGCTATGACTGCTTTACAACATTTTGCTATTGTAAGAAGTATTCTAGAAGAAAGATTGCATGAAAATTTTGGTGGAACTAATCCAACACTATATGATTTAGTAGGTACAGAAACATTAACTGCAAATCAGCTATCAGAAATTGAAAAGCAAAGTCCTAAGAAAGCTATAAAAATATTAAAACAAAATAAAGGCGGTCTTATTCCTGGTATTCAATATTTAATGGCTGGATCAGGAGTTAGAGCTTCAGCTACAAGTTCAGAAGCAATGAAAGCAGCAACAAGAAAATTCTTACATGAAAGATTTATGGCAAGAGATGCAAAAGGTCAAGGTCTTACTGACTTTATTTTCCGCAGAGGTGAGGATGGAAAACTTGATTTAAATGCAAATGAACTTATTGCTTTGTTAACAGAAAATCCAAATGTAACAGATAAAGAGCTTGCACAAATTGCTAAATACCATGGCAGTAGAATTCGTGATGGAGTATTTGGAAAATTTAATCCAGAAGCTGGATATAGAGTACAAGATCGAAATGCTATGACATGGAGAAATATTGCTAGAATTTTAGGTGAACGTGGATATCCAGTCATTGATGCTAAAAAGCCTGGTCAAAAGGGTAGTGAAATTTCTCCAGAAGAATTTCTTAACATTGGTGGTATGGCTGGCATAAGAAAATTTGCTCAAGGCGGTATGCCTGAAGATAAAGATAAATTAGAAGAAGATTTATCAATTCAAGCAGTAGCACAAAAGCTGGCAGATAAGGGATGGTCAAAACTTACTGATGCTGAAAAAGAAATATTAAAGGCTAATGCTGAACAATTTGTTGGACCTAAACTATATAGAGGAACTGGTGCAGCAAGTGAAATTATGGACCCTGGTTTGAGGGCAGCATTGATTGCTGGTGACTATCAAAAGATTCTTAATTTTGAAGGAGATATGATTCCATTCCCCCAGGGTTCATGGTCTACAGATGCAAGAGTAGCAGAAGGTCACATGCAACATTTTGCTAGTGAAAATACTCAATGGCAAAATGCATTAGATATGATAACTACCCGTGGCTCTGTTCCACTGTATGGAAAAACTTATAAAGAATTTATTAAACGAGAGCAACAAGATACTATCAAAGCAATTAAACTTGTTGAAGAAGATTTAGCTAGTGCTAGAGAAAGAATTACACCAGAAGAATTAGCAGGTCTTGATGCTGAAATTGCACAATTAAAAATAGCAGCAGATGAAGAGTTTGCTCGTATTGGTTATGGTGAAATGCCATTACCTAGCGACTTCTCTTTGGAAGCAATTGGTGGTCCAAAAAATGCAAGAGAATGGGAAGATTATAGAGCAAAAATAGCAGCAAGAGATGCAAGACGACCAATAGCACAAAATGAATATAAAGCAGCACTAGAAAAACGACAAGGAAGATTTGATTCAATAAAAAGATTAGAAGCTAGAATTCAAGAGCTTAAAACTAGAATGTTGCATAGTAGAAATAGAAGAAAAGCTGCGTTTGCTGAAGTAGATAGACTTAGATCAATTGGTGCAAATATACAAGTACTATATGAGGCTGAGCAAAATGTTGGTATGTTTATTCCTCGTGATCAAGCAAAAATTGATTACGTTATGGATATGACTAATTACGATAATTATGAAGAAAATGATCCATTCATAACAAAGGTATATAAGCTTTTACTAAAGATAAATAATCCCGATATGGTTGATATCAGTGGTGTTGGTGCAAGATATGGTGCTACCCAACATCCTGGGTCTAAAATGAATTACAATGAATATGAATGGTTTAGAGCTAATAGAGGTGGTGCAGTTCCACTACAATACTTTGCTAATGGCGGTATGGCAAATCCAATGCAAGCATTTGCTACAGGAAATGTTTTTGAATCATCTAAAAAGCATTATGTTCCTGGAAGTGGAAATAAAGATACCGTTCCTGCTGCCCTAACTCCAGGGGAATTTGTTATTAATAAAAAAGCAACGGCACAAAATCTTGGACTATTAAAAGCAATTAATAGTGGTCAAATGGTTGCTCGTAACAAGGGTGGCATTATTCCTGGTGTTCAATATTTTGGTACTGATCCTGGTGGAGGACAGGTTGCTCATCAACTAGAACTTCCTGGAATGGGTGGAAATGCCACTCAATTAGTTGTAGATTCTGAAACAGAAGCACTTAAAACTCTTGAAGAAAGATTACAAGAATCAAAAGATATTAGAGAAAAGTACCTTATTGATCAAATTGCAAGAGAAGGCGATTTTGATGAACAAAGAAAACAAGCAGAAAAAGAATATCAAGATGGTATAGTTCAAATTCATGCCAATTTTGTTCAACAAATGGAACAACTTGAAAGAAATGATGCAGAAGAAAGACTATCTCGTCAATTAGAAATTGAAAATTTAGAAAAAAGTATTGCAAAAGCTCAAGCCGAAGGTCAAGAAGATGCTAAAAAGAGGTTACAAGAAGAAAAAGCATTATTAGAAGCTAGAAAGCAAATGGAAGATGAAAAATTGCAGCAAGAAAAAGATGCAATGGAAAAAAGAAAAGAACAAGAACTTAAAAGATTAGAAGATGAAGCTAAACTACAACAACAGCGCATTAATGCAGCAGATGAATTATCTAGCGGTTTTGAAGAAATGACAATTGGTGGAGAAAGTGTTAAATCATTAAAAGAAAGATTTAAAGGACAATCTGTTTCTAGAAAAGCAAAAATAGGTTTAGGTGCTGCAACAGCAGGTTTTGGTGCGGTAACTGCTGGATATTCACAATTTGCTGGAGCATTTGGAGTAAAAAATGAAGAACTAGAAAAAAATATGAGTGACGTTACTACTGGATTAGGTTTAGTTTCAACAGCAGCAATGGCACTACCTGGACCACTTGGACTTATTGCAGCAGGAGTTACTGCTGTTGTTTATGCTCTTAAAATATTTGCTGATAGAACTAATGAATCTGCTACAAAAATGGCTGAAGCGGGAGCTAATTTAGGTCATACTGCAAATGCATTAGAATCAACATCAAAAATGCTTGGAGTAGAAACTCCAACAGAAAGAATGAATAAATTAAAACTTGGTCTTACTCCAAAAGAATCTGAAGAACTATCTAAAAATAAACAATATCAATCTATGATTTCTACACCAGAAGGACAAAAATTCTTAGAAGAATTAAAAGGTGCAACTTCAGAAGAAAGAATGAAAAAAGTAGGTGACATAATTGCTTACGGAATAGCCTCTGGATCTATGACTCCAGAAGATGCAAGGTTATTTGGAAAAGGTATTTCAGCAGAATTAGCAGATCCAAATCTTGGAGTACAAATAGGTAAAAACATATCTAAGAATATATATGTTGAGGGACCACAAGGATTACAAAAACTTGGTAATGAAAGAATGACGGCACTTGATCAAACTGGAATAATAAATCAAGCACAAGCAAGTGTTAATAGCTCACTATTTCAATTAAATCAAGCATCAAATGCAAAGATGTTTGAAATATTACAAGGTCCACTAGGAAAAATTGGAAGTTCTGGTGGATTAATGGGTCTAGCATCAAAAATTGGTCCTGCTGCTGGATTTAATATGCTTGGAGGATTAGATGCTGGATTATCTGCTCAAGGAATTTCAGCATCATTACAAGGAATTCAAGATTTTTCAAATGCTATTGCACTTGCTAAAGAACAACTTCGTTCTGGAGAAATAAATCAGCAACAATATAATAAGAGTGTTAATGAGTCAGAAGCTGCAATTAAAAAACTTGAGGGAGGTATGCAACTAGCTGGTGCAGCATCTGGAAACATTGGAACAACTATGGGTGCTGTAATGAATCAACTTGTTTCAAGCGGCCAAATGACTGAAGAAGAGTTTAAAAAATTAGAAGAAGCTGCTGGAGCAACTGGAATAGGATTTGATGAAAGTAGAGGTCTTGTTTTATCATCACTTTCAGCAATATCATCTGGAGCAATGAATGCTGCTGGAGCTATGGATGTTTTAGCTCAAATTTCTGGAACAGGATTATATGAAGGAAAAACAACAGCAGCAAAACAATATTTTTATAGAGAAGATCTTCAGGGTACTTCTGAAGCAGATAGATACCAGGGTGCAGCACTTGCTGGACAAATAGAAGCTGGATCAATATTAAGTAAAGATGCACTAACACAACTTACAACAAGTCAAGCGACTGGTGCAGAGCAACTTACATCAATATTAGCTAAATTTCAAACTGCTGGCGGAGACATAACTGCTTTTCAAGAATTCTTTACAAGACTCTCTGATGAACAAGCTGTTACTTTAATGCCAAAAATTGGAAAAATGAATCCATCAGAACTTGAAGCATTCATGAATACTATAAATACTGCTGCATCATATTATAGTCAAGATTTTGTTAATAGTTTATTAAATACTAATGCAGTTATAAATGGTGGAAAACAATTTAATAAAGATCTTCAACAAGCACTTGGTGAAGCTGGTGCTGCTGGATTAGATGAAAATCTATTAGAATTTGTTGTTACTGGAATAGATTCTGAAGGTAATAAAATATCTCCAGATGATTATGCTGATGATGTAAAAACTTTAGTTAAAGCAAAAAAGTCACTTGATACTGTTCCAGATGAAATAAAAAAGATATTAGATATTGATTTAGCAAGTAAAGAAGATCTTGAAAAATGGGGATCTTTAAGTGAATCAGAAGTTAAAAAAATTGAAGCAAATTATAAACTTTTAGATTATTTGCCAGATAATATTGATAAACAAGCTGTAGCAACCTGGGCATTAACAAATCCAAAAGGTAAGCCATTAGACGCTGATGAAGTAGAAAAAAATATTGAAAAAATAACTAAGAGTTTTTCAAAAATTGAAAAATCTAAAGGAAAAGCAAGAAGAACTTTAGCAACAGAAATCTTAACTCAAATTCAAGATTCAAAGGGTAATGTTTTAACAGAAGATCAAGCAACTGCTGCCAGTCAAGAACTTTATGATAAATTTGGTGCTGGAAAAATTAATAAATTACCACCAGAAGTATTTATTCAAACTTTACAAATACAAACAGAACTTGAGGGAGTAGATAGGGCAATTCGTGTAAGAGAATCAGTTCTTGCATCAATGGCTGGTGGTAATAGAGAAGTTTTAGGAACAATGAGACAAAATGATAAGCCATTACAAGAATTATTAGCTACTAGGAATGCGTTGCAATCAGAACAAAATATTGTAGTTAATAAACCATATAAAACTGGTGCTGGAGGAGGTGGAGGTGGTGCAAAAGATTTAATTAAAGAACTTACTGATCAAGCAAAATATGCTGAAGATTTGTACGCTGCAATGCAAAAATATGTTGACGGTAGCAAAGATACATTTAGAAAAATAGCTGCTGGTCCTTTTGCTCCAGAATATATTGAATATTTAAAGAGTCAGGGAGATGAAGGTTTAAAGATTCTAAAAGAGGGTGGAGCAAAATTTACAAAAGGACTAGAGCTATGGAAGAGACAAAAGTTAGCAGAAGCAGCAACATTCTCAGAAACTATTGGTGCATTTAATCGTGCAAATAATAAAGCTGTTGCTGGACAAATTAACATTACAAATGAATTAATTAAAAGTGGATATAGTGTAGAAAGTGCAAAAAGTGCAGCAGAACAATTAGGACCAGAAGTAGCTAGAGCTTACTTAAAGGGTAATAAAAAAGCTACTAAAATTGTCAATAGGCTTAAAAGTGAAGAAGATACAAATATTCAATTTGATACTGGAAGAATGAATGCTTTTCAATCATTTAATGAACAAGCAACTAATTTAAATAATGTTAATCAATTGATGACTCAAAATGGTGTTAAAACTTTAGAATTAGCTCAAGCATTAAATGATATGGGAATTAATGCAAAAAATGCCAGTGGTCGTCAACAAGAACTTCAACAAATTCTTCAAAAATGGGAAGACATTCAAGCAGCACAAAATATACAAAATATTAATAATTCATTAAAAGAAATGGGTAAGGATGTTCAAGCAACTAAAAATGTTATGAGTGCTTTAGGACCAATGGCTGTTCCAGAAGCAGTAGATGCTCTTAAAGGCATGGGTGATATGTCTAGATTAAGCAAAGAAGAAATTCTACAAGCTGCAAAATCATGGGCATATTATCAGGCTGAAATAGAGAAAGCAAAAACACAAGTTGAACAAATAACAGAGTTATCAGACGCATGGAATGCAGCATTACAAGCACAGATTGAAAAAATTAATAGACTTGAAATTAGACCAATTGAAAAAGCTATTACAGCTTTACAAGATAAAATTGGTGGCATTCAAGATGAAATTGATGTATTAAGAGATAAAGAAAAAGAAATTCAAAAGGTATACGATGATAGAGTCAAGGCTCTTGAAGCAGTAGCAACTGTAAATCAAAGAATTATAGATCAGCAAAGAGGTCAATTAGATGTTGCCTCTGCCCTTTCTCGTGGTGACGTTGCTGGTGCTGCTCAGGCAGCACTAG
>Ga0172373_10008664_pt1 | contig 12863 bp, 11 predicted proteins | sample Lak10m_2_FD_114546 | JGI IMG/M metagenome (GOLD analysis project Ga0172373, IMG submission 114546) | Freshwater microbial communities from Kabuno Bay, South-Kivu, Congo - kab_092012_10m | ecosystem: Environmental > Aquatic > Freshwater > Lake | place: Democratic Republic of the Congo... | reverse complement strand
CGTGAACGTCAGCGTGCCATGCTTGGCGAGTGTGTTGATAGCGTTCACGCAACGTGGCATCGAGGAGCACGGTGAGCTGCTCGCCTGTTTCACTGTCGTACAACTGATACTCACCATCAGCGGTCAAATCTGCGGTGTCATCGCTTTGCCAGTGACACAGTAGCATCTGTGACGCACAGGCAGCGGCCTCAGCAAGCAGGTGCGACCATTCGGGGTGGAACAAATCACCAATCACCACCAACGGATGCGCAGACGGTGACAATCCGGGCAGACGCCACGGCGTCTTTTGGGGGAGCATCGTTGCACACCAATTCAGCCAGCGTGACACATCCACAAACACCAGCATCTCGTCGGCGGCACCGAAGCACTCGATGCGATCACCAGCGGCAAGTGCCACAACTCCGATGGCCGCGACGAGGCGACGGAGCTGGTGCCAGTGGCTGGTGTTGAGGCTCATGGACGGGCTGGCGTCAACAACAATGCGGAGTACTCCGGCGGAGACTGGCAACGTTTGCCGCACCATGGGACGTTGGAAACGCAACGTGGCCGCCCAATCGATGCGACGCACGTCATCGCCGTACTGGTAGCGCCGCAACAATTCTGGCTCCCATCCGCGCCCAAACGGCGCACGCCGCCCGCCGTCCCGGGCGGGCATGGCACGACCACGCTCAGGCAAGCTTTGCCTGAGCAACCACTGGATTTCGGTGGCGGTGAGCAGCGGAGCGTCCATTTTTCACTCACTTGTCGGCGGGCACAACGGGGATGGTCTAGATGGCGGGCAACCGGGCGAGAATCTGTTGCACGATGTGGTCACCGCGGAGTTGCCGCACCTGCGCCTCACGGCGGAGTACGATGCGGTGGCGGAGCACAGGCAACGCGACCGCTTGGATGTCCGCGAAATCGACCTGCAAACGTCCCGCCCTGAGCGCTTCGACTTGGGCGGTACGAATGAGCGCTTGCACGGCACGTGGCGACGCTCCGTATCGCACATGCGCCCGGACGTCCGCATCGCTCTGTGGCGCATCGGGATGCGTGGCCTGGACCACGCTGGCCGCATACGCCAACAAATGGTCAGCAACCACGATTTGACGTGCCACTGCTCGCACCTCGGCCAGCGTATCCGCATCACAGAGCGCCATGACTGGTCGTGGTGTGGCTTGCGCCTCGCGACGAGCGATTTCCACCAAATCGGCATGCGTGGGCGCAGAAATCAACACTTGATAGAGAAAACGGTCTTGCTGAGCTTCGGGCAAAGGGTATGTGCCTTCCATTTCGATGGGATTTTGCGTGGCCATCACGATGAATGGTTGCGGCAACGGGTGAGTTACGCCAGCCACGGTGACCGTGCCTTCTTGCATGGCTTCGAGCAAGGCACTCTGGGTTCGTGGCGTCGTACGATTGATTTCGTCAACGAGCAACAGCGAGGCAAAAATCGGCCCCGGCGCAAACGTGAGTCGATAGTGACCCGGTTGATCGTCCGCAAGCACCATAGTGCCGACGACATCACTGGGCAACAAATCGGGCGTACATTGGATGCGCCCGAAGGGCACCGCCAACAGGGTGGCTAAGTGCCGCACCAAGGTGGTTTTGGCGAGGCCGGGAGCGCCCTCGAGGAGCACATGCCCATCCGCAATGACCGCAGTGACCACCTGATGAATGACGGCCTGTTGGCCAACAATAACCGCTTCCATGGCATGTTGAATAGATGCGATGAGGCGTTGTGCTGTAGTGGCTTGCATCATTTTTATGGCTCCTGTAGTTCCGCAAAATAGGCGTTGACAAGCGGTTGACTCTCCCACGGGATGTCGGCTTGCGTAATCGCTTGATTGGCTTGCTGACTCGCAACCCCCAGCAACGCCTGGTATTGCTGCTGGATTTGCGGGTTCTCCGTAAATGTACCACCGCGCAACTCAACATCCCGTTGCCCGGCCAAAGTACTATCGCGGAGGTCAAATGCACCGCCAACCGCGTATTGTGACCAAAACGCTACCACTTCCGTAGGATTGACCGTGCCGCGCCCGTCACCACTCGCTCCACCGCCGTTGTTGCTCGCCTGAGTTGCTGCGGTTTGTCCGGTTTGTCCGGTTTGTCCGGTTTGTCCGGTTTGTCCCGTTTGTCCGGTTTGTCCCGTTTGTCCGGTTTGTCCCGTTTGTCCGGTTTGTCCGGATTGTCCGGATTGTCCGGTTTGTCCGGTTTGTCCGGTTTGTCCGGTTTGTCCGGTGGCAGCTACACGCTGTGTCTGCTCGCGGGCCTGCGCCACTTGTTGTTGCCACGCTTGCACGGCTTGGCTCTGCTGATTCGCTGTAGCTTGGAGTTGTGCGAGCTCGTTGGCACTGAGTCGACCATCCGCAAAAAACTGCTCACGCTGGGTGGCATCAGCGAATTGGGCACTCTGATTGGCCAACGCCGCTGAAACGGGAGCGGTCGGGTTTTGTGCGTGTGCGGCCAACGCTTGTTGCCACGCATCGAGTGCGGTGCGTGTTTGCGCCAAACGCTGATCCGCACGGTGCAACGCAGCAAGCAGGGAGCGCTCATCCGTGCTGGCTGCCACAGAGGCCGGAATCTGGGCGGCAACGAGCGTGTCTGGGAGTTGATCCACAACTTCTAATTGTTGGAGTTGTGTGGCCGTCTGTTGCGCAATCGCTTGGACCGCAGCTTGGCGTGCCAACAACGCATCAAATGGCGTAGGCATCCACCACAGCACCGCCACAAGGCTCACGTAGACGGGCACCACCCACAGCAACGCCGGCGCCGAGATGGCCAACGTGCGCGGTGCCGTCATGCGAATCTGTTGTACGGTTTGTGTAACCTGATCACTCTGCATAGCGCTGGTAGGCGGTGCTTCGCGCGAGCGCGCCAACAACTCCATGCTGGTTGCGAGGGCTGCATGCCAGCGATAGGCACCGTCAAGGCGCCGCCACGGCGAATGGGTGCGGTGCAGTTGCCACCACCGTGCCAGAGCCACGGCGAACGGCAGCACTGCGCATCCAAGTGCCCACACTCGTCGATCCGACCACGGCCACATGAGCGCAACGAGAGCGCAACAGACGAGGAGTACACTTGCGCCGAGCAGAGGAAACCAAAGCAAGCGCACATATTCGACCACATACAACCACCAGCGGTGGTAGCGGGTTAGGTGGCTGAGTTGTGACCGTGTGAGCATGGGTGGCACCACCTCTCCTCGAGGATTATTGCTCGTAGCGACGCCATTCGATGTGTTCGTCGATGTGCACGTTGCCGTGTTTGTCGACCTTTTGCCAGAAACGTCGGCGCGCCCGCACCACGGTTTGCGTGGGAGTGGTCTGCGACGGAGGCGCCGTTCGCGCCCGATTGGAGCTGACAATCGACGGCACATCACCGGCACTGAGCCGTTGTACGATCAAGCGTCGAATCAGCGCCACTGACATTTCTACCACCAATGCGATGGCCCCAACGGCCACACCACGCACCACCGGATGGTGCAAATGCTGGCGAAGCTGGACAGGCAACCACTGGCGCTGGGTGGCGGGCACGAGCCACTCGAGGGTGGCTCCACATGTGCCACAATACCGCGCGTCGACAGGGTGTGATGCCCGGCACTGCGGACAAATGCGTTCAACTTGATTGCTCATACAGTGGCCACCTTACTCTCTCTCCGCTCCACGCACCAACGTGGCTCCGCCAGCGTGGAGCGGCGTATCGTGACTGGCTTTGCTACTGATGTAGGCCAGCGCAATGGGCCCGTAATGGGGTGAAAGCACGGCCCGGGTCACGACGCCCATCGCTTGACCGGCTGGATTGGTGATTTCCGACGGAGCCGCAATGGGCTGACTCAAAGCGACCCGCTCGAGACTTTTCGCCCGGCGACCGCGACTCTCCATGCGCGCGATGATTTCTTGTCCCACATAACACCCCTTGGCAAAGCTGATGGCTGATTCGAGACCAGCCTCGAGGGGGATGTACTCGGTACTGAGTTCGGCACCAAACGCCGGCACTCCGGCTTCGACCTGCCACACACTCAGCGTGGCATCGTCGAGTTGTGGCACCGTCGCTAGGCGTGCTGGGAGTGGTTGGTCGGCCGGCCACACGATACGCCAGCCGGACCCACCGAGTTCTTGAATGCGCATCGCCATGCCAACACCACCTCGAAGGGCGTGCCACCGTGGCAGCGCATCCACGGCACTCCCCGGGTAGAGTTCACCGACCACCGCATCAGCACCGGCGCCGTAGATGGCACATTGGCGATGAGTACGGGCTGCGGGTGTCAGTGTCACTGCATCATTGAAAAAGATGTTTTGTTTGAGGTGACGAAAGACGGCTGGGCCTTGGCCAGCACTCGTAAACACCCACACCTCGTCGCCCACATTGAGCACATGGAGCAGGTCGATGATACGACCGATGGGAGTTGTGAGCACCGTCTGATTGCCTTGGAACTCACCAATCTTGAGCATGTCGTTGGTGGAAAGGCGTTGGAGCAACGGCAATGCGTCTTTGCCGCGCATAATAATACGACCGTGGTCGTTTTCGTCATACCAGTGAAGCAGATGCGGGGGGTGTTCCATGCTATGATGACCTCTAACTAGCAGTAATACTGGTGGAGTTGCTGAATTCTCAAGTGAGGAGTGCGTACGTATGTCGAATTCAACGACCGCACGGGGCGGCATCTGGGTGGTTGGACAATTTGTGATTTTGGGAGTGTTGCTGGTGCTCGGAGTCATCGACCCGCACCGCCAACCCGGTCAACTGTGGTCGAGTGTGGCCGCCGCAATCCTTGGTGTGTATTCTATCACGGTTGGCACGCTGGCATTCAAGCATCTCGGACGCAACCTGACGGCCTTCCCCAAACCCAAAGACGACGGCGCACTGGTCACACATGGCATCTACGCCTATGTGCGTCACCCCATTTATACTGCGCTCATCAGCGGATCTGTCGCATATGCCCTGTATCAGGGGAGTTGGTGGAGTGGCATCGGGGTCATCGCTCTTGCCGTGTGGTTAGAATTCAAATCACGCCGCGAGGAGCAGTTTTTGCGGACCATGTTCGCCGCATACCCGGACTACATGCGGCACGTCAAGAAGTTCATTCCGTTCATTTACTAGTGAAAGTCATCGTCACGCATCGTGTTCATCCGCGACAACATGATGCGTGGCGCCGAACAGAGGAAGCACTATGCACGTAAGTCCCGGTGCGCTCCACATCCACACCCACTACTCGGACGGCAGTGGCACGGTCGAGGCGGTCGCCTATGCGGCGCAACAAGCAGGGCTGGAGTGGATTATCATTACCGACCACGACACACTCGACGGCCGGCCCGAGCAGGGCTGGCACAGCGATGTGTTGACCATCATCGACCAAGAAATTACCCCGTTTCACAATCACTTTTTGGCGTTCAACCTCGATCATGTGGTGTCAAGCGCATTGGCGCCACAGCAATTCATCGACCACACCTACCAGAACGGTGGCTTTGGCGTGATTGCGCATCCCGATGAGCAACAGTACAACGACTTCAAGGGGTTGTACCGTTGGGACGACTGGAACGTCAACAGTCCGACCCAGAGTGCGGGACGGAGCATTGGCATCGAATTGTGGAACTTCATGAGTGACTGGGGCGAGCACCTCACACCGCGCAACAAAGAGTTCCTCTACTTGTTCCCACGGCGCGGGTTGAGTGGGCCCACCAAAGCCACCCTCGACTGGTGGGATGCGCTCAACGTGGCCGGAAAGCGCACGTTTGGTATTTTCGGGGTAGATGCACACGCCTTTTTGCGGCCATCGCCCTTTGGGCGCTTGCAGGTTTTCCCCTACGACTGGACGTTCCGCACGCTGACAAACTACCTCTGGTTGCCCGAGCCACTTCCTAGCAGTACCGTGCAAGCGATGCGCATGGTGTACGGAGCTCTTGCTCAGGGACGGAGTTACATGGTCAACCGCATGGACGGTGATTGTCCGAACCTGGAATTTTATGCGTTCCGTGGCGCCGAACGCTGGTATGCGGGCGACATTGCGTCGCTCCGCAACGGTCCGGTCACGCTCAAAATCAACCTCGGAGTCAACGCACCGCTCCGACTCATCCACAACGGACAAGTGCGGAGCGAAGCCACCCGTGAATTGCTCGTTAACATCAACGAAAGCGGCGTCTACCGCGTAGAATCGCGCAAGCGCGCTTTGCCGTGGCTCTACACCAACCCGATTTACATTACCCGCTGACCCCTTCGAGCCCGGGAACAACGCGCAAAGGTGCCGGCGTCAACAAAAACAACAGGGTAATCAAGGCCACCAGCCCCCAGATGATGCGCCACCACCCGATGGGCGTGACATCGTCGTAGGGGGCTGGATGGCGTGGATTTGCGAACACGGCAATGATGCCCCAGATGAGCCACGTATTGTCGACGTAAATGCCCATCAGCACACAAAATCCGACGGCGGCATAGGCCAAATACACGGCGCGTTTGCCCAAAAGGGCGTACGCCGCATGGCCACCGTCGAGTTGACCGATAGGCAAAAGATTGAACATGGTCACCAGCAGACCAATCCAAGCAGCAAAGGCCACATCGCTGAGTTGCACGTCAACGTTGCCGTTGGGAAGAATTTGCCCGAACACGGCTAGTTTTGCGAGTACGTAGAGCGCTGAATTGCCCTCTTGGATGTAGCCGGTAGCAGGCATGGGGCCGACGGTCGATTGTGTTAAGCCGTACCAGAGTAGGGGCAACGCCACCACCAACCCAGCAAACGGCCCGGCGAGACCGACGTCTATCAGCACCCGCCGATCGCGCATCGGCTCGCGTTGCACGATCACGGCACCCAAGGTGCCCGTGATACTCAACGGTGGCGGCAATGGGATGAAGTAGGGCAAACTAACCGGTGCTCCCCACCACTTACCCACCACGTAGTGACCCATCTCGTGGGCGGCCAAAATACCGAGCACCGTTGCTGCAAACGGCCAACCGCGCCAAATTGCGTATGGATTCGCGAACACGTCGATCCCTTGGTAGAGCGCACCACAGGCCAAACACGACAACAGCGTGGCCACAAACAGGAGCGCGGGTATCAGTCGTTGCGGCGTACTCTGGGCGGGCACCCCTTTCACGAACACGGCGGTCAAGCGACCGGGCTGAGATGCGGCTTGGAGCCATACCGTGTACCCGGCAGTGCGGCTTCGGGCTTGGAGTTGCGCAAAACAATCCGCACTACTGAGCGCAGTTGAAATGGTGGTGGTGACGTATTCATCGGTGGAAGTGAGGGCGTGAATATCGGCGATACCAGCACAAATGGTCTGGATATCGTGGTATGGATCGACGAGAGGTGAATCAGCGAGGGGGATAGTGCTCATTGGCGTGGTCTTTTCTGCTCGATGCACACAGCATAGCCGGCACACACATGCGGGAGATTTGTTTGCTGTCTTGGCATAGTGTACCAAACCAATCCTATTATTGCGTCAACGACCACATCAGCGTATAATTAAAAAGTGATGAATGTACGAGCAGTTCGTACGTGTCCACCAGATTCTGTGCGGGTACGCACATTCGGAGGAGCAGTAATGCGCAAGTCAACTCTTGTCACGCTGGTAGTGATGATCATGGCCGCCATGATTTTGCCAGCATGTGGCGCCGCCACCGGCGATTCAGCCGCTGCCGCTTGTAAGGCCGGATTGGTCACCGATGTTGGTAAAATCAACGACGGCACCTTCAACCAGTACGCATTCGATGGCTTGAAGAAGGCCGAAGCCGACCTCGGCATTGGCATCAAGTACATCGAGACCCAGGCGCAGACCGACTACGGCAAAAACATCCAGTCACTGGTCGACCAGAACTGTGAGTTGATCGTGGCCGTCGGCTTCATGATGGGCGATGCCATCCAAGAAGCTTCGGGCAAGTACCCAGACACCAAGTTCGCCATCGTCGACTTCGCTTATGACCCAGCCTTGCCAAACGTGCGCGGGTTGGTCTTTGCTGAAGACCAGGCCGGCTACATGGCGGGTGCGTTGGCCGCTTCGATGACCCAGAGTGGCACGATTGCCGCAGTGGGTGGCGTCGAAATCCCACCGGTGCAGAAGTTCCTCAAGGGCTACGAGGCCGGTGCGAAGTCGATCAACCCAGATGTGGCCGTGAAGGCCGTCTACATCGACAGCTTCGTTGACCGCGCTCGCGGTGCTGAGGCTGCCATGAGCTTCATGGCCGAGGGTGCCGATGTCATCTTCGGTGCTGGCGGTCAGACCGGCTCAGGTGGCATTCAAGCCGCTGCCGAAAACGGCGCTTTCGTCATCGGTGTCGACCAGGACGAGTTCGTCACCACCTTCCAGGCTGGTAACGCTCCTGGCGCCGACAAGATTATTTCGAGCGCCATGAAGCGCGTCGACCAGGCCGTCTTCTTGACCATCAAGGACGTCGTGGACGGCAAGTTCACCAACGGCGTGGCCGTCTATGACGCCAGCAACAGCGGCATTGGTTTGGCTCCCTACAACAAGGCCGACGGTGCAATCTCGGCCGAAATCAAGGCCAAGATGGACGAAATCCTCAAGGGCTTGGCCGACGGTTCAATCCAGACCGGCGTCACCTTGAACTAATCGCACACAGTGCAAAGCGGTTGCCCGATCGGGCAACCGCTTTTTCATTACCCCATGCACATAGACCGTCACACCTATGACCGACACCACCACCATCCCAGCCACACTCCTCATTGAGCTCGTCGCCGCCATATTGCGCCGGCACACAGTACCGGCTCGAGCCGCTCGGCAAACCGCACAAACGCTGGTGGGGAGCGACCAGCGTGGCATACACAGCCACGGAGTGGCTCGTCTCTTCAACTACCTCGAACGTCTCCAAGCAGGCGCCATCAACCCGCTCCCAACGTGGCGTTGGCACCTACGTCGGCGTGGCGTTGCCATCTTAGATGCCGACAATGCGCTCGGACCGGCGGCGATCCACCAGGCCATGCCCACACTGCGCAAACGGGCCACCCGCTATGGCATTGCTCTGGTTGGCGTGATACGTTGTGAACACGTCGGTGCGCTCGACGGCTACGTGCGCCAGCTAAGCCAGCAGGGCTACATTGGCATCATGTGTTGCAACACACCGGTGGCCATGACACCACTCGGTGGGCGCCAGGCCGTGTTGGGGAGCAATCCGTTGGCAATCGCCATCCCAGGTGTCGACGGTCCGCTGATGCTGTATGATGGTGCCACGGCTGCCACATCGCGCGGGCGCATTCTCGCTGCAGCAACACACCACCACACCATACCTACCGGCTGGGCCATTGATGCGCAGGGAGAATCGACCAACGATCCGCATGCAGCGCTCGCAGGAGCCCTGTTGCCGGCAGGGGCACTCGGATACGGGCTGGGGCTAGCGATTGCGTTGCTGACAGGAGCACTGCTTGCAGGGCGTCACGACGGCCAACTCAACTCGTTTTTGCAGACACCACATCATCCAGCCGGCAGTAGTAGTCTGCTGATTGCCATCGACCCGGATGTGCTCCAAGCACGAGCACAACTCCAACACGTGGGGAGCGATTTGGTGGCGGTGATACGCCAATCTGCGGGTGACCCGCGCATTCCCGGTGATCGCCGGACTCCACAGGATGATGTCTCCCTCGCAAGCACAACCGTGCACCGACTCCGCCACCTCGCTCAACAACACCGACTGCCGGCGCGACTCCACATTCCCACCACCCCCACCGAGTGAGATATGGTATGCTAGGCATATCGGCATCAATGGAGTTGTCTATGACACCTGTTCTCGAAGTTCGCAACCTCACCAAGCGTTTTCCTGGCATTGTGGCCAATGATGCGGTGAATTTCACGCTAGAAGCCGGTGAAATTCATGCGCTTTTGGGTGAAAACGGTGCTGGCAAATCGACGCTGATGAACATGCTGTATGGGCTGTATCGTCCCGACGAGGGCGACATCGTGCTCAACGGCACTGTGGCACACATCAACGGCGCAAATGACGCCATCCGGCGCGGTCTCGGCATGGTGCATCAGCACTTCATGTTGGTGCCCACCTTGACGGTCGCCGAAAACATCATTTTGGGCAACGAAGTCGTCAACGGTTTGCTCATCGACATCCACCGTGCTCAACAGCGCATCCGCGAGCTCGCCGATTCATTCGGTCTCGCCATCCCAGTGGATGCACTCGTGCAAGATTTACCGGTGGGCGTGCAACAGCGTGTCGAGATTGTCAAGGCGCTCTATCGCGGTGCCGATATTTTGATCCTCGACGAGCCCACCGCCGTACTGACCCCACAAGAGGCCGATGATTTGTTTGTGGTCATCCGGCGGCTCAAGGCGCAGGGCAAGTCCATTATTTTTATCAGTCACAAACTACGCGAAGTACTCGCACTTGCTGATCGCATCAGCGTGCTTCGCCGCGGCAAACTGGTCGGCTCTACGACGCCGAGCCAAGCCAATGAGGCGTCGTTGGCGAGCATGATGGTCGGACGCGACGTAGTGCTCCACATCGACAAAAGCGCTGCGCAGCCCGGCGAAGTCATCCTAGATGTGGCGCATCTCAACGCCGTCGACGAGCGTGGCATGCGGGCACTCAACGATGTGTCGTTCCAGGTTCGCGCTGGCGAGATTGTGGGCATTGCCGGGGTCCAAGGCAACGGGCAAACAGAGCTCGTTGAGGCGATTACCGGTTTGCAGGCGCCTCAATCGGGCAGTATTACTGTGGCGGGACAGGCAATTGGCGGACGTGGCACCAACGTGGCCATTGATGCGGGCATGGGGCACATTCCCGAAGATCGGCATCATCACGGGTTGATCTTGAGTTATTCGGTGGCCGACAACATGGTGCTTTCGACCTATGACGTGGCACCGTTTGCGCGGGGCATGGTCATCGACGAGACGGCCATCATGGAGCAGGCCGAGCGACTCGTCCAACAATACGACGTGCGCACTCCGAGTGCGACCGCTCTCGCATCAACGCTGTCGGGTGGCAACCAACAAAAAGTCGTGGTGGCGCGTGAGCTGGCCCGCCCGCTCAAGCTGTTGGTCGCAGCCCAACCGACACGGGGACTTGATGTGGGGTCGATTGAGTTCATCCACAAGAGCATTGTGGCCCAACGCGACCAAGGGAGTGGGGTGTTGTTGGTGTCGGCCGAACTCGATGAGATTCTCTCACTGGCCGACCGCATTTTGGTGATGTTTCATGGGGAAATCATTGCTGAGCTGAGTGCCGCCAATGCAGACCGCAATCAAATCGGCTTGTTGATGGCGGGCGTCCGTAGCGACACAGGAGTACGTTCATGAGCACCACTTCGAGCATTGCTATGCGCCTGCGGAGCTGGGGGAGCGCATTGCTCTTACCAGGCTTAGCAATCTTCACCGCGTTGGTGATTGGCGCCATTATCATCGTTGCCACCGGTGCCGATGTTCTCTCTGCCTACGGTGGGCTATTCATGGGGGCCATCGGCACCCCGCGCGCCATTGCATATACCCTGGTTGACGCGACCCCTTACATCTTTGGCGGATTGGCGGTACTCATCGGCTTCCGCGGGGGATTGTTCAATATCGGGGTGGAGGGCCAAATCGCCGTTGGCTCCATGTGTGCTGCCATTGTGGGCGCCTTCGTGGAGTTACCGCCCGGACTCCACGCATTAGCCGCGTTTACGGCGGGAGCCTTGGGGGGAGCCATTTGGGGCGCCATTCCGGGCTGGTTGCGCGCCCGTACGGGAGCGCACGAAGTCATCACCACCATTATGTTTAATTACATTGCCATCCGCACGACCGACTACCTCATCAAAGTGCCCTTCCTCGACACCGAATCCTCGGCACAGCGCACGCCATTCATTGCGAGTGGTGCAGAAATCCCGTTCATATTCGGCGAGGACTACCGCTTGCACTTCGGCTTCGTGATTGCGCTCGCGGTGGCCTTTCTCACCAACTGGATTTTGCAACGCACCATTCTGGGCTTCGAGATCCGCACGGTAGGTGCCAACCCGGACGCAGCGCACTACGCCGGCATGGACGTCCCACGCACCATTGTCAGCACCATGGCGCTGAGTGGATTACTGGCTGGGATGGCCGGTGCCGTGCAGGTGCTGGGATTGGAGCACAACTTGAAGGCGGCGTTTTCAGCCGGGTACGGATTCGACAGCATTGCCATTGCGCTACTCGCCGCTAGCAACCCCTTGGGCGTCATTCCAGCCGCCATTTTTTGGGGCGCATTGCGCAACGGAGCCGGGTTGATGCAACTCAACAGCGGTATCTCGATTAATCTCATCAACATCGTACAAGCGCTGGTCATTGCGTTTGTGGCGGCCGACCAAATCGTACGGCAACTCTACCGGATTCGTAGCTCCAAGGGCAACGCCATGTCGTTGACCCGCGGCTGGGGACGTTGAGCGAGGCAACACCATGCAACAAGTGTTTACCCGAGAGCGAATTATTGGGCTCATCGGCATCCTGACTGCCGCCGGTCTCTACTGGCTCGTGCAGGCGATGGTGCCCCAAGGGGCGATTTCGACATTGCGCATTCCCTATGCCAATGGTGGCCCAAAAGATGCCCCCCTCATCGACATCCCGTTGCCGACTGCCACCAGCATTTTGGCACTCGCTGGATTGCTCGTGGTGCTGGCAATTGTCATGATCTGGCAAAAACGGAGCACATTGGCACCTGCCTACATGGCGGGAGTCATCGGCGTCACCATTGTGAGCATTTTGCTGACCGCCATCGCCAACAACCGTACCGACATCGTCGACATGCTGGGGCGCATGGTGCGGCTTGCCACGCCGATTGCGCTGGGCGCGTTGGCGGGGATTTTGTGCGAGCGCTCAGGTGTGGTCAACATCGCCATTGAGGGCATCATGCTTTTTGCGGCCTGCACCGGCTTTATCGCTTCACTGGCACTCGGCAATTCGTGGTTAGGTATGATGGTCGCCATG
>Ga0172373_10008658_pt1 | contig 12866 bp, 14 predicted proteins | sample Lak10m_2_FD_114546 | JGI IMG/M metagenome (GOLD analysis project Ga0172373, IMG submission 114546) | Freshwater microbial communities from Kabuno Bay, South-Kivu, Congo - kab_092012_10m | ecosystem: Environmental > Aquatic > Freshwater > Lake | place: Democratic Republic of the Congo... | reverse complement strand
GGCAACCAGTCTGAACAATCTAGCGGTACTTTATGATAATCAAGGGAGATACACAGAAGCAGAACCGCTGTATATACGCGCCCTCTCTATTTATGAACAGCAATTGGGAGAAAACCATCCTTCAGTGGCAACCACTCTGAACAATCTGGCGGCACTTTATGAGAATCAAGGGAGATACACAGAAGCAGCATCTATTCTTCAACACGCTCAATCTATTCAAGAAAGGCTACTCAAATCTAATGATTCTTGACTTTTTTAACCTATAAGAAAAATCAAGACATGCGTTCTCCCTCAGGGAGTGCAATGCGATCGCTCGTAGGGAGTGCAATGCGATCGCCCACTAAATTTACTATCTCTTACCAATAGTCCTGAGCCTACCGAACTTGATAAAACAGGTAGGTTAATTTCCCTTGAGAAGAAAAGGGGATAGGCGATCTCGCGTAGGGAGTGCTTCGCGATCGCCCGTTGGGAATACTTCACAATTGCACACTAACTTTACTATATTTTGGTAATAGTGCTAAAGCTATGAAAAGAAACAGGACATGCGATCGCAATATGAATAAATTTACAATTTTTGACTATTTTTTAGCAATTTAGTCATAATAGTCTGAGTTTTAACATCTAGGGTCAGAACCATGCTTTATCAATTAGATTTTCGGGTCGAATATCCAGGTATGACTCAGAAGGATTTGTTTATTATCTGGACTAAGCAAGCAGATGCAGCACTAAAAGTTAAGGATTCTGGGGTGGCTGTGGATCTTTGGAGGTGTGTGGGATCCCATAGACTCATTGCTATTGTGGATGTTCCTACAACTGATGCTCTTGACCAAATTCTTTTCGATTTACCCATTATGAGGAAGGTAGGTCAACATGTTCATGTTGATGTTACTTGTTTGAAGGTATATGAGGATTTTACTACTAGTGCTAGGTCACGATTTTAACCGCTAATAAAAGTATGGGTGGGCTTTATCTCAAAATCCAGTGCGTTCTCCCGTAGGGAGTGCTTCGCGATCTCCCGCAGGGAGTGCTTCGCAATCGCTACTTTCAGCAGAATGCTGACAGAAAAATATTCCCTAAATTTATAAAATAGCGTTTAGTAGAATTTAGTCTGTTTTGGTTGTTTCTTGTATAAGAATCAAAAGAATAGGTTTTTTGAGCATTTTCAATCAGTTCCTTGTACTCAATGATAACCATAAGGAAAAATTATGGTGCATTTGCTAAATACTGATAGCATTTTTAGAATACTTTAGTTACAGTATTAAGTATTAGAAGTTCATATTTCTAAACATCACTTTTTGACCTTTTGTTATCTAAACCTATGCTGGAAAAAAATCAGGAACAAAATTTGAGAGATAAAGTGTTTCAGATCTGCGAAAGCCTAGCTAAAAATAATAAAAAAATAAATCGTGAAGTCGTTCGCGAAAAGCTAGGTGGCGGTTCTTTTAGTACAATTTCTCCTTTGGTATCCGAATGGAAGGAATTAAAGTACAAGGGAATTAATAATGGTACTGAAATCCAGAGTGATAGTACAAATACTAGAACTGTTAATCATACAGATAGTACCCTAGAAACTAGTGTGGAAAAGGGTACGGATACTTTTGTACCTCTGATTCAAAGTACAGAGTCTGTTCCATCAATTAACGAACGTACAGATTTAGAACCTATTCAAAAAGGTAGTACAAACAGTATTGAAAATGGTTCTGAGTTCTGTACTCAAGATGTTTATTCTGGTTCTGTTAGTTGTACAGATGATTCTATATCTTTGACTCAATGTACAGATTTTGTACCACCAGTTTATCAAGGTACAGGTTCAGAGGGAATTGAAGTTCATTCCACTTTAAACCAAAGTGAACTATCAAATCAAAATCCTCCATCTGGAGAACTTGTAAAACTCGATAATGGTGAAATAACACAGGCTCAGTCAGTAGATTCACTGTCTTCAGAGGAGATTAACGATTATCTTCCGGAGGAAGATTTGAACTACATCACTAGAAGTGGTGCTGAAAAGGCTTTAGGTCTTCTTGCAGCTCAAGATGCTTTGGCTATGCACTTTTATAAAAATCCTAATGATTTACCATCTGATCTAAAAGAAAAATATCTGGAGTTTCGGCGAAATTTTTCTCAGCTGCGGGGGACAGTTCATGGGAAAGCCTATTCTCCGCAGAATTTGATCAACTTAGCGACGAAGCAGTTAGAAAAGTCCAAGCAAGCGTAAGGAAACCTAGGGTAAATTTTTTCCCTAAGAAATTAACCCGGGTTTTTAAGTCTATTAAAAATTGGCTCTTTTCTCCTAAAAAACAAACTCCTGTCTATTACGATGAATCGGAGTATTCGCCAGTTTATGATTCTTCTGATGATTATCAGCTAGAACAAGAACCTCTGGTGGAAAAAGATTCGTCTGTCTATGATACTTCTCAAGAATTGGATGAAGCTGATTCTAAGGAGCAATCTTATCAAAGATATTACTTTGATCCTAATTCCATATCTCAAGAAAACCAGGAGGATAGATATTTAGAAGATAATCAGTATGCAGATGATAAAGAAGATGGACACTATAAGGAAGATGGAGATCAGCCAAAGGATCAGGTTACCATCTTATATGAAAATCTGACTTCTCTTCCTGGTAGTCCTTACATTTATCGAGAAGAGGAGTTTAAACGAATTATAGCTTCTATTCAATCTGCAAGTTCACTTTTGGTAGTAGGCGATCAAGGCAGTGGAAAAACCTTTTTGGCGGAGCAGGTTTATAAGGCTTTCTTGATTGCCGGGTTTTCTGTTGCTTATGTAGAACCTTGCACCACAAAGCAACTCCTTCTAAAAATCTGTAGTTCTTTTAATATCCCTACTCAGAATCTTGAAGGTAAGAAGCTGACTGTTGAACAGTTAAAGCAAGAAATTGAAATTGCTTTAAAAGAAGGAACTAGAATCATGATATTTGATGATGCTCAGTGCATTGAAACAAAAATTAGATTTTGGTTGAAGAAAATTGTTCACTTATGTCCTACCAGTCCTATTTTATTGTTTGCTACTTCACCTCGAAGAAGCGATCTTTTCATTACTGTTCCTAGAGTTTATTTGGAGCCACTTCCGGATAAAATAATTCGCGAAATTATGCAAAGTACCGCTCAAGACCGCTCTATAAATTTGAAAAATGTCGATTTAGCTTCTTTGCAGCAACGTGTTGCAGGTAATCCTATGTTGGCAGTTCGAGCAGTTCAAGAAGAATATATTGGGCTTGATTTTGAGGAGGGAGATCACCAAAAATATGGCGATGGCAGTTTTTTAATATTTGTTGGTGTTGTTACCTTTATTGCGGTTAGATTTTTTGCGATTGGACTTGATAACAGATTGCTTTACGCTTTGAGTGGTTTGTTAGCTGTTCTCTTTTGGGGTCTCTATAGATCTTTGCGATTATTGCCTGGGGAGGGGGCTAAGATCCAATAATGTTAGCAGTTTCTCATGTTCTTGTCAGTGGATTAGCTACTAGTATTATCCTTAATACTTCCGATCCTCTTGTAATTTCAGTCGGTGCACTAGCAGGTCTGTTTCCTGATATAGATACACCAAGATCGATTGTAGGAAGGTTATTTCCCTTTATCTCAAATTTTTTAACTGAAAAAATGCGTCACAGAAGTTGTACGCACTCTTTGCTTGCTTCTGTTTCGCTTGCTTTCATTGTTTATCCTCTCTTTCATTTTCTCAATATTGGTTTCCAGATTCCTTCCGCTATCGTTTGTGGTTATGTTTTTGGTTGGTTGGCAGATATGTTTACTAAAAACGGTGTCGAAGTTTTCTGGCCTTCCAAAATACGTTATGTTTGTCCTACTAATCGCAAGTTTCGATTGACAACTGGTTCTAATGCTGAGTATGTTGTTCTTTTTCTTTTGGTACTGATAGCTTTTGCTATTTTCTCTATTAATTATCAAGGAGGGTTTTTTCAGCAATTAAATCAAATAATAAGTTCCCCATCTGGAGCTGTCAGGTTGTATATGCAATATTCTAAGGAAAATAAAATTCTTTTGAATATAGAAGGAACTGATACTACTTCAAGAAGTTTAATTAATAAGCAGTTTACTCTCATACAACCCATTAGGAATGATGATTTGATAGTTCTTGACGAATCAGAAAATAAGCTTTATTTGGCTTCTGACAGGTTATTTGGTAATATTGTTATCAGTCGTATAACTGCCAAGGTTGGACCTCCTGTCAAAACTCAGGTTAAGGATTTGTATTTAGAAGATGAGTCTATTAACGATGTTTCTCTCAATTTAAATTCAAATTCAAGTGTCAAATCTTTTCTGTCTGGGGATTTTAGTGTTGATGAATTTGATACTTCAATTCTTGGACGTGATAGTAGTTATTTTAATCCTATTGAAGCTACCACTTCTAGAATTAAATTAACTGCTGCACCATTTAGTTTAGTTATTAATCAGATAGGCGATGAGTTTCTTACTGGATCTCTCAAGGTTTTTTCTATTTCTGAGAAATAATCTCAGCTTTTACTAATTTGTTTTATTAACCTACGTTTTAATTATGCCATCAAAACCTTTACCACCTCCAGTTCTTCAACCCACTAATCAATCTCTTGATTTCAATGAATTTAATAATCCACAAGGTATTTTATTGGGTGATAAGTGTTACTGGAATCCTGCTTTTTTACCAAATGGACATGTTGCAATTATTGGAACTTCTGGTAGTGGTAAAACTCAAACTCTAAAGGCTTTAGCTTATGAATTACCTCATCTATTTCCTAACATAAAAAGGATAATTATAGATTACCATGGAGATCAGGAACTTCCCGATGAAAAGTGTTTTTCTTTAAGTATGAATTCTCCCCACGGTGTTAATCCTTTAATTATTGATCAGGATGTAAAGGGAGGGGGTCCAGCTTTACAAGCAATAGCTGTGGCTGCTAGTCTTAGGAAATCTTTATTAATGGGAGCAAATCAGGAGGGTTTAATTATTGATATTCTTTCTAAATTGTATAAGTCTAAGGGCATAATTCAGGAAGATAATAAAACTTGGAACAGGGAACCTCCTACTTTTTATGAAATGCGTAAGGAGATTGAGTCGAGAATTCAAAGTGGTTGTAAAGATTCTCAGAAGTTAGCTTTAAAACTTGCAGCTACTTTTGAATATGGTATCTTTACTAAACCACAGAAAATTGATAATGTTCCTCTTATTAGGCTTGATTTATCTGCTTTAGGAAAGGTTGTAGGATTAAGTGCAATTGCTACTGAAGCAATTATTAAGCAGATTATGGATGCTCATAGAATTATGGGTGAATCTAAAATCCCACGCACTTATTTGTTTATTGATGAGTGTAAGGAGGTTCGTAATAGCAGAACTTTAAATATTATTCTAGAGGATGGTCGTAAGTATGGTTTGAGTTGTGTTGTCGCTTCTCAAAGAGATGCTGAAATTAGTAAGGAAATAGTTGCTAATACAGCTACTAAGATTGTTTTAAGTGTAGATCAAACTGAAGTTAAAAGTGTTGCTAGACGGTTTAGATTTTCAGAAACTGTTGTTGCTGCTTTAAAACCATTGGAAGCATTGGTCAGAATGGGTAATCAGGGAATAAAGACTAATATCATACCTTATTATAAGAGGACCTTATGAAAAATATATTCGCTTTTTTACTTTTAACTGTCTTTCTTTTTACTCTCAATTCTAGACAGGTTGATGATAAGTCTTCTACAGCTGTTGCTCAACAAGCTAATAAAGTTAAGCCACAAAATCAGGATTCAGATTCAGATCCAAATAGGAGGACTTTAAGGATTAATATAGCTGTTGCTAATCCTAATCACCTTAGCGTACGAGAAGGTATTACCTTAAAAAAGGGAGATATTATTGTTCAAGATTTGGAGGAGCGTAGGCGATTAGAGTTACAGAAACAGTCTATTAATTTGGAAATTAATAATTTAAGTTCCAAGCCTATTCAACCTCCCACTTCTCCTACCTTGGATCTATTAAGCTTTGTTGAGGAGCAAGAATTTCTTGAGCAGGCTAAGTTGAAACTTCGTCATGCTAGATTGAAATTATCCAATAGTTCTAAGTCTTTATCCACAGAGGATCCCCATAAAAAGGCTGATTTACAACAGTCTGAAGCTAGTTTACAAATCCTTGAGGAGAAAATTAAGGAGCAACAGTCTTTAATCCTTTCTATGGAGACTGCTAAGATGCCTCCGTAGGTCTTAATTCATGAGAAAAAGAAGTTAGAAAAGATTATTGGTCAGCTTTCTTTACAAAGTGCTGAAGTTAATTTTAAAAAGTCACAGATGCAAGCTTCTTCTTTGCTCCAGTCTGAAAAATTAGAACAGTTGAGAATGAATGTTGAATTGGCAGAGTCTGATTTACGTTTGGCTCAATCTCGTCTTTTATCTTCTCAAAAAAATAAACAATCTCAGGAATTAGAAAAGTTTGAACGGTCTAAGGTTGATTATAATCAAACACTTAGAGATAGGGATTATAAAGTTTCTCAGTTGAAACTCTCTTTGTCAGGTATTGATCAGAAGTTAGCTCAAACTGTAAAAATTAGGAGTCCTAGAAATGGTGTTATTCAAAGAATTCAACCCTGGAAGGTTAAAAATAATCAAAATCGTACTGTTCTTTATCTTGCCTATTATGCTAAATAGCTTTGTTTTTAACTCTGCTTTAGCTAATATTGTTTCACAATCTAATCCTAGATCTCCTTCTGGTCAGGATTCACAAGTTGATAACGATGGATCACAGGAGCAGTCTGAAGATGCTGATTCTGAAGGTGATGATAACCTTAATCTTAATGCCAACCAAAATCCTTTTTCAAAGCCAGATCTTGATAAGTTGATTACTAGTCAGTTTAATGCTGATATGTGGCGTATTATGCGTGGTGGTTTGTCTTGTCTTGAAACTTCTTCTAATTGTTTGGATCAGTTGCAATCTCGTTCTGTTGCGGGTTCCCCTTTGCTCAAGGAACTAGATGCCAGAATTCAGGAGGCTAATGATAAAGTAGACGATGCTAAGAAACGTAATGCCAAAACTGTTACTTTATCCATCTTGACTCCTGGTTTACAGTATCTTTTGGGTGTTCCACCTCAACCTGGTCAACCTCAACAAAGAGGATTTATAGATAACTTGTTTGGCATAGTAAAGGGTGATATTGGTCTGATTAATGGTTTGATTAGTGCTATAGGTGTTCCTTTCTTTAAGGCTTCTCAAGGTGCTAATGAGGAAGCTAATAGAAATGCAATTGCTATTTCTGATCTCCAAATAAAGATTGCTGAGTTACAGAGAGCTAGAGCGCAGCTTGCTGATACTACTAGAGAGAAGGTTGCTATCTCCTTGGTTAAGTTTGATGAGGCTAGGACTGATTTTCAGATTGCTCAGGTAATAGCTTCTAGGTCAGTGGATCAGTTTAAGATTTTTGAGAAGCAGTATTTGACTGGTGATTCTAATACTGAGACTTATCTTGGTAAGCTGAATCAGCTTGATAGGACTAAGGCTCAGACTTATTCTGCTTGGGGAAAGGTCAGGAGAACTTTGTTTGAGCTGAAGCTTTTGGTTCTTGGTGTAAAAGATGCAGAAGTTTAATCCCCCGTGAGAATTTAATTTCTCATGGGGGATGGAAAAGTTTAATAAACTAAACAACCTTCTTTATGGTGTTGTTAACCACTCTTGTGGCACAAACGCTTGGTCGTTTAAGCATCTAGGTGCTTTTCCTGCGTCTGGCAGTGCTGAGTATGTTCTGCTTGTTCCATTATAGTTAAATGTTGTTGGAGCAGACCTTAACACTCCGAAGCCACAGGCGTTTATTAGAACTGATCTTGGTATGTCTCTTGCTATTAGTAGAGTTACCGCACTTCCTGCTGTTCTACCTCCTAATACTAGCCCACCACTTGGTGTCTTGAAATTTGTTGGAACTGGATCTGCAAAACTTCCTCCCACACATGCTGGAGTTGTGTGTGTAGCTAAGTTGCTAATATCTGTACTTGTTCCATTTACACTTATCGATGTGGGTGGAATTGCCCCTAGGGCATTTGCTGAAACTCGGATTTCTCCACAAGACCCTACGATTCTGCTTATTGGTCTGTCGTTTTTTAGTCCAACGGAAATAACTGAATTTGCTGTTCCACTAAAGATAGTGACGAAGACTCCTCTATCTGTTCCTCTATATACTGTGTTTCCGTTATAGGGAATTGCTAGAGCGGGACTTAAATTCAGTGTTGACAATGCACCAACTAAAGGTATTAAGAGCTTTTTCATCTTAACTTTCCAACAATTAGTAATTTCTAGTTCTATCCTAAACTATTTTTTCCGTACATGCAATATTTGTACTATAAATTTTTATATATTTTCTCTGTACTTTTTGTACTTACTTTATCTGTTTTTGATACTTTGTTTTCTTTTTAGCCTTCTTGTTTTTTATTCTTTCCGTTTAAGTTTGTTTATGTTTGCTCTTTTGTTAAGAATTGTAACGATTTCTCCATTGGACTTTATTTTTCTATTTCTATTAGATATACTTGTAGGAAATACATACTTTTTGGTTTTATATATTTTTCTTTTTTGGTTATTTTTTTGACGAGGGGGTGCTTTGTGGTTTCCAGTCTTCAGAATAATTTTTCAGAAGGTTCTTTTTCTGAGTCTACTTTGTTTGATTTAGATTCTTATGTATCTGATTACGATTCAAAATATATCGTTGGTGATATTGAGCGTATTCTTTATGATCCTGCTTGGGATGATGAGAATTATTTGGCTTTTCTTTCTTCAAAGGATGAGCAGTCTTCTAATTCTTTTCCTGTTCATGATGCTCTTTTAAACAACGTTTCTATTAAGGTTGTGACAGTACAAGCTCCTTTTGCTTTATGTCTTGGAACTTCTAAGCAATATATTATTAGAGCGCGTAGAACTAATTATAGGGGTAAGGTTGCTGTTCATTGTGCTGCTAAGCTTCCTTCTAAGAATGTTCTGAATCAGTTTTCTTTTTCTCCTTCGGACTTTCCACTTGGTAAGATTATTGGCTTTGCCGAGCTTACAGATTGTGTTCTTGTTGATAGCTTTTTTCTGTCTCAGCAATCTCAACTTGAATTACAAGGTAATCAATGGGGTGTTGGTAAGTTTGCTTGGAAGTTAGAGAATTTTACTCCTATTTCTCAGATGATTTCTGTATCTAGTAAGGGTTCTATTTGGGATCTTAAGTCTGATTTAGCCTTTCAAATGCCTTCTCCTACTTTTTCTTTTAAATCTGGTGACTTTGTCCTTAATGGTAGACTTGGTCAGGTTATTGATTTTTCTTCTTCTGGTTCTATACGTGTTCAATATTCTGATTGTGTTAAATCTTATGATGATCTTACTTCTTTACTTTTCCTTCCTACTGATTTAGTTCTTTATTTTTCTGGTTTATGTACTTCTTGTCAAAAATCTTCTTCTTACACTCCTACTGGTTCTTTAGTTCAGTATGTTGAAAATAAGAAGTTAAAAAGTGGACTTGTTGCTAGTTATCCTAAAGTCTCTTGTGATAGAGATGCTAATAATGTTAATCATTGGCGGTGGGGTTATTATTATGAAGTTAAAGTTGATACCAAGTGGAAAAATCGAACTCTTTCTGTTCCTTCTTATCTAGTTGAGGATGTTAGAATTAGGATTAGTATGGATTTGTCTATTTCTTCTATTATTGACTTTATTCTTAAAAATCGTAGGTCTAGGTAGTTAAACGTTTTCTTTTCATATATTTTTGCTTTTATTTTCTCAAACAGGTTTTGAACATTTAGTCTTTATGTCTTCACTTTAATTTTTTATTTTTTATCTTGACTTTTTTCTTTCTCTTGTACCATTATTTAGTTACTGTATTCATTGGCTTAAAAATCTTATTATAATAGCCATATTATACGCATTTAATATTTCTAGTAGATATATAGTTGAAAGGAGTTTGCTGAGATGACAATTCATGAGCTTTTTAAAAGATCAATGGATATGTACGGCGTACGAGGTAAGGATCTAGCTGTAACTGCGGGTGTTTCAGCCCAACATGTGACTGAATTTCGCCAAGGACGAAAATGGGTAAGTGAGGGTACGCTAGAGGCTTTATTGCGGGGAATGGAGCGATTATCTCCCGGATCTGTGAAGTATTTTTGCGATTCCCTTGTTAGTCAAAAACTAGTAGAGGTAGACTATAGAAAGCAAAATACAAATTTAGAAAATAAGAAAAAGATCATTGCCAATTTAGTTAAGTCAGCTGGTGCTGATGAATTAGAAAGTCTGTCCGTTGCCATTAATAAGAGATGGAAAGAGCTTGTGAATGAACAAAATGAGGAAGATGCTTAACTATATATAATTTAAAGTCAGTATATTTTGTTGACAAAAAGGCACAACCTGCTCTAAATCTATAAAAATACTTAATAAAAAGCAGGTAGATATACTTTGGTTAATGTTAAAATGTTTGAATACAAGTATATCTGTCAACAAAATTAACAATATAAAGAATATTTTGAGGAGGGGGGAGGATTTAAATGATACTTAATTCAGAAGAGGTAACAATTAATCTCAGGAAGAAAATTGAGAAGTGGAAAGACAGTTTAGCAGATCTGACCAAGAATAATCCTCTCATTCAATTTCGTACCGATAAGCAAACATTAGAAATTATAGATAATATACATACTGTTTACACTGATATACTACAGGACAAAAAGGTTTTCTTCTTTGATGTAGAAAATCCAGATGGAGAAAGAATAAAATCAGTTGTGAACGAACTAAAAACTGTGCAAACGTAGAATGAGAAATTAAAATATGTGGAAAATGGTGGCAATCTCTTCTCTGGTGACTCTTTCACCGGGTCACTAAAATTTGATTCTCCATTTGAAGAGGATGTGTATATATCTATTTGTCACCATCCTGAACTCAAAGACTATAATGCTTATACTCAAGTTGGATGTTCTGGATATCGAATTGATTTAGCGATTGTCCACAAAGACAGACCTGGAGAGTTTGTTCTGGGTATAGAATGTGATGGAGCTTCTTATCACAATTCCCTTACCGCTAGAGACAGAGATCGCCTCAGACAAGAACAGTTGGAAAAATTAGGTTGGAAAATCTATCGTATTTGGTCAACAGAGTGGTTTCATAATAAAGCCACCCAGGTGCAACTGTTGGTAGAGAAGATTAAATCTCTTAGTAATGTCCAATAAAACTCGAAAAAATGACTTGCTACTCATTTATCCATTCTTTAGCTACTTTTAATGCAGCATCTGCTGTGTAGTAAATTCCCCGACTACCATAAACCGAACCATCTAAAGCAATTACTCTAAACTCCCAAGCATGTGCAGGAGTGTAGAATACTACGACCACGTTGCTGTTGTGAGAAATCAGTTTTGCTATTTTTACGTTTGATTCCATATTTTTTGTTTCACTCTACAAGAACATTTGTACCATAAAATTTAGGATTAGTTATCCCTTTTGGTAAATTACCCAGCTTTTTAGGCGAATTATTTCTGTACTCCAACTATAGTTTGTACTATCGCTTGGTTATGATTGATATGTGTATATTTTACTCCAAATAAGAATAGCTCTAAGAATTAAAAAATCTTGCATCATTGCCTAACTTTATTAGCATCCTCCCCAAGATAGATATTTTTCTGGTTATATTTTTGTATGGGTTCGGTTTACCGAACTAATATGGAGTGTTTTTACTGTCAGAGTTCAGCTGAACTGACTTAAAAAGTACCGCATTTTCTACATTGATTATGTAGAATAGAAATGTGGATAATGATTGTATATAAATCTTGAGCACAATCAACTGTAATAGTCATGAGCAGTATAAACCAACAACACCAGTACAATGCTGTTTTGGGTGGCACAGTAGATACACAAGAAAAACCCCCACATTCAGGACAAAAACCATTATTGACGAGTTATGAGGAAACCCAACCTAAACCGAATATTATTGGGCAAGCCATAAGTTATGGGGAAAAGGGGATGAACTTCCTGTTCTCTTTCCTCAATAATGGAAAAACATCTGAATACCAAAATGGTCATAGTCACAAAGAAACTGATACAAGACCTTTTAGCTTCAATCTAGTGACTACGAACAAAAGAGGAGAAATAACTAGTATAAATCTAGGTTATGCCAGATCCTTCATGCAAGATTTAGGAAATGGTGTGAACCTAGAAATGGTGCAAATTCCAGGTGGAAAATATCTCATGGGTTCAAAGGATGAGAGATGCGACTGGGAATTTCCTCAGCATGAGGTAAAACTACCAACCTTTTTCATGAGCAAATATCCAGTAACACAAGAACAGTATAAGGCTATTACGGGTGCTAATCCGTCCATTTTTAAAGGTGATCAACTTCCGGTGGAAAACGTAAGTTGGAATAATGCAGTAAGTTTTTGCGAGGAGTTAGCCACAAAGACAGGAAAGAGTTATACTCTACCCAGCGAAACCCAGTGGGAATACGCCTGTCGCGCGGGAACAGAAACAGCATTCCACTTTGGAGATAGTATTAACAGTGACCTAGTTAATTACAATGGTAATTACAGCTATGGGTTAGTACACAAACAGAACTTTAGGCAAAAGACAGTACCAGTAGGTTCATTAATGCCCAATGCTTATGGTCTTTATGATATGCACGGAAACGTTTATGAATGGTGTTTAGATGATTGGCACAGCAATTATAATGGCGCACCAGATAATCAAAATCCTTGGTTTTCCCGGACTAGTAGGTGGAAAGTGGTGAGGGGTGGTTCCTGGAATACAAGTCCACAGGACTGTAGGTCTACTTCCCGTAGTCTCCACATGGCTGATAGTGCTTATGGCGATATTGGTTTTAGGTTGGTCTTAAATGTCTCCTAACCACTATTAGGCGATCTGATCGCATTTCTTGGGGTAAACCCTGG
>Ga0172373_10008656_pt1 | contig 12870 bp, 9 predicted proteins | sample Lak10m_2_FD_114546 | JGI IMG/M metagenome (GOLD analysis project Ga0172373, IMG submission 114546) | Freshwater microbial communities from Kabuno Bay, South-Kivu, Congo - kab_092012_10m | ecosystem: Environmental > Aquatic > Freshwater > Lake | place: Democratic Republic of the Congo: South-Kivu... | reverse complement strand
CTCCATCACCACCAACACCCGCTCCAGTAACAACACCACATCGATGCGACTCCCAATCCTCGGCACCACAAACTCAAATAAAATCCTACCATCCATCCCTTGCAACGCCCGTTGCAGACACTCCACCTGCTTCTCCCACGCCCCCATCTGCGGCCCCTCGACCGAGCCCGCCGCCGCCCCGTACCTCGCTAGCTCCGCTAGACAACCCCTCCCATCGCGGAGGAACTCCCCAATCCGCGCCGAGTAATACGCCCAAGATAACCCCTCCGGCTTCGCTACCATGACCCCACCACCCTACCCGCAATTAACCCCTAAAAAAGGCGGCTGTTTTGGGGTAAGGATTTTTTTATTTTTCCAGCAGAGATACCCCCGCGGATGTCCTACCCCTAAAGACATCCTCTAGCACATGAAGAAGCTGAAGATGTATTCAGTTAGGCCTCATAAATTATTCACTAAAGAAGCCGTTTTATCGTGTCCTTACGAATAAAGGTCTTATTGATAAGAAGATAGCCATGCGAGTTTCCTACTATGCTGATTAACAACGACTTATGAATTACCGATATTCAGGCCACGATGCTTTTCCATGTAGATATACTTGGCTACCCAAGGCCGTACGAGGCCTTGAAACTAATGAAGAATTATTCATTGATGAAGATGCGGCCATGGTGGCACTTGGCGTGGGTAAAAATATGGTGAAGTCCATCCGCTTTTGGACTGATGCTGCTGAAATAAGTTCGGAGAGAAAAAACGGCGCTGGTCTAAGTGTTTCGGAGTTTGGAAACCAGCTCTTTGGTAACCGTGGCCATGACCCTTTTCTAGAAGACATCCAAACGCTGTGGCTCATTCATTGGAAGTTCTCAACGAATGTGGAGCAGCCACTTTTTGCATGGCATTACATGCTAAACTTTTGGCACCGACCAGATTTTACAAGAGCGGAGACGATCATCACACTTTCCCAGGAGGCTAAAAGATTGGGGAAGCTTTTATCCGACATTACATTAGATCATCATTTCACAACCTTCCTTCATACCTATGTTCCCACCCGAGGAAAAAAAGGAGAAGTTCAGGAGGATAATTTAGATTGTCCACTTACAGAGCTTAAATTAATTGAAAAGATCGGAGAGAGGACGCACGCTGATTCAAATAGACGGGAATCTATTTACGCTTTTCGCGTTGAAGAAAAGCCCGAAATAAGCCCTGAACTGTTCGCTTACTGTCTTGATGACTACTGGTCAAAGTGGCATGCAAATGAAAAAACATTAAGCTTCCGAGAGGTAGCCATTGGCGAAGGAAGCCCAGGACAAGTATTCAAACTACCAGAGCAAGCCGTACGCGATCGCTTAGAACACATCGAATCAAACTCTGCAGGAGCTTTTATTTACCAAGAATCCGCGGCTCTTCAGCAAGTAATTCGCAATAAGGTAACTTCGCAACGTAATTTGATAGGAAAAATTTATCAAGGGAAAGTCTAATATGTCCGAAGTTAAAATTTCACAGATTTTAAATATTCAAAAGCGTTTTTTACGATCCACACAGCTTGATCGGGATTTTCACGATCCCACAGCCTTACAAGGCTATGTCGTTACGCCTCAGGCTCAGCAAAGCTTCAACCGAATTTCAGAGGGCCTAGAATCGAAATCTGGCCAGCGTGCCTGGCGGATCACAGGAGATTACGGCTCAGGAAAGTCCAGCTTTGCGCTTCTACTGGCACAACTCTTTTCTGGCAAAGACTCCAATTTACCACCACAGATTCGAAAGTCGCTAGACCTTTCAAGATTACGAAAAAGTGATACACGACTTTTGCCAGTCTTAATCACGGGCTCCAGAGAGCCTTTAGCAGTATCACTGGGTCGCTCTCTTTACGGTGCACTTAATGAGACTTTCGATACGCGCTCAAAATCCAAAGTCCTGGAGGACCTTAGGGCAGTTTTTAAGAATCCAACCCCTTCACTTTCAGATCAGGAGGCACTCCAGTTTCTGGCGGAAGCAAATAGAGAAGTGATCACGAAGAAACGCGCGCAGGGTCTCCTTGTGATTCTTGATGAGCTAGGAAAGTTTCTTGAATACGCAGCTTTTCATCCTGATCGTCAGGACATTTTTTTACTTCAACGTTTAGCCGAGCTCTCCTCTCGCAGCGGAAAAGAACCCATTTTTACGGTCGGCCTTCTTCATCAAGGATTCAATGCTTATGCAAACCAACTTTCACAAGCTGCCCAACGTGAATGGGAAAAGGTTGCAGGAAGATTTGATGAGATTCTCTTCGATCAGCCCCTAGATCAGGTTACCCACCTAATCTGCTCCGCTCTTAATGTTTCGCAAAAGCTAATCCCACGTGGGATCGATTCGCGATCCACACAAGCCATGCGGACAGCAATCTCTTTAGGGTGCTTTGGAGCCGCTCCGGCGAAAACGTCATTGGCAGATGCAGCCTCCGGACTCTACCCACTTCACCCAACCCTTGTCCCGATTCTGGTGAAACTGTTTAGTCGCTTTGGCCAAAATGAGCGCTCACTTTTCAGTTTCTTGCTTTCTACAGAACCCTATGGACTGCAAAGCTTCGCGCAAACCCATGCTGGCCCCAAGAATTTCTATTACATCCATAACCTATATGACTACGCTTCGACTAATTTTGGCCATCGACTAAGCGTCCAAAGTTATAGAAATCACTGGAATCACATAGATTCTCTTGTTCGGAGCTTCCCGTCCGAAAATGAAGTAGAGATCGCTATTCTTAAAACAGTAGGCCTTTTAAACCTACTCAATTCCCCCGAACTAATTCCTAATGACAATCTGCTTGTATTAGCACTGGGGGGACAAGGCGACGAGACAGAGAGGCAGATCCGGTCAGCGATTCAAAGGCTTCATAAAGAGAAGCATGTGCTGTACTCACGCGGACGGTCAGGCGGCTACTGCCTCTGGTCACATTCAAGCGTAAGTTTAGAAAGTGCATACGAAGCTGCTAGCCGCGCAGTAGGACAACCACAAAGGGTTGCCTCTCAAGTCATCGAGCTTCTCGATGCAAGGCCTATCGTAGCTCGTCGCCACTACATTCAGACAGGGAATCTCCGTCACTTTAATGTTCATTATTGCAGTCTTCTTGAGTTACAGAAAACTATCGAGTCGCCGACTGAAAAAGCTGACGGGAAGATTGTTATTCCCCTTTGTGAATCACAAGCAGAGGTGAATCTTGCCCTTGAAGTTGCAACAAGGAATCACCGTCCTGACCTCTTAATTGGCATAACTGATCCCCTGGCCTCCCTCGCGGGGTTATTACTTGAAGTGCAGAGATGGACATGGATCGAAAAGAATACCCTTGAGTTAAAGGATGATCGCTACGCGGCTGAGGAAGTTGCCCGGCAACTTTCCTCTGCAAGACAAACCTTGGATAAACGTGTTGAGCACTATGTGAGTCTGAACCAGTCTAAGAGCTCAGCCGGCACTCAGATCAGGTGGTTTTCCCATGGAAAGCGGATTAATATCAGCTCAGCGAAAGAGTTTATTTCGCACTTGTCGGATTTGTGCGACGACCTTTTTGATCAATCCCCAAAAATCCACAATGAATTAATTAACCGTCGCAGCATAAGCACGGCTGCTGCTTCAGCCAGAATGAGGCTGATCGAAAGAATGTTCGCAGATAGCGACAAAGAATTCCTTGGAATGGACCCCGCCAAAAAACCGCCTGAAATGTCCATGTACCTATCGTTAATACGACATGCTCAACTTCATGTGCCGGCAAATGGCGCCTGGAAAATCCAAGAGCCTTTAAAGGAAAATGACCCTGCAAGGCTCCGCCCTACCCTAGCTAGATTTCGAGAATTTCTGGATTCAAGACCAGATCAGCGTATCCCTATCCAAACCCTTTTTGATGAGCTGAAAAGACCGCCCTATGGCGCGAGAGATGGGATATTACCTGTTTTATTGGTTTTGATGCTTCTTGAGTATCAACATGAAATTGCGCTTTACGAAAATGGTACCTTTGTAAGCTCAGTCGCTAGCGAAGAAATTCTCCGCTTAACCAAAGCCCCTGAGCTTTTTGAAATCCAACTTTGCCGTGTTCAGGGAGTTCGCAGGGATTTGTTTGAAAAGATCTCCGAAATGTTGGGAGTTAAGAGAGGCCCCAAACAAGCGGATGTTCTTTCTGTGGTAAGACCGCTTTGCATTTTTGCTGCTGAATTGCCCGAGTACACGCGTCTTACCGCGAATTTTACTAGAAAAACTAAAGCGGTACGTGACGCCCTTTTATCCGCAAGAGAGCCGGCTACGCTTCTATTTGTGTCACTACCGGAAGCAATCGGGGTGAAACCATTTACTCCTGGAAATACTGAACGAATGAGCGACAAAATTATTCAGGAATACATCAATGACTTAAAAGGTGCTCTTGACCAACTTAAACTAGCACTACCTCAACTCAAAGATCGCATTCGAAAACAAGTAGTTTCTGCTTTTGAAATACCTAGAACTAATTTACAGACTTACCGAGACAATCTTAGCGCAAGAGCTGCGGATATCGTCGTTCATGTTTCCGATATTGACTTAAAAGCTTTTTGCCTTCGCCTGATGGACAATTCGCTACCAGAACCAGAATGGCTTGAATCTCTTGGAAGCCTGCTTGCCACCACCCCTCCTTCTCGCTGGAAAGATGCTGATGAAGCTATTTTTACAGAACGACTTGCGCCGATCATTCGTAAGTTTAAGCGGGTAGAAAGCCTGACATTCCATGCCGCTAAGACAAAGCAACAATCAGCTACTTTCCGCGTAGAGTTAACGACAAAAGAAGGACAAGAAAAACAAAGAGTACTCCACTTACAAAGCGAAGAATGCAAAACCGCAGATATCCTAGAAAAAGACCTCCTAGCCTTACTCCACAAACACGAAAACAATGTAGCTCTTGAAGCGCTATCGAGAAACCTTTGGAGACTAATGGGTGACACCCATGACTGATGTGCCGAAAACCAAGCCCGTGCGTCACATTTTATGTCTTTCAGGGGGCAAGGATAGCACTGCACTTTCAATTCATCTTCGTCGGACGCGCCCACACCTTAATCTTGAATACGTATTCACAGATACACTTAAAGAGCTCCAGGAAACCTACGATTACCTGAATCGCCTTGAGGCCCTGCTCAATATAAAGATTATCCGGTTAAATGCTAAAGCTGGATTTGACCATTGGCTGACAGTTTTTGGTGGCCTCCTGCCCTCGCCACAGATGCGTTGGTGCACCAAAATGCTCAAGTTAAAGCCATTTGAGGACTACATTGGGGATCAGAAGGTTATAAGCTATGTGGGCATACGTGCTGACGAAAACCGCACCGGCTATATCAGCACTAAACCAAATATCACACCTACCTTCCCTTTTAAAGAAGATGGGATCGACTACGCAGGAGTAATGAAGATTCTTAACGAAAGTGGACTTGGACTACCCCCCTACCTGAGGTGGGGAAGATCCCACTCTGGATGTTTTTTTTGCTTTTTTCAACAGCCCATGGAGTGGGTGCGCCTACTTGAAAACCACCCTGATCAGTTCGAAGAGGCAATGAATTACGAGAAAGTTAGCGAAGAGCCCGGCAAGACATTTACCTGGATACAAGGAATGCCTCTCTCAGAGCTTCGCAAACCCGAAACAGTGGCGGGCATCAAAAAGCGATTTGAAGAACGGCAGCAGCGCCTAAAAAAGCAACGAGGCAACAAGTCCCTTGTTGAAAGCTTAGGCGGTCTTGAGACAGATCAGGAAGTGTCGAAGGCTTGCCTGATTTGTCACTTGTAATTGTTTTAAATGCAAATCCTAAGTTTAATTGATTTATTATCAGGCATAGATCACGGTTCTTTAGCCAATATCATTGGCGATAATAAGATTCTTGAGCTTGTTCAAAGAATTTCCCAAACAAGGCATGATAAACCCATAAGCCGCGGTCAATTAGTTTTAGATATTTTAGGGGGTCCTCAAGCTATTCTTGATAATGCAAAGAAAAGGAAGTATTTGTTTTTAAGTTTAAGTAGCAAGGTAAGGGCGCTTTTTAAGGCTCGTTTAAAGGTTTCTGAGCTGGAGGCTTTTCGTTTTACAAATGAGAAAAGAGTTTCCTTGTACGGCTGTTTCGGTCTTCCAGCTCCTACTGAAGATACAAACGCCGAATCTTTTGCGGTTGAACTAGTTCAGGCGGGTTACGATCTCTACCCACATCAGTCAAAAGCACTTTTAAAAGCTATGAGTTTTTTAAACTCACATGAACCTCGAGTTATGTTGCATATGCCAACTGGCTCCGGAAAAACGAGAACTGCAATGCACTTAATTTGCAGGCACTTAAACTCAGTTGACAACGGGATTGTGCTTTGGCTTGTTGCTGGCCGGGAGTTGTGCGAGCAGGCAGCTGACGAATTTAAAAAGGCCTGGAACTTTCTTGGTGAAAGGCCAATTCCCCTTGTCTCTGCCTGGGATAGTCGAAGGTCTTGTAATGAAGCGTCTTTTTCTTCGGGAATAAATAAATACATTCACGACTCCTCATTTTTTAGACACTCGTATTGGCCCGTGAGTCTTCGTGATGGAATGATAATTGCTAGCCTAGACACACTGAGGGAACTTATTGATAAGTGGCAGCCAAAAGAATTTTCTGAAAGGGCTAATAAAGTTAGCTTAATTGTTTTTGATGAAGCGCATCGATCAACCGCACCAACTTACGCAAATATTGTCGAGTCTCTGCTCATTGAGGCAAGAGGCGGACTTCTCGGACTTTCTGCAACCCCTGGGCGGGCTCATTTCGGCACTGCGCGCGACAAGGATGACAAATTAGTAAATATTTTTAATAAGCAGAAAGTACAACTTCAGATTGATGGTTATAAATCTCCAATTGAAGCTCTTATAAAAGAAGGATATTTAGCAAGATTAAATAAAGAGAAACTTAAAATTGCAGGTAGTAGTTTTTCTGCAAATGAATTGCGTAAAATAAATAGGGAAATTGAAAAAGGCCTTGATCTTCCAAAGGAAACACTTAAGTCATTTGGGCTTGATGCAACAAGAAATCTTCAAATCGTCAAATGCGTTGAAGATATTGTAAAAACAAAAAAGCATTCACGAGTTATTGTATTTACGGCTTCAGTCGAATCCGCACGCGTAATTGCAAGTATTTTATCGGCATTAGGTATTGATTCTTATGCAGTTTCATCAGAAACAGATCCCGCTAGTAGATCACGCATCCTAGGCAATTTTAAAACACCGTCTAATAAGCCACTTGTGATTTGCAATTTTGGAGTTTTAACAACAGGCTTTGATGCACCCTTAACCTCAGCAGTCGTTATTGCAAGACCTACTCTTTCCGTGGTTCTTTTAAACCAAATGGCAGGCCGCGCTATCCGGGGGCCAAAGGTAGGAGGAAACAAGGAGGCGCTCCTTGTTACCGTGGTGGACACGTCTATTCCCCAGCTTGTTGATACGATTAAGCAATTTCATGCATTTGACAATTCCTGGAATTAATTTATAAAAACCGAACCTCAAAGAATCTTATGCCAAAAAGACCTTATTTTACATTAAGCGAACATTCATTCGAAAAGAATTCAGGGTATAAAAGCACCGTTTACGCTTTGGCTGAATTAATTGATAATTCAGTTGAAGCAGAGGCTGACTACATTTCTGTGATTTTAATGATCAATAGAGATAAACGTCTTCTTAAAATTGCTGTTGCTGATAACGGAAAGGGAATGTCTCCGAATGTATTACAGAGTGCCATATGTGAAAAAAGTGGTGAACACTTAGACCGCCAGACAAGTGGGGGAGGTGCAGGAAGAAAGAAATTTGGTAAATACGGCGTTGGTCTTCCAAAAGCTTCAATTTCACAAGCGAACAAGTTTACAGTTTATAGCTGGAAGTCAGGAGGAATTAAAAACGCATATTGTAATGGTATTAACATAAAAGACGTGAGTTGGATTAAATCAGGAGCAGAAGTACCTGAATCAAAGAAGTCAAACCCGCCGGATAAATGGATAGAGGTTGCAAATTTAGCACATGCAAACTCAGGGACATTTGTCTTATGGGAAGATCTTGATGGTTTAACCTGGTCAAGAGCTCGCCAGGGGAAAGATAAAGGTCTTATACCTCAGTTGGAATTTCAAATCGGTAGAACATATAGAAAATTTATCCAAGGCAGTAAGCCGGAGCTCACTATTTCTATTAAGGTTATAGATGAATCTTTTAATGAAGTAGAGCATTTAAAGGTTACGCCAAATGATCCTCTTTACTTGACACCGGGCTGCAAAATACCAAGAGAAAATACTGATAGAGGACAGTGGCCCCCTGACGATCCTTTGTTTGAAGAAACAACAGAAGCAACTAACTTTTTAGAAGTAGAATTGAATGATGAAGCTAAGAGAAAAAAAATTACCATTACTTGGAGGCGAAGTGCAGCAAAGATAAATACGTTTTCAAGACTAGATGGTAGAGCTGCAGGACATTTGCCACACGGACATCATGCCGAAAGAAATGTTGGTTTAAGCCTCCTTCGAGAAGGTCGTGAAGTAGACCTTTCTCAAGTTTTATGCAATCCATCTGAACCACGTGAAAGATGGTTTGGTGTAGAATTTGATTTTCCGCACGAGTTAGACACGATTTTAGGAATGACAAACAATAAGCAGTCATATACAAAATTAGAGCAAGTATTGAGAGATCCTTTTGCAAGTTATATTCTTGAAGGTGAGTCAACAACTCAGTGTCTTAATCGAATGCGTCACGAAGACTTTAATTATTCTATTCTCCTTGAAATTGCTTGGAAGATTCAAAAGGTTTGGGATACGGCAAAATCAAATCACCTTCGCATGAGGGAAAGCAATCAAGCCACTGAGGAGACTCCGACAAGCACCGTTCAAGAGCTCCCGCCCAAAAGTCCTGAAGAGACAGCCGAGCAAATTGCCTCTGAAGCAGACGGTGGGCGACAGACAGAACATCAAACCAAGGAGGAAAAAGAGCAGGAACGGATGAATTTTGTTGAGAACTTAATTAAAAGTAATGTTCCTAGGAATGAGGCAATCCAAATAGCGGAACGTCTACTAAAACAAGGCCTTACGTACGCTATAGTTAATAGAGCTGGCTTAGGTTCTCCCTTTTTTAATATTAGCTCAATTGTTGATGCTAAAATTATTGAATTGAATGAAGATCATCCAGTTCATCCATTTTTATTAAGCACCATTGACAACTCAGCCGAAACAGATGTTGATTCAGTATCAAAACGTCTTAAAGATACACGTATTGCTCTTTTATTAATGCTAGAAGCCTGGGCGCGGATTGAATCAGATACAAGATCCCTTAACCCTAATGAACAGCGCCTTATTCAACGGTTCCGCGAGGATTGGGGGCGTAGTCTTGAAGGGTTCATAGAAAAGTTCAACGAGTCCTGTAAGTCCCAGTCTTAACCTAGCGTTTAAGTGTCCCAGCTAGTTTGGTCTCCAGTCTACAAGATTTTAGAAAGTCAGATCCAAAGTAATGATGATATTTTATTAGTTCTTGTTCCTTTTATAAAACTACAGGCACTTGTTAAGCTGTACTCGCTTAATTTAAAAAGAAATAAGATTAAAGTTGTTTGTCGTTGGCGACCTGAAGACATAGTTTCTGGCGTGTCGGATTTAGAGATCTACCCTTTTTTAAGGCAGTCGGGTTCTGAGCTCTACATTAACTCAAATATTCACCTTAAACTTTATGTTTTTTCCTCAAATACAGCCTTTAATACTTCTGGTAACATGACATTGCGCGGTCTTGGCTATAGCGAGAGCGCTAATATTGAAGTTGGCAACATGGTTTCTATGACCACTTCTGATTGGACTAAGATTTATGATATCATTAACTCCAGCCGGTTAGTAACAAACGATATTTATCAACGTTTTAAAGAATACTCTTCCAAAAATCCCCCTGTTTCTCGGCCACTCCCCCCCATTGACCTAATGCCGGCCCCAAAGTCATATACGATATCATCGCTACCTGCCACTGATTCCCCAAAAAGGTTAGCTGTTTTTTATTTTTCTCATGAGCAGAAGAATGTGTCACCGGAGGATATGAGACGTGCCGCTCATGACCTCGCGATCTTTGGCATTCCCTTAGGATTATCGAGCAGCGAGTTTGATAAACGCTTAGGCGATGCGTTCAGAAAAACGCCCTTTGTGACTGATTTTATAGCTTTTCTAAAAAATGCGCGGAGCCTCCGTTTTGGAGCCGTCAATGACTGGATTCATAATAAATGCGAAGATGTGCCGCTTCCTTATCGATGGGAGATTAAAGAGAACACACGAATCTTTTATGATTGGTTGGTACATTACCATCAGGACATTTCATGGGACCGCCCGAACCATTCTCAGGTGATTTACTACAAAAAGGCTTAGATCAATATTTCTATAATTCTATTTTAATAGTTTATACCCGCTAAACAACTTTTCAGCCACTACCTCCATTTCCTTTTCACTGTTAAGATGAGATAAGCTTAGCCGCAAGGCCTCATTTGCTCTTTCTCTTGATTGAGTCATGGCTAGAATAACATGGGATGGCGTTGGGGCTTGTGTCATACAGGCCGAGCCTGAAGAAACGCATATTCCATTAGTATCTAAATACGCAACCATTGCATCGGAATCCACGCCATCAAACCCTATGTTTGTTGTGTTCGGCAGCCGTTCACTATTTTGCCCATATATCTTCATGCTAGGCATTTCCTCTTTAATTCGCGATTCAAGAGCGTCTCGTAGCCTGGAAACCGACTCATTTCTTTTACCAAGTTGAGCTTGAGCAACTTCTGCCGCTTTGCCAAAGCCTATAATGGCGGGAACGTTTTCGGTCCCACCGCGTCGGCCATTCTCTTGCCGGCCACCGATAACCATAGCTTCAAAAGGCGTTCCTTTTTTGATAAAGAGTGCCCCAACTCCTTTTGGCCCATACATCTTATGCGCGCTTATCGTGAGGTAGTTTATCTGTAGTTCTGAGAGATCGACCTTAACCTTCCCGACAACCTGGGCTGCATCGCAATGAAGTAATACCCCCCTGCTCTTGCATATGTCGGCAATTTTCCCCATCGGATTGATAACCCCGGTTTCGTTATTCGCCCACATGATGCTTACTACTGCCGTGTTTTCGGTAATTACTTGAGAGAGTTCATCTATATTAACGGCACCGCTCATACCCACTTTTAGATAAGTGACCTTGTAGCCTCTTTGTTCAGCGTTTTTGCAGTAATTTAAAACGGCTGAATGCTCTATCGAAGACGTAACAATATGTCTTTTAGCGGGGCTTGCTTTTAGAGCTGCGTCTATTCCTGAATTGTTACTTTCCGTTGCACTCGATGTAAAAAGCACCTCGTTTGCCTCTGCTCCTATAAGGCTGGCTACCTGCTCGCGGGCGTCTTCAACTCGAATCTTTACCTGCGCACCAAATCGATAAGAACTCGATGGATTTCCCCAGGTTGTGAGAAAGTAAGGCTGCATAGCTTCCCAGGCCTCGGGCAAAAGAGGCGTTGTTGAATTATTGTCCAGGTAGATCATCTTACTCATTCACGGATAACGTATACTGTCGGTTGTTGCCTTTTACTCAAGCAGCCCGACTAGGTTCTATTTAAAATCCCTTATTCGTTTTCAAGGCGCATCCCACTGGTGTCATTCATCCGGTTTCCCACGGGGTTACGCTCGGTCACACTTGCAACCTTTAGGTGCTCATAAAACTCATGCGGTAGTCCATGGCCCTCCCCGCCTTTTCGGATCACCTCGCAATACTTCTCAGAAGGCCTGTGGTACAGGTACTTACGTTGTTTTACATTTTTTATAATCGCCTCATAAGTCAAACAGTGGTGCTTTACCCCAGTCTGGTCAGTTACATCCACCCATAGCTGCCGATACGCGTAGGAATTCCCCTCTTTGTCCGCGATGGCTCCGTTCTGCTCCGGGGTTAGGGAAAAAATCACCCCCCATACCCTGCTTTTAGGCTCCTCATCCGTTTTGACGATATCAGCCACCCCCATGAATTCCCTTCTTGGAGACTTCGACTTTCTGGTGAATCCCAAGCGGTAACCGGGCAAGAAGCCAATGGCCACCTTCTTCAACTTTAAGTCTACATGGGCGTGCTTGGGGTTACCCTTCTTCCAGTCATCAAGATCCTCCTGACTTAAGTTCGACCCATAGGCAAAATACAAAGTCGGCTTACTCAAAGCTCGGGCCCTCCAAGTGCTTGCGGTACTGGTTCCCTTCCTCGTCCTGCGCATGCACCACCATCATGGCATCATCCGGCCACACATGATGTGCCTTGGCAACTTCCAGCATCAAAAACGCCCGCGTCAGCATCGCCCGTAAGAGCGGCCGGGCATCCTCCGGCTCCGGCTGGTTCCCCGCCAGATATTCCAGCGCCCCCTGCGCCAACAGCTCGTAAAAGCCGTACTTGTTGCCCCCATCCAGCCATCCATCGAACAGATCCCGAATCTGGAAGACAAACCATGTCACCGGCCCCGCATGCCGCGTCCGCACCGTTATGTCATGGTCAAAATACCCCGGTTCCTGGAAGTCTTTCTCGAAGTCACTCGTAATTCGCACATCCGCCCCCCTCCACTCGACGGCCCTGCCGTCGCCCAGCCCTCGCGTGCCAGGGCTGGGCTCCATCTCCCCATGCGTCCACGGCCCCCCCGCCTCAATGAGCCTCCCCATCCCCATCAACCCATCCTCAATCCCCTCTACCCCCAACACCGTCATTTCCTCTGATCCTTTCATTTTCCACCTCCTTTCATCATCCAAAAACATACCTAACCCCCTAGGACAAATGCAGGGCTATGTGGCAGCCCAGATTAAATCGCCCCCACCGGGCCCTAGGACTTGAACCGCCCGTTAGGGGTCCAAAGGCCTAAAATAAAGTCGGCAACCCGGTGGTTG